>ERZ1645187.3726-NODE-3726-length-12678-cov-6.761309_pt1 | contig 12678 bp, 12 predicted proteins | sample MGYA00575352_ERZ1645187 | MGnify/ENA primary metagenome ERZ1645187 (study PRJEB40837, sample SAMN11349314) | freshwater sediment metagenome | isolation source: river sediment | host: Sediment | place: India: Wazaribad , New Delhi | collected 2017-02-21 ... | reverse complement strand
TGTATAGCATAATGATGGAATTATTATTAATTCCGTCATTATGCTATAATAAATTCATGAAAATTGAGCGATTCCAATTGGAACAATTGATCCGCAGCCTGCTGCCCGGTAAGGTGCTCGTCCTATACGGACCGCGCCAGGTTGGGAAGACCACCCTCGCACGCGATTTGATCAACGCCGTACCGTATCGAAGCAAATTCATCAACGCAGACGAACTCCTGTACCGTGAAGCGCTTTCCAGCCAGTCGCGCCAGCGGCTGGGCGAGCTGCTGGGTGAAGCCGAATTGTTGGTGATCGATGAGGCGCAGCGCGTGCCGGAGATTGGCATTAACCTGAAAATCCTGGTGGATAGCTTCCCGGCCGTTCGGGTGCTGGCGACCGGGTCTGCATCCTTTGATCTGGCCAACAAAATCAGCGAATCGCTCACCGGCCGCAAATTGACCTTCACCCTCTACCCGGTCAGTTACGGCGAACTGCAAAAATCGATTGGCACGCTGGAAGCGCGCGGCCAGCTCGAACGCTGGCTGGTGTGGGGCGGATACCCCACAATGATTACCACGCTGGATGTCAATTTGCGCCTACGGTTGATGAACGAACTGGTTGGCTCCTACCTTTACCGTGATATTTTGGAGTTGGAGGGCGTGCGGCGCGCCGACAAGATTGTTGATTTGCTGCGGCTGCTGGCTTTTCAGATCGGGCATGATGTATCCGTCGCTGAACTGGCGGCAAACCTGTCGCTCAACCGCCTGACGGTGGACAAATATCTGGGTTTGCTGGAAAAGGTGTTTGTCATTTTTCGGGTGGGTGGTTTTTCACGCAATTTGCGTAAGGAGATTTCCAAGAACGACCGTTACTACTTTTATGATAACGGCGTGCGAAATAGCCTGATACAAAACTTCAACGGCCTTTCGCAGCGCAACGACGTTGGCCAGTTGTGGGAAAATTTCCTCATGGTGGAACGGCGGAAGGCCAACCAGAATGCCGGTCGGATGGTGAATGCATACTTTTGGCGGACATACGATCAAAAAGAAATTGATTATATTGAAGAGCAGGGCGGCCAGATTCGCGGATACGAATTCAAGTGGCAGGCCGACGCACTGCGCAAAGGGACAAAACGGGAATTCCTGGCTGCCTATCCCGACGCCGAACTGAGCGTGATTCATTCTGAAAATTTCGAAGCTTTTATCACCGGATAAACCCATGCTGACCCTGCGTGAAGTGGAGACCCATTTCGCCCATCTGCCGCCCGGCCTGCTGGAGATGGCGCCGGAGCTGCGCCGCCTGGCCATGTGCCATGCCCGCGTAGTCGATAACGCTGGACGCCTGATAAAATCGATTTATTCTTTCTTTCGTGGTTAATTCAAGGACTTTTATGCTGACCAACCGTGAACTGATCCAGCGCGCCCGGGCGGTGCTCAACCCGCGCCGGCTGTCGCGCGAAAACACCGCCGGCGACGTGGCCTGCGCGCTGCAAACCGCTGCCGGGAACGTGTACCTGGGCGTGTGCATCGACGTGGGCAGCGGCATGGGCTTCTGCGCCGAGCACGCCGCCATCGCTGCCATGATCACCGCCGGCGAGACGCGCATCGCGCGCATCGTGGCGGTGTGGGGCGACGATACCGTGCTGGTGCTGCCGCCCTGCGGGCGCTGCCGCGAGTTTATGTACGCGGTGGACGCCGCCAACCTGGAGGTCACCGACGTGCTCCTGGGCGAAAACAACGCTGTCAAGCTCAAGGAACTGCTGCCGCATCCTTATACCGAGGTGTGGGGGCCGAACACGTGAGATTCATCGCGGTTTTTTGCCGGCCGGCCTGCCCTGTCAGGGTATGGAAGGGGAATGCCGCGTGCCCGGATTTTCCAAAGCTCCCCGCCGGCCCCTTTTGGCAACGGTCACAAAGGTAAGGCCACTGCCCGAATTGCGGGCAGGGGCCTGGCGCTGGCAAATTTTGTCATGGTGACGTCAGTCGTTCATTCCCACCGCCTTCATTTCTTCGCCCCCTCCTCCACCGCGCACTCGAACACCTCGCCAATCGTCACGCCGAAAGCGTCGGCGATGCGGAAGGCCATTTCCAGCGAGGGCGAGTACTTGCCCGCCTCGATGGCGATGATGGTCTGCCGCGAGACCCCGGCCTTTTCGGCCAGCTCCTGCTGGGTCATCTCGTTGGCAAAGAAGCGCAGCCGGCGGATGTGGTTGCTGATCACGAATTTCTTAGGCATGGCGCACGCCCCGGCGGTAGTAATACAGTTGCACAAAGCCCTCGACGATCATGCCCAGGCTGAAAGCGATGAACACGATGTTGAGCATCACGGCGGCCGGATAGCCCAGCAGCACGGCGAACAACCCAGCCACGAAGCCACACCCGCCCAGCGCCACGCCCACGCGGTTGGCCTTTAGCTCGATCAACTTGTCCATCTCATCCTCGACCATCTCGGCTTCGACGGATTTTTCGATGTCCTCGTCGACAACCTTCCCGTCGCGGATCGTTTTGGTGACCACGATGCCGACCGAGAGCAGAATGTGGAAAATGATCTGGATGACAATGGTGGCAACAATGCCGATGCCGATGAAGGCCAGGATGGTGCGCGCCCAGAACCGCAGGTCGCCGAGCGACACCACGCCCGCATTGACCTGCCCGAAGGCGTAGATGCAGTAAGCCGCCAGCACCAGCGCGCCGGTGAGCATCATCACAATGGTTCGTTTTTCCTGGTAAGACATGGTTGAAATCTCCTCACGAAAGGTATTGTTTGATGGACATATAGTAACTATATATTTACAATATGTCAAGTATAATTTACATATTGTATAAAATACTGGTCATCCGGCCAGGTTGCCAGAACGAAAAAGAAAGAGTGGCTTCAGAATCATTCCTTTTGAGGATCCGGTTAATGCTTTACAATGACCACTGCGACCCGGACGGCAACCGCATCGAAATCACCGCAGGATAACGCACACCATGACACCTGAAAATAACCATAAAACCGCCGTCGTCTTCGACTTTGGCGGCGTGCTGATTCACTGGGACCCGTTCCTGCTGTACGGTCCCCACTTCAACAACGACCGCGCGGCCATGCAGCGCTTTTTAGACGAGATCGGCTTTGCCGAGTGGAACGCGCTGCAGGACGCCGGGCGGCCGTTCGCCGAGGGCGTCGCCGAGCTTTCGGCGCGCTTTCCGCAGCACGCGGCGCTCATCCGCGCCTACCACGAGCGCTTCGAAGAGACCCTGGCCGGTCCCATCCAGGGCAGCGTGGAGATCCTGCGCGCGTTGAAGCAGCAGGGCCGCACGCTCTACGGGCTGAGCAACTGGTCGGCCGAAACCTTCGAGCGCGTGCGGCACAACTTCCCCTTCCTCGACCTGCTGGAAACCATCGTCCTGTCGGGCGAGGTGCGCGTCAACAAGCCCGACCCGCGCATCTTCCAGGTGCTGCTGGAACGCACCGGGCGGCAGGCGGGCGACTGCCTGCTGATCGACGATTCGCCGGCCAACGTCGCCGCCGCCGCGGCGCTGGGCTTTCAGACCGTGCGCTTCGAGTCGCCGCAGCAGCTTAAAGACGCGCTGGTGCAGCGCGGGCTGCTGGCTCCCAACGGAAACCTGCCGCGCGACTGCTGAACCAGGCGGCAAGAATCAAATTTTTGACGAAAGTGGACGTAACAGGTAAAATAAAGGCATGCCATCCGAAGCGATGAGCTCGCTGACCAAGGAACAACTCGAAGAGCGCCTGCTGGCCTTGCACCGCGCCAGCCTGGACCTGGTGCGCGATATTTCGCTCGAATCGCTGCTCAAACGCATTGCCACGCTGGCCTGCGAACAGGCCAGGGCGCGTTATGCCGCCGTGGGCGTGCTGGGCGTCAACGGCGAGCTGGAGCAGTTCATCACCATCGGCATGAGCCAGGCCGAACTGGCGCGCATGGCCCATCCGCCGGTCGGGCGCGGGCTGATCGGCGTGCTGATGCGCTCCAAAACGCCGCTGCGCGTTCCCGACATCACCGCCGACCCGCGCAGCGCGGGGTTCCCGGCGCACCACCCGGCAATGAAGTCGCTGCTGGGCGTGCCCATTCGTTTGGGCAACGAAGCCCTCGGGCAAATTTACCTGACCGATAAAACCAACGGCGAAGATTTCTCCGACGCCGATCAGTTGATCATCGAAATGCTGGCCTCGTATGCCGCGGTGGCCATCTCCAACGCGCGCCTGTACCGCGAACTGATCCAGCGCGACCGCGTGCTGACCCGCCGCAATGAAAACCTGGCACTGCTCAACACCATGGCCTCCACCATGTCCACCTCCGACGACATCGACCTGATCGTGCGCCAGAGCCTGGGCCAACTGCTCAGCTACCTGCGCCTGGAAGTGGGCGAGGTGTTCCTGCGGCGCGAAGACAGCGAACTGCTGCAGATGGTGCACCACCAGGGCATGCTCATCGACCGGCTGTGGAAGAAGGACCAGGTGCTGATCGGCGAGGACATTGTCGGCGCCACCGCGCGCGACAACCAGCCGCGCCTGTTCACCCTGCCCGATAAGAAACTGACCGCGCTGAACCCGGCCGTGGCCGATACCTGCCTGCGCCACCTGGCCTGCATGCCGCTCACCGGGCGGCGCGGCACGCTGGGCGTGTTGATCGTGGCCACCTGCCACAACCAACCGCTCGATGAGCTGGAAACCCAGTACCTGGCCACCATCAGCGCCTGGCTGGGTACCGCCATTGAAAACCTGCGCCTTAACGTGCAGGGCAAGCGCCTGGCCATCCTCGAAGAGCGCGAGCGCATCGGCATGGACCTGCACGACGGCATCATCCAGTCGATTTACGCCGTCGGCCTGACGCTGGAACACGCCCGCCTGCTGCTGAACGAAGACATCAACGGCGCGCACCAGCGCATCGACCAGGCCATCGCCGACCTCAACAGCACCATCCGCGACATCCGCGCCTACATCCTCGACCTGCGCCCGCGCCAGTTGCACGACGAAGACCTGATGCAGGGCATTCAACGCCTGGTGAATGAATTCAAGGCCAACACGCTCATCCCGGTCAGCCTGCAGGGGCCCACCGACGGCTTCCCCGGCATGACCGACGGCGAAGCGCTGGCCATTTTTCACATCACGCAGGAAGCGCTGGCCAACATCGCCAAGCACGCCCGCGCCAAGAAAGTGGAACTGGTGATCTGGAAGACCTCGGACCGCGTGCTGCTCGAAGTTCACGACGACGGGCGCGGGTTTGACCCGTCCAGTGTGCGCCTGGCCATCGGGCACGGCGTTTCGAACATGCAAACGCGCGCCCGCAACGCCGGCGGCGACGTGGAAATTTACTCCGAGCCCGGGCAGGGAACCACCATCACCACCTGGGTGCCTTTCCATGATTCCCATGCCGGCTGACGCGCCCAGCGACGAGGGCCAGCGCATCGCCGAGCACACCCGCACTGTGCGCGGCATTTTTGGCCGCATCGCGCCGCGCTACGACCTGATGAACCGCCTGATGACCTTCGGGCAGGACCCGCGCTGGCGGCGCGAGGTGATCCGGCGCGCCGGGTTGACGCCCGGCAGCCGCCTGCTGGACCTGGGCGCCGGCACCGGCGACCTGGCCCGCGAGGCGCTGCGCCAGGAGCCGGGCGCGCGCGTGACCGCCGCCGACTTTACCCTGGAGATGATGCAGGTGGGGCAGCGGCGCCCCAATTCGGGCGCGCTCACCTGGGCCGCCGCCGACGCGCTGCGCCTGCCCTTTGCCGCCGCGCGCTTCGACGCGCTGGTCTCCGGCTACCTGCTGCGCAACGTGGCCGACCTGGACACGGCGCTGCGCGAGCAACTGCGCGTGCTGAAACCCGGCGGCTGGATGGTCACGCTGGATACCACCCGCCCGGTGCGCAACCTGCTCTCGCCATTCATTTACATTCACATGCACTTTGTCATCCCGCTGCTGGGCACGCTGCTCACCGGGCAGCGCGACGCCTACACCTACCTGCCCGACACCAGCGAAAACTTCCTTTCCGCCGAAGATCTGGCCGCGCGCCTGCGCGCCGCCGGGTTCGAGCAGGTGGGCTACCACCGCTTCAACTTTGGCACGATGGCCATCCACTGGGGGCGGAAGGGCAGCGTTTAGCTGTTAGCTATTAGCCGTTCGCTTTTAAGGGCCCGTGTCAAGTCCTAAAATACGTTGACAGGAAAATGGTCAACACCTAATGGGCTAATTGCTACTCGGCTGATGTCTATTCGCTAAAAGCTAACGGCTAAATGCTAATCGCCAACAGCTAACCGCTAATCGCTTCTTCCGTGTACAATTATCCAATGGATTCACCAGACCTGCCCCTCGACCAGGTGCTGGAGGGCGACTGCATTGACGTGCTGCAGCGCCTGCCCGCCGAGTCGGTTGACCTGATCTTTGCCGACCCGCCCTACAACCTGCAACTGCGCCAGGAGCTGTGGCGGCCCAACCTGACGCTGGTGGACGGCGTGGACGACGCCTGGGACCAGTTCGGCTCGTTCGCCGACTACGACGCCTTCACCACCGCCTGGCTAAGCGCCTGCCGGCGCGTGCTCAAGCGCAACGGCACGCTGTGGGTCATCGGCAGCTACCATAACATCTACCGCGTCGGCGCGCGGCTGCAGGACCTGGGCTTCTGGATCCTCAACGACGTGGTGTGGATCAAGTCCAACCCCACGCCCAACTTCCGCGGGGTGCGCTTCACCAATGCGCACGAAACGCTGCTGTGGGCGCAAAAGGAGCGCGGCGTGCCCTACACCTTCAACCACCACGCCATGCGCGCGTTAAACGACGATCTGCAAATGCGCTCCGACTGGGAGCTGCCGGTTTGCACCGGCCGCGAGCGCCTGCGCCTGAACGGCCAGAAGGCCCACGCCACCCAAAAGCCCGAAAGCCTGCTTTATCGCGTGCTGCTGGCCAGCACCAACCCCGGCGACGTGGTGCTGGATCCCTTCTTCGGCACCGGCACCACCGGCGCGGCCGCGCAGCGCCTCAACCGCCGCTGGATCGGCATCGAGCGCGACCCGCACTACGCCGCGCTGGCGCGCCGGCGCATCGCCGCGCTGCCGCCGGCCGCCGGCGACCCGGCCGTGTTTGCCAATCGCAACCCGCGCCGCGAGGCGCGCCTGCCCTTCGGCGCGCTGCTGGAAAACGGCCTGCTGCAGCCCGGCGATCTGCTCTACTTTGACGGCCACGACGGCCTGGCCGCCCGCGTGCAGTCCGACGGCTCACTCGAGTATAATGGGGAACGCGGATCGATCCATAAGATCGCGCGCAGCCTTCACCCGGGCCCCTGCAACGGCTGGCAGCTCTGGTTTTACCAGGATGCCGCCAGCGGCGAACGCCGGCCGATCGACGACCTGCGCACACGGCTCCGGGAGCTATTCAGCCACTCAAACGAGGAAGATCAATGACCCAAACGACCGTTTCCTATTCACAAAAAAGCTGGGACCTGTCCGAGCTGATTTCCGGCGGCATGGAAAGCCCCGCGTTGGAAGCTGCTTTTACCGACCTGGACAAACTGGTAACGGCTTTCGAAGCGCTGCGCCCGCAGTTGAGCGCCGATATTTCGGTGGAGGCCTTCCTGGACATCGTGCATAAACTGGAAGAGATCAACCTGGCCGCCCACAAGCTGGGCAGCTTTGCCTCGCTGACCTTCTCCGGCAATACGCAGTCGCAGGCGGCCCAGTCGTTGATGCAGCGCGTGGAGCAGTTCTTCGCCGAGATGGAAAATCGCACCCTGTTCTTCACGCTGTGGTGGAAAGACCTGGGGGACGAGGATGCCGCCCGCCTGACCGCCCCCGCCGGCGATTACCAGTACTGGTTGGAGGAGATGCGCCACTTCAAGCCGCACACCCTCAGCGAACCCGAAGAGAAGATTATCAACATCAAAAACGTCACCGGCGCCAGCGCGCTGGAGATGCTTTACCGCTCGATGACCAACCGCTACACCTTCAAGGTGCAGGTCGGCGACGAGGTGAAGGAAATGACCCGCGGCGAGTTGATGGTGTACGTGCGCCAGGCCGACCCCGAACTGCGCGCGCGCGCCTACCAGGAGCTGTACCGCGTGTACGGCGAAGACGGCACCATCCTCGGCCAGATCTACCAGGCGCTGGTGCGCGATTGGCGCAATGAGCAGGTGACCCTGCGCAAGCACAGCTCGCCGATGAGCGTGCGCAACCTGATCAACGACCTGCCCGACGACGTGGTGAACACGCTGCTGGCGGTGTGCCAGCGCAACACGGGCGTCTTCCAGCGCTTCTTCAAGCTCAAGGCGCGCTGGCTGAAGGTGGACAAGCTGCGCCGCTATGATATCTACGCCCCCGTGGCGCATGCCGACAAGAAATACGAGTTCGGCAGCGCGGCCGGGCTGGTGTTGGATTCGTTCCGGCAATTCGATCCCAAATTCGCCGAACTGGCCGAGCGCGTCTTCGCGCAGGACCACCTCGACTCGGAAGTGCGCAAGGGCAAGCGCAGCGGCGCGTTCTGCGCCACCGCCACCCCCCAGCTCACCCCGTGGGTGCTGCTCAACTACCAGGGCCACGCCGACGACGTGGCCACCATGGCGCACGAACTGGGCCACGCCATTCATTCCATGCTGGCCTCGAATCACAGCCTGTTCACCGCGCACGCCTGCCTGCCGCTGGCCGAAACCGCCTCGACCTTCGCCGAGATGGTGCTGGTGGACCGCCTGCTGAAGGAAGAGACCGACGAAGCCGTGCGCCGCGACCTGCTCTTCCGCCAGATGGACGACGCCTACGCCACCATCCAGCGCCAGGCCTACTTCGCCCTGTTTGAGCGCGACGCGCACGATCTGATCCAGAAGGGCGCTTCGGTGGACGACCTGGCGGATGTGTATCTCAAGAACCTGCGCCAGCAGTTCGGCGAAGCGGTGGACGTGAGCGACGAGTTCCGCTGGGAGTGGGTGTCCATCCCGCACATCTTCGATGTGCCGTTCTACGTGTACGCCTACACCTTCGGGCAGTTGCTGGTGCTGGCGCTCTACCAGCAGTACAAGGCCGAAGGCGAAGCCTTCAAGCCGCGCTACATCAAGATCCTCTCGGCGGGCGGCTCGGTGGCGCCGGTGAAGCTGCTGGCCGAGGCCGGCATCGACGTGAAGGACGCAGCCTTCTGGCAGGGCGGCTTCGACGTGCTCAACGGCATCGTCGATGAGCTGGAGAAGCTGCCGGCGTAACGCGCCGAAAATTGCGAGCATGGGGCGGGCTTTGTCCCGCCTCTTTTCATTGATTGGGCATGGCGAGGCACGGCGGCATGGATTCATCTTACAGATTTCACCTGCCTCGCCCTTACCGGAAACAGCCCATCTCTGCGGTATGGGCGAGGCGAGAGGAATCGTCGCCAATTTCACCCAGCATCCAATGCCTCGCCCCCCGGGCCGAAAACGCGCTCAGGACGGGGTGGGGTCGGTTTATCCTGCCCTGGTTTGGAACCACCTCATCCAGTCCATGCCCATGACCGTGGCCTCCCCCGCAGCCGGCCGAATCGGGATACAATTGTGCCATTCCCTCTCCACGGAGCGAACCCCATGACCCTCCAATCCGACCTGGCCGAAGATTTCGAGCGCAATACGCGCCTGCTGGCCCGGCACCTCGACGGCCTGAGCCATGCCGACGCGCTCATCCGCCCGAACGGCACCGGCAACTGCATCAACTACATCCTCGGCCACATGCTGTTATGCCGCCTGGAAATGCTGGAGATGCTCGGCCAGCCCGCAACCGTCAGCGGTGAAACGCTGGCACGCTACGGCAACGACGTCGAGCCGGTCGGCCCCGATTCCACCGACATCCACTCGCTGGAACAACTTAAAGAATGGTGGGGAAGCGTGGACGAACAGTTCAGCGCTGCCATCCAGAACGCCAGTGATGAAACCATGCTGGGCATTATCAACACCGGCCGGCGTGAAATGCCGCTGCACCGCCGGCTGCACTTCTACTTCTTCCACGAAGCCTTTCACCTCGGCCAGTTCGAAATTTTGCGCCACCTGGCCGGAAAAACCGAATCCCTGATATGAAGAAGATCAGATACGTCCACGATCCCATCCGCCCACCCGGTCTGTTGATGATTCAACGGGAGCTTGAGTTGGGCGCGTTCAACGACGGCGATGAGTTTTGCTTCGACGCCATTCGCGGCGACTGTTCGGGGCAGGCCGCCAGGAACGTATTGATCCTGCGATGCAAAGTCAGGCAACTGAACCTGCAGAACGCCTGGCTTGAAAAGCTGCAACTATCGGATTGCGAGGTGGAGCACTGCGATTTTTCGGGCGCGCAGATGGAAAAAGCCCACACGGATTGCTGCCGAATCGCCGATTGCCGCCTGCTGGGCGCCAACTTCAGCGAAGCCCGGTTCGATAACGTGGTGCTCACCGGCTGCCTGGCGGACGGAGCCTGGTTCAGCAAGGCCAAATTCAACGCAGCGCGCTTTGTGAACTGCTCGCTGCGCTCGGCCAACTTTGAAGGGGCGGACCTGAGCGGCGTGCGCTTTAAGGATTGCGATCTGTCCGGCGCGAACCTGACCGGCGCGAAGCTGGCCGGGGCGGATTTTCGCGGTTCGACCCTCGACGGGCTGGCCGTGGCGGCCGCCGACCTGCGCGGCGCGATCTTCACCAGCGCGCAGGCCGTGCAGGTTTCTGCGCTGCTGGGCATCGTGATCGAGGAAGAGGGCCGGGAAGACTGGCTGTAGCCCCGCCATTCGCAGCGCCATCCAGCATAGATGCAGGCCCGACCTGCGCCTAGCGGGAAGACGGATATGGATCGTTCCCCGTGGTGAAGAGCCAGCTCAGATCCTTTCCCCCGTAGCTCATGTTATGACCCTGCCGGATCAGATCCGAAGCATATTTCTTGAGTGATTCGAATAATGCAGCCTCAGAGAAGAGCTGCACAGATCGCGCCGCCTTGAAAAGCCTGACCGGCCAGTCGTGCCAGCTTTGCCCGGGTTTCGGATCAGCGATATACTCTGCCTTCCACACATCCCACCCCCAGGAGGCGGCTACCAGGCTCACGCCGCGCCGGTAGCGGTCCAAAAACACGGGATCTTCCCTGAGCGTTTGGATTTCCCCCTCAAAAACCACATACTGCATCCCATAGGCGCTGGGGCGGTCGATCGGGAAAGTCCACCAATCATAATGGCTGGAATGGAAGGTTCCCCATTCGTTATTTGCCGCCCAGGTTTCAAATTGAGCGATCTGAGCCGCATGTTTTTGTTTGAGTGAATGGATACCGACAAAAGTTGGGTCCGTGTTGAATTTCATCGTGCGCCCCCTCCTTGCGCTGTGTGGGTTTTTCATTATTCTACACTCGAAGTGAAACCGCACAGATCACTTTGGCTTGATGAAAGCGGGTTGAATGAGCTGACCCGGAATATGAATCCATAAAACCGCTCCGGCCGGGCCGGGACTATAATTAACCCGATCCCGCAGCTCCCGGAGGCCGCCCGTGTCCGTCGATTTTGACAGCTACCTTTCTCCGTTCAGTTGGCGCTACGCCAGCCCCGCCATGCGCGCGCTGTGGAGCGAGCGCGGCAAACGCCTGCTGTGGCGGCGCATCTGGCTGGCGCTGGCCAAAGTGCAGTCCGGCTACGGCCTGGTGAGCGCCGAGCAACTGGCCGACCTGGCCGCGCACGCCGCCGGGGTGGACATCCCGCGCGCGCTGCAGATCGAGGCCGAGATCCACCACGACCTGATGGCCGAGCTGAAAACCTTCGCCGAACAGGCTCCCACCGGCGGCGGGGCGCTGCACCTGGGCGCCACCTCGATGGACATCGAAGACAACGCCGACGCGCTGCGCCTGCGCGGCGCGCTGGACCTGACCCTGGCGCGGCTGAAGGACCTGCTGCTGGCGCTGGCCGGGAAGATCGATGATTACGCCGCCCTGCCGGTGATGGCCTTCACCCACCTGCAGCCGGCCGAACCCTCCACGCTGGGCTACCGCCTGGCCAGTTACGCCCAGGATTTGCTGGAGGATTACGCCGCGCTGAAAGATGTCCGCGCCAACCTGCGCGGCAAGGGCTTCAAGGGCGCGGTCGGCACGGCGGCGGCCTACGGCGACCTGCTGGGGCTGGAGCAGGTGGACGAGTTCGAGCGGCGCCTGTCGGCCGAGCTGGACCTGCCCTTTTACCCGGTGGCGGCGCAAACCTACCCGCGCAAGCAGGATTACACCCTGCTTTCGGCGCTGGCCGGGCTGGGCGCTTCCTTATATAAACTGGCCTTCGACCTGCGCGTGCTGCAATCGCCGCCGGTCGGCGAGCTGAGCGAGCCGTTCGGCGCCCGGCAGGTGGGCTCGTCGGCCATGCCCTTCAAGCGCAACCCGATCCACGCCGAGAAGATCGACTCGCTGGCGCGCGCGCTGTCGGTGATGCCGCAGGTGGCCTGGGGCAACGCCGCGCACTCGCTGCTCGAGCGCACGCTGGACGATTCAGCCAACCGCCGCAGCCTGCTGCCGGAGGCCTTTTTGACCGCCGACGAGCTGCTCGGCACGGCGCTCAAGATCACGCGCGGGCTGGTGGTGCGCGAGGAGGTCATCGGGCGCAACCTGGCGGTGTACGCGCCGTTCGCCGCCACCGAGCGCGTGCTGATGGCCGCGGCGCGCGCCGGCGCCGACCGCCAGGCGATGCACGAGCGCCTGCGCGAGCACGCGCTGGCCGCCTGGGCCGGGGTGCAGGCCGGCCGCCCCAACGATTTGATCGTGCGGCTG
>ERZ1645187.3725-NODE-3725-length-12680-cov-4.284990_pt1 | contig 12680 bp, 13 predicted proteins | sample MGYA00575352_ERZ1645187 | MGnify/ENA primary metagenome ERZ1645187 (study PRJEB40837, sample SAMN11349314) | freshwater sediment metagenome | isolation source: river sediment | host: Sediment | place: India: Wazaribad , New Delhi | collected 2017-02-21 ... | reverse complement strand
CACGACGCGCGTCGACTTCGTCGCGGGCCGCGAGGATGGCGTGAAGGCGCTGTCGCGCCTCGACCAGGTGCGGATGGCGCCGCCGATGGCGTCCGCCGAGGCGCTGGTCTGCGACCGCGACGGCTTCGTGCTGGGCGGCCGATCGGCCAACCTGTTCGCGTTGTTCGGCACGACCTGGGCCACGCCGCCGGCGGCGCGCGGCACCATCGCCGGCGTCGCGCGCGCGATCCTGCTGGCATCGCCGCCGCCGGGATTTTCGGCTAGGGTGCAGACGATGCATCGCGACGCCCTGGACCATGCCGACGCCGTCTTCCTGTGCAACGCCGTGCGCGGCCTGATGCCGGTGCGCCGCATCGACGCGCGCGACTTGCCGCGCGTGGCCGCCGTCGACACGATGATGCACTTCTTGAACCCCGAGCTCGGATTGCCGGAAGCCTGAGATGCGCTGGATCAAACGACTCTTCCTGCTGCTGTTGATCGTCGCGGTCGCGGCCGGCGTGCACCTGTACCGCGATTACCAGCGCTTCGCCGATACGCCGCTGACCCTCAACAAGCACGAGCACGTGCTGGAAGTGAAGCTCGGCACCTCGTTCCGCAGCATCGTGCGCAAGATCAAGTCCGAAACCGGCAACCCGGCGCCGTGGTTGTACTGGCGCGCGCTGGCGCACGAGATGGGCGTGCTCGACGGCCTGCATGCCGGCGAATACGCGCTGACCCAGATCGTCACGCCGCGCGTGCTGCTGCGGCGCATGGCCGACGGCGACGTGATCCACCACCAGTTCACGATCATCGAAGGCTGGCGCTTCAAGGAATTGCGCCTCGCCCTGGCCAGGGAAGACAAGCTCGAGCAGACGCTCGGCGGCCTGTCCGACGCCGACGTGATGGCGCGCGTCGGCGCCGAGGGCGTGCATCCGGAAGGGCGCTTCCTGCCCGAGACTTATTCGTTCGTGCGCGGGCAGAAGGACGTCGACGTGCTCAAGCGCGCCTACAAGGCGATGCAGACGCAACTCGCGCAGCGCTGGGCCGAGCGCGATCCGCAATTGCCGCTGGGATCGCCGGACGAGATGTTGACGCTGGCCTCGATCGTCGAGAAGGAAACCGGCCAGGCCGCGGAACGGCCGCGCATCGCCGGCGTGTTCGTGCGGCGGCTGAAGATGCCGATGATGCTGCAGACCGATCCGACCGTGATCTACGGCCTCGGCGACCAATTCAACGGCAACCTGACGCGCAAGCATCTGGAAACCGACACGCCCTACAACACCTACACCCGCTTCGGCCTGCCGCCGACGCCGATCGCGCTGCCGGGCGACGCCGCCCTGGCCGCGGTCGCGAATCCGGCCGAAGGCGACGAGTTGTACTTCGTCGCCAAGGGCAATGGCGAACACGCGTTCTCGGCGACGCTGGCCGAACACAACCGCGCCGTGCGCGCCTACCAATTGCGATGAGCCGGGGCCGTTTCATCACGCTCGAAGGCGGCGAGGGCGCCGGCAAGAGCACGGTCATGGCGGTGATCGCCGCGGTGCTGGCCGAGCGCGGCATCGCCTGCGAGATGACCCGCGAACCCGGCGGCACGCCGCTGGCCGAGGCGATTCGCAACCTGGCCCTGGACGCGCACTGGACCGGGACGATGCGACCCGAGACCGAATTGCTGCTGGTCTTCGCGGCGCGCGCGCAACATGTCCGCGAACGCATCGAGCCGGCGCTCGCGGCCGGACGCTGGGTGGTCTCGGACCGCTACACCGATGCGAGTTACGCCTATCAGGGCGGCGGCCGCGGCCAGCCGACCGAACGCATCGCGGCGCTGGAAGCCTGGGCCGCGCCGATCGCGCCCGACCTGACCTTCCTGCTCGACGTGCCGGTCGAACAGGGCCTGGCGCGCGCGTTCTCGCGCGGCGAACGCGACCGCATGGAGCGCGAACAGGCCGAGTTCCACGAGCGCGTGCGCGCTGCCTATCACGCCCGCGTCGCGACCGATCCGGCGCGGTTCCGGGTGGTCGACGCGGGCCGGTCGCAGGCCGAAGTCGCGGCCGCGGTGCGGACCGAGTTGCTGCGCTGGATGGATGCGGCATGAGCCTGCAACCCTGGCTGGCTTCGATCTGGGAGGGTTTGTGCGCGCGCATCGCGGCGCAGCGCTTTCCGCACGCCTTGCTGGTCGTCGGTGCCAGCGGGCTCGGCAAGCGCGACCTGGTCGCGGCCCTGGTCGCGCGCCTGCTGTGCCCGACGCCGCGAGGCGACGGCTTCGCCTGTGGCCTGTGCCGCGGTTGCCAGCTGCGCCTCGCGGGCACCCATCCGGATCGCCTGCACGTGACCCTGGAAGCGCGCGACGACGGCAAGCTCCGCACCGAGATCACCATCGACCAGATCCGCACCCTGGGCGAACGCTTCGCGGCCCGCCCGTCCTTCGGCGGCTGGCAGGTGGTGACGATCGATCCCGCCGACCGCATGAACGTGGCCGCGGCCAATGCGCTGCTGAAGACGCTGGAAGAGCCGGCCGCGAATACCGCCTTGATCCTCGTCGCCGACGAGCCGGCGCGGCTGCCGGCGACGATTCGCAGCCGCTGCCAGCGCATCGAACTGCGTCCGCCCGATCCGGCGGCCGCGCGCGCCTGGCTGCTGGCACAGGGTGGCGAAGCCGCCGCCGCGGACGAGGCCCTGCTGTTCGCCGACGGCAATCCCGGCGCCGCCAAGGCCATGCTCGATGCCGGGTTCGGACGCAGGGTCGATGCGCTGATTTCCGACATGGACGATGCCGCTCGGGGCCGCCCGCTGGCCGCGATCGCCGCACGCTGGGGCGAGCAGGACTGCGATGCCCTGTTCGCGATGCTGGCGCGCCTCGTGGTGCTGGCGATGCGAACCGAACCCGGGACCGCGTCGCTGCCGCGCATCGCCGCGATGGCGCGCTTGACCGCGCAGGCCGATTTCCGCAAGCTGCAGGCATGGTGGGATCACCTGAACCTCGCGCGGGCGCGCCTGTCGACGCCCTTGCGCAAGGATCTGGCGATCATCGAATTGCTGGACGAATGGCGCGCCGCGGTGAACGCGGACGCCGCCTGAGGAGTCGACGATGGGTGCAGTACCGGGCGCGATGGGCGGCATGCCGCGGCAGGGCATCCTGTCGCTCGCGATCAAGGACAAGGGCGCGCTCTACAACGCCTACATGTCGTTCGTGAAGGGCGGCGGCCTGTTCGTGCCGACGACGAAGCGCTACAACCTCGGCGACGAAGTCTTCATCCTGCTCTCGCTGATGGACGACAAGGACCGCCTGCCGGTCGCCGGCAAGGTGGTCTGGATCACCCCGCAGGGCGCGCAAGGCAACCGCACCGCCGGCATCGGCGTGCAGTTCAACGACACCGCCGACGGCGAAGCCGCCAAGTCGAAGATCGAGGCCATCCTCGGCGCCACGCTCAACGCCGAGCGGCCGACGCACACGATGTGAGTGAACGCCCCGCCACGCTTCAGTGCGCGGCGGGCAGATCAAATGCACGAACTGTTTGGACCAGTTGCCGCTCGAAGAAGGCACGCGTGTGCGGCAGTTGCAGGTGCGCCTGCAGGGCTGCGGCATCGGCGAAATGTTCGAGCAGGATGAAATCGTCCGGTGCCGACAGCGACTGGTAGAAGCTGAACTCGCGGCACCCGGGTTCGCGGCGCGTTTCCGCTTCGAGATGCTGCAAGGCCGTGCGCAAGGCGTCGGCACGTCCAGCCTTGCCGCGGATGCGCGCCAGTTTGCGGATCGATGTGTCTTGGGGCGGGTTCATGGCGGTGGTCTTTTCCTCGGCATCGTGATCCGGACTCATGTGCAGGCGCTCAGGCAGGGGTGGAGGGATCCCCGGGAGTCTTGGCCTGGAGCATCCGCCAGTCCGGCGAGAACCGAGCGGGATGGAGATTGGCCGGTGCCGGATCGGGCGGTACCGGCCGCATTCCCGGTACCTGCGGTTCGACAGGACATGGCCTTCGGTCTTGAAAGACGGCAACTCGCCCCGACCTGCGCCCAGTCGTCTTCAACGGAACCACACACATGACCGCCGAGACCGCCTCCCAGACCGAAACCCGCCGCTTCGAAGCCGAAGTCGAGCAGGTCCTGAAGCTCGTCACGCACTCGCTGTACTCGCACAAGGAGATTTTCCTGCGCGAACTCGTCTCGAATGCTTCCGATGCGCTCGACAAGCTGCGTTTCGAAGCCATCGCCCGGCCCGAACTGACCGCCGGCGACGCCGACCTGCACATCGAGATCGAATTCGACAAGGCCGCGCGCACGCTGACCCTGCGCGACAACGGCATCGGCATGAGCCGAGATGAAGTGATCGAGAACATCGGCACGATCGCGCGTTCCGTCACGCGCCGCTTCCTCGAATCCCTCACCGGCGACGCGCGCAAGGACACGCAGCTGATCGGCCAGTTCGGCGTCGGCTTCTATTCGACCTTCGTGGTCGCCGACTCGGTCACCCTGGTCACGCGCCGCGCCGACCTTCCGGCCGACCAGGGCGTACGCTGGACCTCGAACGGCACCAGCGACTACGCGCTCGACGCCGTCACCGAAGCGCGTCGCGGCACCACGATCACCCTGCACCTGAAGCCGGAAGAAGACGAGTTCCTCGACGGCTGGAAGCTGCGCAACCTGGTCGGCAAGTACTCCGACCACATCGCCTTCCCGATCCGCATGGCGAAGGAGAGGTTCGGCGAGGAAGGCGAATCGTCCGAACCCGAGATCGAGACGATCAACCATGCCTCGGCGCTGTGGACGCGGCCGAAGAACGAGTTGAAGGACGAGGACTACGTCGCGTTCTACAAGCATGCCGCGCACGCCTACGACGAACCGCTGGCCTGGACCCACAACCGCGTCGAAGGCAACCAGAGCTACACCAGCCTGGTCTACCTGCCGACGCAGGCGCCGTTCGACCTGATGTTCTCCGGCCGCGACGAACGCAAGGGCCTCAAGCTCTACATCCGCCGCGTCTTCATCATGGATGCCAGCGAGCACCTGCTGCCGGCCTACCTGCGCTTCGTGCGCGGCGTCGTCGATTCCGACGACCTGCCGCTGAACGTGTCGCGCGAGATCCTGCAGGAGAACAGGCTGGTCGCGCAGATCCGCAGCGGACTGACCAAGCGCACGCTCGATCTGCTCGATTCGCTCGCCGCCGACCAGCCGGAGAAGTACGCGACCTTCTGGTCCAACTTCGGTGCCGTGCTGAAGGAAGGCGTGGCCGAGGACCACGGCAACCGCGAGCGCATCGCCAAGCTGTTGCGCTTCGCCTCGACCAAGGGCGAGGGCGGCGCCGCGAAGGTTTCGCTCGACGACTACATCGGCCGCATGAAGGACGGCCAGGACACCATCTACTACATCACCGCGGACAGCTTCGCCGCCGCCAGCGGCAGCCCGCAGATCGAGGCGCTGAAGGCGCGCGACGTCGAAGTGCTGCTGATGGGCGAGCGCATCGACGAGTGGATGATGGGTTACCTGCACGAATACGCCGGCAAGAAGCTGCGCAACGTCGCGAAGGGCGAACTCGATCTGTCCAAGCTCGGCGCCGTCGACGAAGCGCAGGAGAAAGCCGCCGACGAGGCCGCCAAGCCGGTGATCGATCGCGTCGCCGCGCTGCTCGGCGCCAAGGTCAAGGACGTCCGCGCCAGCAAGCGCCTGACCGAATCGGCGTCGTGCCTGGTGGTCGACGAATACGACATGGCCCCGCACCTGAAGCGCATGCTCAAGGCCGCGGGCCAGGACGTGCCCGATGCCGCGCCGACGCTGGAGATCAACGCGAACCACGTCCTGGTGCAGCGCGCCGCGAACGAACCGGACGAAGACCGCGCCCGCGATCTCGCCGTCTTGCTGCTCGAACAGGCGCAGTTGCTGGAAGGCGCCGCGCTCGATGATCCGGCCGGTTTCGTTAAGCGCATGAATGCCCTGATCGCCGGCTGAGCCGGAGCACCGGCCGCGCCGCTTCCCGGCGGCGCGACCCGGCCCGGCGTCGGCTTGGGCTTCACCGCGCCCGATGCCAGAATCGGCGCCCTGTCCATCCTTGGTGACGCCCATGCCCGGTTCCAGTTTCTTCGCCCTGCTCGACGACATCGCGACCCTGCTCGACGATGTCGCGGTGATGACCAAGGTCGCGGCGAAGAAGTCCGCGGGCGTGATGGACGATGTCGCCGCGATGACCAAGGTGGCGACCCAGAAGACCGCCGGCGTGCTCGGCGACGATCTCGCGCTGAACGCGCAACAAGTCACCGGGGTGAATGCCGACCGCGAGTTGCCGGTGGTCTGGGCCGTGGCCAAGGGCTCGGCGATCAACAAGGTGATCCTGGTGCCGGCGGCCCTGATCATCAGCGCCTTCGCGCCCTGGGCGATCAAGCCGCTGCTGATGGTCGGCGGCGCCTTCCTGTGCTTCGAGGGCGTCGAGAAGCTCGCGCACAAGTTCTTCCACAGCAAGCAGGAAGACGAGCAGCATCATGCCGAGCTGGTGAAGGCCGTGGCCGACGAGAAAGTCGACATGGTCCAGTGGGAGAAGGACAAGATCAAAGGCGCCGTGCGCACGGACTTCATCCTCTCCGCCGAGATCATCGTGATCTCGCTCGGCGCGGTGGCCGGCAAGCCCTTCGAGGTGCAGCTGGGCGTGCTGATCGGCGTCGCGGTGATCATGACCATCGGCGTCTACGGCCTGGTCGGCGGCATCGTCAAGATCGACGACTTCGGCCTGTGGTGCATCCGCGACGCAGCGGGTTCGCTGGTGGCGAAGAGCAAGCGCGGCTTCGGCCGTTTCCTGCTGTGGTTCGCGCCGAAACTGATGAAGTTCCTCTCCTTCGCGGGCACCGCCGCGATGTTCCTGGTCGGCGGACACATCCTGGTCGAAGGCGTGCCGGCCCTGCACCACGTCGGCGAGGCGCTGGCGGCCAAGCCCGTCGGCACCCTGCTGAGCATGCTGTTCGACCTCGTGGTCGGCATCGTCGCCGGCGCCGTGGTCCTGGCCGGCGTCGCGGGCGTGCAGAAGCTGCGCGGCAAGTGAGCGCTGCGGAAGCACGGCCCGGCACCCGCCTCGACGTGTGGCTCTGGGCTGCGCGTTTCTTCAAGACGCGCAGCCTGGCGAAGCAGGCCATCGAGGGCGGCAAGGTCGAGGTGGGCGGCGCGACCGTCGCGAAGGCCTCGAAGCTGGTGCATGAAGGCGACCTGCTCGTCGTGCGGCGCGGCGAGGAACGCTTCGAACTGCGCGTGCTCGGGCTCAGCGAGGCGCGCGGTCCGGCCGGCGTCGCGCGGACCTTGTACGCCGAAACCGACGAAGGCCGTGCACGCCGCGAGGCCGAGGCGGCGCAGCGGCGCGACGAGCGCGCCGGTTACCAGCCGCCCGAATCGCGGCCGAACAAGAAGGCGCGACGGCTGATCCGCGCGCTCGGCGACATCGACGCGTTGTAACGCGACCTCAAGTGCGCGCGCGTTCGCGGCGCAGGCAGGACATCGCGGCGAGCAACATCAGGGCCGCGACGAGGTTGTGCAGCAGTGCCGCCGCAAAGGGCAGGGCGGCGAGCACCAGGGTGACGCCGAGACCGATCTGCAAGACCAGCAGGGCGGCGAGCGCCAAAGCGGCACGATGCCGTCCGTCACGCCACGTGATGACGGACGTCGCGCATGCAGCCAGTGCCACCAGGAGCGCCAGCACCCGATGCAACATGTGCGTGAAGGCGCCCTCGGCGTGGGTCGGTGCGGTCGCGGCGATCTGCGGCACGCGTGTCGGATCGAGCAGTGACCAGGACGGATCGATCACGCTGCCGCAGGCCGGGAAACCGGTGCAGCTCAGTCCCGAGTAGCTGGCGCTCACCCACACGCCGAGCGCGATCTGGGCCACGAGCAGGAGCATCAGGCCCGCGGCCGGCATCGACCATCGCGTGCCGGCGCTCGGGCCGCGCCAGACCGCGAAGCTCGTCGCGACCATCGCGAAACCGCCGAGCACGTTGCCGATCGCGATGATCGGCAACTTGGCGCCGGCGCTGTAGCGACCAAGGACGGCGAGTCCGATGGCGATCGCGATCATCACCATCGCAAGCACGCCTTCGCGACGCAATCGTGGACGCGATGAGAACGAGGCCGCGGCGATCACCAGTGCCAGGACCAGGACGGTCATCGCCGCGAGCCGATGCAGCATGCGTGCCACCGCGACCGACGTGTCCGACAGACTCGCCGAGGTCGCGGATGCGCGCAATGCGGCGCCATAACACGCCGGCCAATCGGCGCAACCCAGGCCGGCGTTCGCCAGGCGCATGTAGGCGCTCAGGCTGGTGACCGCGAGGATCAGCAGCAAACCGATCAAGGCCATCCGGCGCAGGCGAACGAGTTGGATTGGCGCGGTCGTCATGCGTGATCCGGTGATGGCACGGAGCGCGATGCTAACCCGTTGCTGTCGGGTGAATTGCGCAGCGCTTGATCTAGGTCATGCGCTCGCGACCCGGCTGCGTCGGGGCGTTCCGGCGCAAGGCTAAATTCCGGTCACTTCCCGCGAGGCACGCCGCCATGACCGACGCACACGACGACAACGAACCCGTTCCGATGATGCAGAAGCTCCTGGACAACCCGTTCCTGCTGCTGTTCCTGGGCGTGATGATTCCGATGGTCCTGTACACGGCATGGGGCGTGTACGACATCTTGACCATCCCGCTCGCCAAGTGACCCGTTCCGGGTCGATCCGCGTTCCACGTCACTGCATCCTTGGGGGTTTGCATCCATGACTGCCATCGCACCACCGTCCGAACGACTCTGGTGGAAACATCCGCTCGACCGCGTCGAGGGACTCTGGCTCGCCATCGCCTTCGTCTGGTGCATGGTGATGTTCTTCATGATGGTCTATTGGCACATGTACGGTGCCCAGAACCTGTCGACCGAGACCTACAAGACCACGCCCGAGCTTTTCACGACCAAGACTCAGGCGATGGTCGACCAGTACACGGTGCGCACCGAGCTGGATGGCGCCTATCCGGTCGTCGCGCCGCCACCGGGCAGCGACGTCTACATGATCGCGCGACTCTGGAATTTCTGGCCGATCCTGCAGCTGGAGAAGGACCAGACCTATCGACTGCACCTGACCTCGATGGACTACAACCACGGGTTTTCGCTGCAGCCGGCGAACATCAACATCCAGATCGTTCCGGGATATGAGCACGTGGTGACGGTGACGCCGAACCAGAGCGGCACCTACTCGGTGGTGTGCAACGAGTACTGCGGAATCGGCCATCACACGATGGTCGGTCGCATCTACGTCAAGTGAGGAGCCCGGACATGTCCATCGCAACCACCTACCGGACCTGCCCGCGTTCCGGCCTGCAGTTCGAATCGCAGGCCGAGAAGCTGATGCTGGCCAATGCCGTCGCCGCCGTCGTCTTCCTGCTGATCGGCGGCATCCTCGCGATCGGCGTCGTGCTGACGCGCTGGCCCTCGATCCACTGGCTCGAAGCCGACACCTTCTACAAGGTGCTGACCGCGCATGGCATCGACATGCTGATCTTCTGGATCATCTTCTTCGAGATCGCGGTGTTGTACTTCTGTTCCTCGACCTTGCTGCGTTGTCGCATCGCGACGCCGAAGATCGCCTGGGCGGCCTTCGCGCTGATGGTGGTTGGTGCGGTGATGAACAATGTCGCCGTGTACCAGGGCGGCTCCAGCGTGATGATGACGTCCTACGTGCCGATGATGGCGGCACCGTCGTTCTATCTCGGACTGATCCTGTTCGCGGTCGGGGCGCTGGTCGCGTGTTTCGTATTCCTCGGCACGCTGGTCGTGGCCAAGGCCGAGAAGACCTACCAGGGCTCGGTACCGCTGGTCACCTTCGGCGCGATCACGGCCACGATCATCGCGGTGTTCACGATCGTTTCCGGCGCGATCATCCTGGTGCCGACGTACCTGCTTTCGATCGGCGTCATTGATGCCGTCGATCCGCTGGTCTACCGCACGATCTGGTGGGCCTTCGGCCATTCCTCGCAGCAGATCAACGTGTCCGCGCACATCTCGATCTGGTACGCGGTCGCCGCCATCGTGTTCGGCGCGCGTCCGATGTCCGAACGCGTCAGCCGCGGCGCCTTCCTGCTCTACATCCTGTTCCTGCAACTGGCGAGCGCGCACCATCTGCTGGCCGATCCCGGCGTCAGCACCGAATGGAAGGTCGTCAACACCAGCTACTTCATGTACTTCGCGGTGCTGGCCTCGATGATCCACGGCCTCACGGTGCCGGGCGCGATCGAGGTCGCGCAGCGCCAGAAGGGCTACAACAAGGGCCTGTTCGAATGGCTGCGCAAGGCGCCGTGGGGCAATCCCTCGTTCTCGGGTGTGTTCATCGCCATCGTCGGCTTCGGTTTCCTCGGCGGCATCTCCGGCGTGATGATGGGCACCGAGCAGCTCAACCTGATCATCCACAACACCATCTACGTGCCGGGCCACTTCCATGCCACGGTCGTGATCGGCACCACGCTCAGCTTCATGGCGCTGACCTATTTCCTGATCCCGGTGCTGTTCAAGCGCGAGACGATCGCGCCGAAGCTGGCGCAGTGGCAGCCCTATCTGTTCGGCCTGTCGATGTACGGCTTCTGCCTGGTGATGATGGGCGCCGGCACGCTCGGCGTCTCGCGCCGGCACTGGGACATGGCCTTCCAGGGCGCGGCGCTCGCCTACGAATGGCCGGGCGCGGCGTACATGATGATGGGCCTGGTCGGTGTGTTCGGCATCGCCGCCATCGCGGGTGGCGCGATCTACATCTATGTCACCGTCGGCTCCTTGCTGTGGGGCAAGAAGCTCGATGGCGGCACGGTGTCGGACCGCACCACCCCGGTACCGCCGACAGCCCCCGCGGCCGCGGTGCAGACCTACGGATCGAGTCGCATGGTCGCGCCCGGCAGCTTCGTGCTGGCCCTGATCTTCCTCGCCGCCTTTGTCCTCTACTACTTCATCAACTGGAAGTACCTGTCGCAGCTGTGGGGCTTGAGCTGAGTCAGCCCGGTTCGGGCACGGAATCCAACGGAGGTCGACGATGAACACGGTGCCGATGACTCACGCGCGTTCGCTGCCGGCCCTGCTGCGCGACGTGCTCGGACTGATGAAGCTGCGTATCGGCGTGATGATCATGGCGACCGCACTGGTCGGCATGATGGTCACGCCGGCCCCGCTGCCGGGCTTCGGCACGGCGACGGCGCTGGCCGTGGCGGTGCTGGTGGCATCGGCCAGTGCCGGCCTGTTCAACCAGTACTACGAGGCCGACGAAGACCACCGCATGGCGCGCACGCGCCGACGTGCCTTCGTGACCGGCGCCCTGCCGCGCTCACGCTGGTGGCTGCTGCTGATGTCGGTGATGCTGGTGTCCGCGGTGGCGCTGGCATGGCGGGCAGTCAATCCGCTGGCCGCCGGCTACGTGTTGCTCGGTGCGCTGTTCTACGGGGTCGTCTATACCGTCTGGCTGAAGCGTCGGACGCCGATGAACATCGTGATCGGCGGACTGGCCGGAAGTTTCGCGGTCTTGGCCGGTGGTGCCGCGGTCGCCCCGGCATCGGCGCCCGTGCCCCTGCTGCTGGCCCTGGTGCTGTTCCTGTGGACGCCGCCACACTTCTGGAGCCTGGCCATCGCCCATCGCGACGAATACGCGCAGGCCGGCGTGCCGATGCTGCCGGTCGTGGTCGGACGCGAACGCGCCGCTCGCGCCGTGTTGCTCGGTACCGTGCTGTTGACGATCGCCACCCTGGTGCCGGCGGCGTTCGGCCTGGGGCCGGTGTACGCGCTCGGCGCGCTGGCTGGCGGCCTGTACTTCATCGTTTGCGCGGTGCGCCTGGTGCGATGTCCGGAACGGGCGCCGGCGATGCGTTGTTTCTTCGCTTCGCTGGTGCAGCTGTCCTCGTTGCTGGTCGCGGCCGGTCTTGATCGGGCCCTGGCCTGAGGTGCAGACGATGGGTGTCGCCTGCCGCGACTGTCGACGATCGGATTGGGTGCGACGGGCCTCCTGTTGGTTCGCGCTTGGCCTCGTGCTCCTGGTCGGCGCGTTGCAGGCCGCGCCCGCGATCATGCGCGACATCGAGGAAGCGATGGCGTTCAGTCGCACCCGTGTCGGCAGTGCGCCCGCGGACTTCGTGCTGCAGGACCGCGAGGGCCGAACGGTGTCGCTGGCGCAGTACCGCGGCAAGCCGCTGATCGTCAATTTCGTGTTTACCGGCTGTTTCCAGGTCTGCCCGACCAGTACGCGCGACCTGCTCGGCGCGGTGCGCGCGATGCGCGAGCGCTTCGGTCCGAACCAGTTCAACGTGCTCAGCATCGGCTTCAACCAGCCACAGGATTCACCGATGGCGATGCGCCAGTTCGCCGCGCAGTTGCGCATCCAGGAGCCGAACTGGGAATTCCTCAGTCCACGCACGGAAGACGTGGCCGCACTGACCGATGCCTTCGGTTTCCGCTATCGCCCGAGCCCGGCCGGTTTCGACCACACCGTGCAGGTGTCCTTGCTCGACGCGCAGGGCGTGATTCGCAGCCAGATCTACGGCGACTTCAGTGCCGAGATGCTGGGTGAGCCGATTCGCCGCCTGCTGCGCGGCATGCTGCTGACCGAGACCCACACTGCCGCCGATTTCGTCGAGCGCGTGCGCATCTTCTGTTCCGTCTACGATCCGACGACGGGCAAATACAAGGCCGACTACACCTTGGTCCTGCAGATCGCCGGCGGCATCACCTT
>ERZ1645187.3724-NODE-3724-length-12681-cov-188.464438_pt1 | contig 12681 bp, 7 predicted proteins | sample MGYA00575352_ERZ1645187 | MGnify/ENA primary metagenome ERZ1645187 (study PRJEB40837, sample SAMN11349314) | freshwater sediment metagenome | isolation source: river sediment | host: Sediment | place: India: Wazaribad , New Delhi | collected 2017-02-21 ... | reverse complement strand
CAGGCGTAGAGCATGCGCGCCGGCAGGTCGGCGTGGACCAGGATCTGGATCTCGATTTGATACAGCCGCCCCAGCGCATCGCGGGCCTTGACGTCGACAATGCTGAGCTTGTCGTCGAGGAACTCGCGCTCGTTGTAGGGGTTGAGGATTTCCACCGCGCTGATCGGGGCCGGGAGTTCGGCGCCGAGCAGGGCGTTGAGGAAGTGGATCAGGAGGGCGCGGTTGTCCTCCGCCCCGAGCAGGGCCTTGAAGACGCAGTCGATCTTGGGGTCGATGGGGTGGTGCATGGTTCAAAGTCTAGCACAGGCGGCTTGACCCTCAGCAGCGTCCGCGCCGGCCGCAGATGGCACAGGAAATGACGAACGGATGCCGTGAGTTTCGGCAGCCGCGCGTCTGCCACGCTGCCTGATCCACGGTCCGCGCCCCTGGCCTGGGCCGTGCCTTGGGGGTCTCTGCGGTAAGCTCGCTCAGCCGCGGCATGCTGAACTCACACTACATGATTGTAGCCCGTGAGAAGGGGTGGTCGCCATGGACGACCGAAAGCGGACGCTGACGAACGTCCCCTTTACGACCGGTTGGTCCCACGAGCGGAACTTGACCGGAGATACTCTCTGCGTCAGGATTCGGCTATTAGCGGAAACTGGACAAACCGGTCTACCGATCATGAAGCGTTTGTCAGGACCCTGGAAAATAAAAGACCCTGACGGGGAGGTAAGAGGGACCTTTATCAAACGTTTTCTTTAGTTTCCCCCGTTCGTTAAGGTGATCCGCGTTCACTGCCCCGAACCCCAAACTGCCTCCTTGCAGGGCGTATCGTAGTAAGGGCATCTACCGGGCGGCTCCCCCCCCGCGCGACACCGAGAAAGTCCGACAGGCTGCTGGGGAACCACAATCCGTGAATAACATCTCGCTGCGCAGGTTGTTGATCATCAGCTTCACGAGCCTGGTGATCGGCGCCGGGGCCGCCGTTGGTCTGCTCACGTTCCAAGCGAGCGAGCGGGCCATCTCGTCCATGGCCCAACAGCTGATGCGGGAGATCAATGACCGCATCGACCAGCGCCTGGGCGCCCAGCTCGCCGAACTGCGGCAGGTGGTGCAAAGCACCGACGCCCTCATCCACCAGGGCCGGCTCGACTGGCGCGACGGCCCCGCCCTGGAGCGGCACTTCGCCGCCCAGCTCGCCGTGTTCAGCGGCGTGACCACCCTTGCGCAAGTGACCGAGCAACGGGAATTCCGCCTGCTGATGCGGGCGGGACCCACGGCGCGCATCCTGCGCCGCATGGACGCCTCCACCCAGTTCCTGCTCCAGCGCTACGAGGCCGACCCGCAGGGCCAGCCGGGCGAGCTGCTCGAGACGCGGGATAATTTCGATCCGCATAACGATCCGCCCGGCAAGCCCTGGTACCAGGCCGTCCGCGACCAGGGGCGGGGGCTATGGCTCCTCAGCGTCAGCCTCGCCCGGGGCCAAGGGCAACCCGAGCTGGTCAGCCATTATGCCCAGCCCTCTCACGACCCCGCCGGCCAGTTCCAGGGGGTCCTGGGCGCCGGCCTGACCCTGACCCAGATCGGCGACTTCCTGCGCGGTCTCACCATCAGCCCCCAGGGTCAGGCCTTCCTCATCGACCGCGACGGGCTGCTGATCGCCACCTCCAGCGGCGAGACCCCCTTCGACAGCCGCCCCCTGGCGGATCACGCCCAGAACGTCGCCGTCCGCCACCGCCGTCTGGCGGCCGTCGACAGTGCCCATCCGGTTACCGCCGCGACCGCCCGGCACCTACTCGCCGCCGCGCCGGGCCTGGCCGGGTTGACCGCCCCCCAGCGTTTCGCCTTTGACTTTGAGGGCGTGCGCTATCTGGCCACCGCCGCCCCCCTGGCCGGAGACCCGTCCCAGCCGGACTGGCTCATTCTGGTCGTGGCGCCGCTGGAGGACTTCACCACCCTGATCGGCAACCCGGTCCACCAAGCCTTGCCCCTGATCGGGCTCGCCGTGGCGCTCGCCACCCTGCTGGGCCTGGCGGCCGCGGGCTGGATCAGCCGCCCCCTGCAGCAATTAAGCGCGGCGACCCGGCGTCTGGCCACCGGCGACTTCAGCCAACCCCTGCCGACTACCCCCCTCCAGGAATTGCAAGTCGTGGGCGAGGCCTTCGACGTCATGAGGGGGCGCCTGCGCGACACCTTCACCCGCTTGCAGGCCACCAACCAGCGCCTGAGGGTGGCCGAGCAGGCCCTGGCTGGGGAAAACCGCCGCTTGGAGGCGCGCGTCGCCGCCCGTACCGCCGAGCTGGAACAGGCCCGCGTCCAGCTCGAGGAGGTCTTGGCGCAGCGCACCGCGTCCGAGGCGAAATTCCGCGGCATGTTCGAGCAATCGCCCCTGGGCGTCGCCCTCTTCGACCCTACCACCGGCCAGATGCTGGAGGTGAATGAACGTCTGCTGCAACTCATTGGCCGCAGCCGTGAAGACCTGGCCAGCCTCGGCTGGACCGGCATCACCCATCCCGATGACCTGCCCGGGGAGCAAGCCCTGGTCGCGCGTCTCTACGCGGGCGAGAGCGATGGCTTCGAGCTCGAGAAGCGTTATCTGCGCCCGGACGGCAGCCCGATCTGGGTCGACTTGACGGTGGCCTCGGTCGCCGTCAGCGGGAAGGATCAGCCGCTCCATCTCTGCCTGGTCGAGGATATCAATGCCCGCAAGGCGGCCGAGGCCCAGGTCCTGGCGAGCGAGCGCCAGTTGCGCCGGATACTCGATAACATGCCCACGGCCATCGCCGTCTGCACCTTGGGTCGCACGGGCCGGATCACCTATCTCAACGAGCAGTTCGAGCGCACCTTTGGCTATCGGCTGGAGGATATCCCCAGCGTCGGCGACTGGGCGCGGCGTGCCTATCCCGATGCCGCCTATCGCCAGCGCTCGCTGGACTGGTGGGTTGGGGCGGTGGAGACCGCGGCGGCCGCCGCGGGCCAGGTCGAATCCAGAGAGTTCCGGGTCACCTGCCAGGATGGCACCGAGCGGGACGTGGTCATCAGCGCCACCGTCCTCGATGATCTCTTGCTGGTCTCGTTCCTGGATATCTCCGCGCGCAAGCAGGCCGAGGCCCGCCTGGCCGAGAGCGAGGAGCGCTTCCGCCAGGCCTTTGAGGGTGCCAACACCGGCATGTGCCTGGTCGACCTCCAGGGGCGTCTGCTGCAGGTCAACGCCAAGATGAGCGCCATCTTCGGCTACCGCCGCGAGGAACTGGAGGGGACGAGCGTCAAGGACCTGGCGCTACCGGAGGACCAGGCGGTGAGCGCGGCCTTTATCGGCGAGGCCATCCATGGCGGTGGCGACAGCGCCACCTTCGAGAAACGCTATCGCCATCGTCAGGGGCATGTCATCCATGGCCAGGTGGCCTCGTCACTGGTGCGCGATCCCCAGGGCCAGCCCCGGTATTTCATCTCTCAGGTGCAGGACATTACCCAGCGGAAACAGGCCGAGGCCGCCCTGGCGCGGTCCATGGCGGACCTGGAGGCGGCCAATCGGGAGCTGGACCGGCTCGCCACCACGGATATGCTGACCGGGATCGCGAATCGCCGCTCCTTCGAGCAGGCCGTGGCCAGCGAGATCGCCCGCGCCGCGCGGTATGGCGAACCCCTCGCCCTGCTCATGTTCGACCTCGACCACTTCAAGGCGATCAATGACGTCCACGGTCACCTGGTGGGCGACCAGGTGCTGATCGAGCTGACCCGCCTGGTTCGCGCGCATCTGCGCGCTGCCGACATGCTGGCGCGCTGGGGCGGGGAGGAATTTGTCGTGCTCCTAGCCCACTGCCGGCTGGACGAGGCGCGGCAACTGGCAGAAAAGCTCCGTCTGCTGATCGCCAACCATCCCTTCGACACGGTTGGCAGCGTCACTTCGAGCTTCGGCGTGACGGAATATCGCCCTCCTGAGAGCGCCGATGCCTGGCTGGGGCGCGTCGATGAGGCCCTGTATGGGGCCAAGACGGCGGGCCGCAACAGGGTGGTTTCGGCGTGAGGGAGCGGCTCAGGTACCTCTCCCCAGGTCGATGGTCTGCGGACTGGCGTGATCGGAGGTAAAACAGACGCTAGATCGATTCGCGTAACGCTGCGCTTATTGGCGCCAAAAGGCACCACCGAAACGCCTTTAGCTAACGGTCTGCTTTCGGGTTGGAGAGGGGACGGCCCGCAAGATGGGGGGACTTTCCGCTCCCAGCGTGAACCGGGCGATGAACCTTTCCTGGGGAGCGGCGGCTTTTGCCTGCGCGACGGCTGGCTTGCCATTCGGGTACGGGTCTTGGATGGCTAGGCATTGGGCCTTGCCGAGATTTCTCCGTAACCCATGGCACATCCGTTCTAACCCTCGGCCTCTAAGATTTGATATTCTCCGGTCAGTGACCGGTGCGCAAGGTGCCGCGATCCTCGTCCCAGTTCCAGTCGAGAATGCAGTGATGGCCCTCAATGCGCCATTGGTCGCGGTTGGAGGCCAGCAGGCGAGGGGTGGGCTGGCGCTGCGCGGGGTGTGGTCGGTGACGTCATAGACGAACTCGGTGGCGGTCTGGCCGGTCTTCTTCTCAATGGTGGAATTATCAATGGTGCATGAGCCCGGAACCTCCGGCCGCGGCGTCGGGAGGACGCTTAAGCCGTGGCCTGAATCTGGACCGGTTCCACGAGCGCCAGGAGTTCCTGTTCGAGCTGCTTGAGGTCGTTCCCGGTCGTTTTGAATGACGCAAGATTAAGTCGGGTGGCCTGCGGGCCCTCCAGGCACTCCAGGCCATGCCCCAGGGTCCATACATAGCAGTTAAACCGCACATACCGATCCGGCATGAGGCGGCCAAACACCTTATTGTCGATCAGGCATAACTTGAGCCAGCGGATCCGGTGGTGCGTGAGCCGGCCGAAGATCTCGGCCAGTTGGTCCGTGAGCTCATCGCGGCCGATCTTCGCTAACTCGGTGGTCAGTCCGGTATAGAGCCACACCGAGCGTGCCGCAGGGGCATCCTTGTCCAGTTCGCGCAAGAAACGCTCCAGACCCGACAAGGAATGGCGCTCCCACTGGACATGGCGCTCCAGGGCGTAGCGATCGACAATGGTGACCACTTTCACCAGCGGACTCGGTGCCGCCGCCAGGCGATGAAAGCGCGTCCGCCAGATCGTTTGCCAGGATTCCCCCGCTTGAATATTTTGTTGCGCCAGGGTCTGCGCCTGCGCCACGACGCTGGCCTGGTGCGCCAGCGACAGCCGGCACACGACGCACGCGGGCGCCTCCGCCCGCGGCAGGAGGGCTTCATCCTGCTCCTCCGTCATCCCGAACTCGACGAAGGCCTTGGTATCGTCGACGAAGCCGACGTCGAACGTGGAGCGTAGGGCATCGCTCAGTGCGGGATGGAGCGCGCCATCCCAACCGGCGCCCCCGGGGATCGGGGGATAGTGTTGCAACATGGCCTGCCACAAGACGCGGAGGTTCGGCGGTAAGCCTACCACCGCCTGCTGCAACTTCGAGCCGTCGAACCTCTCTCCATCATGGACGAGCAGTCCGAGGTGGCGCCAAAAGTCGAGCAGGTTCCGGCTGCAGGCGCGCATCGCCGGCGCGGTCCACGGCAGATCGGGAGCGGTGAGGCTCTCCGCGTCGATGGCAAAGGGGACCAGCATCGTCAGCGCCCCGCAAATTTCTCGGTGAAGGATTCCTCAAAAAAACCGCCGGGCCACTCGTCCAGAAAGTCCCCGTCCTCGTCGAGCGTAATGCGCGTGACCCGCGGGCCGTTGGGCGTGTCCTCGATAAAGTGGATGGCGATATCGTCAGGCGTCACCGCCGTCCGGCCGGCGTCCACCTGGCCATGGGTCGTCTCGCGAATCCGGCGCAGGCAGCGCAGTAACAGGTGTTCGCTATGCGTTTCCACCAGCAACTGCCGCCATAACGTCTTGGCCGCCACCAGGAACAAATCAGCCAGCCGGACTTGTAGCCCGGGGTGCAAATGCAGTTCGGGTTGTTCAATGCCAACCAGATCGCCAAAGCCGATCCCCCGCAGGTCGCGCAGGCACTCCACCAGAATCGGTAACAGTTGGGAGAGCCCCACCCCCACATCCTGCAAGCTCAAATCCAAGCCCCGCCGGAGATCTTTCAGCATCACGCGTTTGCGAATGGGCAACGCGCCCGGCACGCACGGGACGCTGCCAGGACCCGGGGCGTCGCGGGGCGCGCCCGGAGCCGGAGGGGCATCGGTGACCGGCACCTCACGATAGCGAAAGACGTCAATGCCGTAGGGGGTAGCCAGTTTATCCGCGTCCGCCAGCCAGGCGTTGAGCGTGGCAATAAACTCCGGGCTGGCGTGGATGATCTGCCGCCAGGCGGCCTCGCCCGTGGACAGATTCGGGGTGGCGCGCGCCATGAATTCCGCTTGCTCCCGACTGGGAAGATGGCGCAAGGGCCCGAGGAACACCGCGCTCTTGAGTATCACCGCCAGGTGCCAGGCCGGGCTCAGCAAGCCATCCGACACGAGACAGCAGGCGGCCTGATAATCGGGCGTGACTCCCTCCGGATTGTTGGCTGCGCTCCGCTCCAGCTCCAGGGGCAAGGCCGCATGCAGATTACCCAGGGCGCCGGTATAGCCCCGGAGGGCGATGGGGAAGGGTTGGTTGTCATACGGCGGCGCGTTATGCCGGCTGATGTAATACTCAAGTTTCGTATTGGAGTTGTCACCAGCGAGCGCGATCACGTCTTCATCCGGCGAAAGACCCGCATCCTGCAGCCACGACGCAAAGGAATACAGATATTGCGGGTCCGCTTCAATCAGCATGGGGTGACAATAGTTGACGAAGGTAATCGCCGCCTGGCTCCGCGCGGTATCGTAGCGGATGGTGCCAAAGGGCACGTCATCAATCGCCACCTGATAGTGCGCCAGGTAAGCGCGCCCGCGATCGGGGTCGAACCGCACTTCCAGCGTAACCGTCGCACGCCGGGCATTGCCCCCGATCGGACCGGCGAGGCCGTCGAGTTCATTCAAACACTCCCTTCCGTCGTTGGGGAAAATGTCCCCGGGATCGTAATTCGGGAACACCGGGCGCAGCGGTAGTTCATAAACCAGGCGAATGGGCTTGCTGACGTCATGGTCATTCACCACCGCGCGGAAATCACCCAAATCAACCCCCGCCGCCGCGCTCGCGTCACAGGGATCGCCGCCGGCCGCGTTCAGCACCCCGGACGTAAATTGCAGTGCCTTTAAAATGGTGCTTTTACCGCACGAGTTCGGCCCGAAGAGCAAGGTCAGGGGGGCGAATTCGATGCGCACCGGTGCGCGGATTCCTCGGAAGTTTTCCAAGGTCAGGGCCGTGAGGAGCATGGCAGAATTCCTGAACCGGCGGGGCCGGGCAAGGGGAAGTACGGATCGGTTGCGTCAAGCTTTTGCAGATCGCGTGCCATCAGCCGGCGACCCCGTGTTTCCGCAGCCAGTTGCTCAGGGTGGTGGGATTGCCGAAGCCCAGCAACTGCGCGGCGCGGGTCTTGTTGCCGCCGGCCTGTTGCATGGCCTGTTCCAGGTAGTAGCGCGCCACCTGCGCCAGGGTCTCATGAAGATCAATACCCTGGCGGAGATCCTGGGCCAGGGGCGCGCCGGGCGGGGGGGAGGGCGGGGGACCGGGGAGCAAGGCCTCGCGTACGTCCTGCAGGTCGATGCACGGGCCTGGCGTCCAGACCGCGGCGCGGCGCAGGGTGTTGAGCATCTCCCGCACATTACCGGGCCAGGGGTGCGCGAGTAAACGTTTTCTTGCGGCAACAGAAAGAATCTTGGCCTCGTAGCCGGGTTCCCCGGCGCTCTCCCGGTTCACCTGATCGAGGAGGCGATCGAGGAGGAGGGCGACGTCGCCTTCCCGGTCGCGGACCGCGGGCAAGGTGATGACGGCCACCGCGAGCCGGTAATACAGATCCTCCCGGAAGCGGCCGGCGGCGACCTCGTGGACGAGGCTGCGGTTGGTGGCCGCGATCACGCGGACATCGACCCGGCGCGAGCGGGTGGCGCCAACGCGGGTGATGTCGCCGAATTGCACCGCGCGCAGAAAGCGGACCTGGGCCGGAGGTGGCAGCTCACCGACTTCGTCCAGAAAGAGGGTGCCGGTGTCGGCGGCCTCGAACACGCCCTGCCGCGCGCTGACCGCGCCGGTGAAGGCGCCCTTTTCGTGGCCGAACAGCTCGGCTTCGATCAACGCGGGGGCGATGGCCCCACAGTTGAGGGTCACCAGGGGGCGCTCCCGCCGCGGGCCGGCCTGGTGGATGGCGCGGGCGAACAGTTCCTTGCCCGTGCCGGATTCGCCTTCGATCAGCACCGGGATGGACCGCAGGGCAATGCGGCGGGCGCGGACCACGACGCGTTGCATCACGGGACTCTGGTGGACGATGTCGTCAAAGGCCGGGGCGGGCGGCGGCAGGCCGGCAGCCAGGCGGGCGAGCTCGGCATCCGGCCGATGCAGCAGATCCGGGAGGAAGTCCGCCGCGATCGCGAAGGGGACCGAGACGGTGCGCACGCCATGCTGGCGGGAGGACTCGATCAGTTCCGCGGGAAACCGCGTCTTGGCCAGGATGATCCACACGGCGGCCATGGCAGGCGTGCCCGGGCTCAGGTGGAAGGTCAGGCCCCCGTCTTCGTCGCGAATCTGCTCAGAAACGCTGGCCGACAGGGCACGGGCATGCCGATAAATGGCATCGAAGTCCGTGGGGCTGGGTAGCGTGACCTGATGCGACCTGATTTCGCAATCTGTTCGGGACCCGAGCCAGCTTAAGTAGTCATCCATCTGGTCGGCGGGGTAGTCGCAAAGGAGATCGAGGCGGCAAAAGCGCCCGGTGTGCAGAGCTTGGGCGATAGGGCCGATACCAACTTGGTCGCTTTCAGTCACCGCACGCAAATCGGTGCGTCCGAGCCAACTTAGCAAACGTTTATTCATGGGGGCGGATAATATCCTGCGCCAAGGGAGTGAGCAGCCTACTCATGAATTTCCTGAAGTACGGAGCGTACGGATGAGGTAGGACGGACGCAACGAGGTGGGGTGACAGCTCGTTTAAGCGGACGCGACCCCAACGGGCGCCACCGCGGCCAGGTCGCCGGCCAGGGCATGGCACCCGGCCATCGCGTCGGCCTCGCGCCCCGTAGCGGCCGCCATGGCCCGGTACCCGGCCGCGAACCTGTTAGCCACCTTCAGCGGGCAGGGTGGTCTTACGCCCTACAGCCCATCCCGCGATGGTCGACCGGAATTCGGCGCCACTGGGAGATAATGATGTATAATAACGTAATTACGTTATTACTAAACTACAGAGGTAGGGGAAGATGGGGCGTCCCGGTATCACGCGCGAAGAGGTCATGGAAACCGCCGATGCGCTCGTCGCGGAGGGGCTCAAGCCCAGCCACAAGCTCATCCGTGACCGCATCGGTGGCAGCTACACCACCATCACCCCCTATCTGGCGGAATGGCGTGAGGCGCGGGGGAGCGAGGCTGTGGGCAGCGTGCCGGAGATGCCCGAACGGGTGGTGAGCGCCTGCCGCGCGGTATGGGGCGCGGCTTGGGTGGCTGCTCAGGAGGCGCTGCGGAGCGAGCGCGAAGGGTTGGCTGCAGTCCGCGAAGATCTGGACCGGGAACGCGCCGAACTTACCCAAGAAATCGCCGATCTCGAGGCGCGCCTGGAGGCTGCCTGGTCCGAGCGCGAGGCCCTTGCCGATAAAGTACGCGAAGCCGAGGCCGCGCGGGAGATGGCCCGAGCGGAGGCGGTGAATTTGCGGATGGACAATGTCCGGCTGGAGGAGCGCGCGGCCCACACTGAGCGGCGCGCTGAAGAATTGCGGGGCCAGGTCGAGCGCCTTGAGCGCGCGCTTGGCCGGCTGGCTCCGCGGCTGAGCCACGGGGACGCCGACGGAGATGATCATCCAGTGGACCGGACGCCCTGAACCGCTTCGGCCATGACGACGCCCTCTCTGACTGACAGCGAATGCCTGGCCGGGATGGTCGAGCGCGTGACCTTTCACAGCGAAGGGAACGGCTTCTGCGTGCTTCGGGTCGCGGTTCCCGGGCAGCGGGATCTGGTGACGGTGATCGGGTCGGCCGCAAGCGTCACCGCCGGCGAACATCTCGAGGCGAGCGGGCACTGGGTCAACGATCAGGAGTATGGACGTCAGTTCCGCTGCACGGCCCTGCGCCTGGTGGCGCCGAGCAGTCTCGAAGGGATCGAGCGTTACCTCGGCTCCGGCATGGTCAAGGGCATCGGCAAGCGCTGTGCGCGACATCTGGTCGAAGCCTTCGGCGCGGAGGTGTTTCAGGTCATCGAGGACGCCCCGGAGCGGCTGTTGGACCTGCACGGGATCGGCCCCAAGCGCCAGGCGCGCATCACGAACGGCTGGGCCGAGCAAAAGGTGATCCGCGCCATTATGGTGTTCTTGCACACCCACGGGGTTGGCTCATCCCGGGCGGTGCGCATCTACAAGACCTACGGGAATGATGCCGTCGCGCGCGTGCGTGAGAACCCTTACGGCCTGGCGCTCGACATCGAGGGCATCGGCTTCAAAACGGCCGACGGCATCGCCAGTCGGCTCGGGATCGCGCCGGATGCGCCGATGCGCGCCCAAGCTGGCGTGCGCCATGTTCTGCAGGAATGGTGCGGGCACGGCCACTGCGCCGCCTGGTATCGGAAGCTGGCCGCCGACGCCGTGGCGTTGCTGGAGATCCCGGAGCCGGTGATCGAGGCGGCGATTCAGGTCGAACTGGACGAGGAACGCCTGATCGCCGAGGAGATCAACGGCAAGCCGGTTTTGTTTCTGGCCGCCCTCCAACGGGCCGAGCGGGGGGTGACGGGACACCTGCGCCGCCTCGCCGTTGGCGGTCCGCCATGGGCGTTGATCGACTCCGGCAAGGCGCTCCCGTGGGCAGAGCAGCACACCGGTCAGACCCTCTCCGCGTCACAGCGCCGCGCGGTGACGACGGCGCTCAACGCGAAGATCGCCATTATTACCGGGGGTCCCGGCGTGGGGAAGACGACGGTGGTCAACAGCATCCTCGGCATTCTGACGGCAAATGGGGTGGAGGTGCGTCTCGCGGCGCCCACCGGCCGCGCCGCCAAGCGCCTGGCGGAGTCCACCGGCCGCGAGGCCAAGACGATTCATCGCCTGCTTGAATTTGATGCGCGCCAGATGGAGTTCACCCGCAACGCCGAGCACCCCCTTGACGCGGATCTGGTGGTGATCGACGAGGCCTCGATGGTGGACGTGGTGTTGATGAACCAGCTCCTGAAGGCCATCCCCGACTCCGCGGCGCTGCTCCTGGTCGGGGATGTCGATCAGCTGCCTTCGGTCGGGCCGGGCGCCGTGCTGGCCGATGTGATCGCCGCGGAGGTCGTGCCGGTCATCCGCCTGACCGAGATCTTTCGCCAGGCAGCGAACTCGCGCATTGTCGTCAACGCCCATCGCATCAACGCCGGGACGCACCCGGAAGGTGCGCCGCCGGGGGAGCCGGACAGCGATTTCCACCTGATCACCGCGAAGGACAAAGACGATGTCCATGACCGGTTGCTAAGGGTCGTGGCGGAACGGATTCCGGCGCGTTATGGGCTCGATCCGGTGCGTGACGTCCAGATCCTTACCCCGATGAACCGCGGCGTGCTGGGGTCGCGGGCGCTGAATGCCGACTTGCAGGCCCTGCTCAATCCAGATGCGCAGCCGTGCATCACCCGCTTCGGCTGGACGTATGCTCCGGGTGACAAGGTTATCCAACTCGCCAATGACTACGACAAGGAGGTGTTCAATGGGGATATCGGCCGGGTCCAGGCCATCGATACGGACGAGGAGCTGCTGACGATCGACTTCGACGGCCGGGTCGTGACTTACGAGGCCAGTGAGCTGGACACCCTGGCTTTGGCCTACGCCACAAGCGTCCATAAAGCCCAGGGCTCCGAGTATCCCGCCGTGGTGATCCCGCTGGCCATGGAGCACTATACCCTGCTGCAACGCAACCTCCTCTACACCGCCGTGACGCGGGGAAAAAAGGTCGTGGTCGTGATCGCCGAGCCCAAGGCGCTCAGCATCGCGGTGAAGCGGACCGATTCGCAGCGACGCTTGACACGATTACGGGAGCGTCTTCGCGGGCCAAATCTTGGCCTGACTCTGGCTTGGCATTGAACCGGAGCCAACACTACGGGAAGTCCAACCGCCCAACGGGTGGGGCATCGCGACGGAACTGTCGCCCGGCGCAGGGCGTACCGGGGCATTCAGTTTATCGCCATGCGCAAGGATATAGGGGGACTGGGAGTCTCGTTTTGCATCATGATCACGGCGACACTCCGCATGACCCCTTCCTGAACCACCGAACCCGCTTAGCCTGCCCGCAATGCGCCGCAGACAAGTCGCGCCATCCTCGATCCTTCCCATTTGCTTCTGGGAGACTGTTCTTTCAGGACAGGCTTATACTAGGGATGACAGCTACCCATCAGGCGCTTCAAGCACCCTCTCCAGCTTGACTGCTTTTGCTCTGCAGCTAAAAAGTGGTGCCCTCAAAAGGAAAGTGGGGTTAAACAGGTATTCCCACACCGTTCCCATCAGCCGCCACAGGCAACCTGTTGACTGATCATATAGCGGTTTTTTCTGCTCAAGGGGGGCGGCTTGCCTCAGGCCCCGGCAAACCGCGCCAACCCCTGCGCGCCCCTTGGAGGGCGCATGTCTA
>ERZ1645187.3723-NODE-3723-length-12682-cov-9.848420_pt1 | contig 12682 bp, 11 predicted proteins | sample MGYA00575352_ERZ1645187 | MGnify/ENA primary metagenome ERZ1645187 (study PRJEB40837, sample SAMN11349314) | freshwater sediment metagenome | isolation source: river sediment | host: Sediment | place: India: Wazaribad , New Delhi | collected 2017-02-21 ... | reverse complement strand
TCCGAGCGGCCGCGGAGCTTGCGGTGGTAGGTGATGCCGAAGCGGTGGGCCTCGTCGCGCAGGGCCTGGAGCAGCCTGAGGCCCGGGTGCGAGCGGTCCAGGAGCAGCGGCTTGGCGCGCAGGGGGGAGTAGATCTCCTCCAGGCGCTTGGCCAGGCTGATGACCGGCAGTTTCACCTTGGCCGCGGCCATGGCCTTCATCGCCGCCGCCAGCTGCCCCGGCCCGCCGTCTATCACCAGCAGGTCCGGCGGCTCCTCGCCGCGGCGCTTTATCTGCGCGAGGCGCCGGCCCACTATCTCCTCTATCATCGCGAAATCGTTGGAGCCCGAGTCGGTGTTCTCGAACTTTATGCGGTAATGTCTGTAATGGGCCGTGTGGCGCTCGCCGTTGACGAAGCAGACCGACGAGCCGACGGCCTGCCGGCCGAAGAGGCTCGAGGTGTCGAAGGCCTCTATGTGGGCCGGCGGCTTCGCCAGGCCGAGGGCCTCCTTTAGCGCCGTCACGGCGCCGGTGCGGCCCACGGCCTGCTCCATGAAACCCGGCTCCAGCTGACCCACCAGCACCCGCTCCTGCATGTGGTCCAAGGCGCCGAGGAAATCGCGGTACATGGCGGCTTCCTCGTAGGCGAGCCCGGCCGCGGCGGCTTTCATGCGTTCCGTGAAAGCCGCGCGCAGGCGGTCATAATCGCCTTTCAGGAAGTCGGCCACGCGGGAGGCCAGTGCGGCGTAGTCCTTTTTCGATATGCGGCCCGCGCACGGCGCCGGGCATTGGCCGGTGTGGTAGTAGAGGCAGGCTTTTATCTTCTTCTCGTCCAGCGGCTTCGCGAGCGAGAACTCCCAGCGGCAGCGCCGCAGGTTCACGAACTTGATGCGCCACAGGTAGGCCAGCAGCTTTTTCAACGGCTCCACCTTGGGATAAGGCCCGAAGTAGAGGCCGCCGTCCCTGAGCTTGCGGCGGGTGAAGAAGACGCGGGGGAAATCCTCGCGGGTGATCTCTATGTACGGATAGGACTTGGAGTCCTTCCACATCTCGTTGAAGAAGGGCTGCAGCGAATGTATCAGCTGGCGCTCGGTGAGCAGCGCCTCGCGTTCGCTCGCCGAGGCTATGTAATCTATGCGGCGTATCAGCGCCACCAGGTTGGGGATCTTCCAGCGCCGGTCCGACGGGTTCTTCTGGAAGTACTGGCCCACGCGCGCGCGCAGGTCCTTGGCCTTGCCGACGTAGAGCACCGCGCCGGTCGCGTCGCGCATCAGGTAGACGCCGGGCGTGTCTGGCAGATGCGACAGGTCCATCAGAAGCGGCCTCCGGTTATCAGTTTGCGCTCCTCTACCTTGAACGCGCGCAGCAGGCAGAAATAGACGAGGACGGCGGCCGGCACCGCGGCGGCGGTCTGGGCCAGCGGCCCGGCGGCGGCGAGCGCGCGGCACAGCAGCAGGGCCGCCAGGGCCGCGGCTCCGGCGGCGGCGGCCGGCTTAAGGACAGGCAGGTCCGACAGGGGATCGAAGCCCGCGGCGCGGCGCAGCAAAGCGGCGAAGGCCAGCGCGGCGGCCCAGGAACTTACCGACGTGGCGAGCATCAGGCCGCCGGCGCCGAGACCGTGCATGAACAGCGGGCAAAGGGCCGCGTTCAGCGCCAGTTGGACGGTTACTATCAGCAGCGGCGCGCGGCCGCGGCCCATGGCGTACATCGCCGAGGCCGAGACCTTGTTGAAGCCGTAGGCGGGCAGGCCGAGGGCCAGCCAGAACAGCGCGTCGGCGGTGACGCGTGTCTGCTCCGGGGAGAAGCGGCCGTGCTCGAAGAGGGCCGCGCATACCGGCAGCGCCGTGACGGCTATGCCGAGGGCCGCCGGCAGCATCACCAGCCAGGAGGCCGCCATGGCCGGGGCAAGGCCGCGCCTGAAACCGGCGCTGTCGCCGGCCGCTCCCCGCAAGGCCAGTTCCGGCAGCGACACCGAGGCTGCAGCCGCCGCGAAGAGCGAGACGGGGAACTGTACCAGCCTGGATGAATTGTATATGGCCGTCACCGCTCCGGCCGGCAGGAAACTGGCGTATAAGGTGTTGATCAGCATCGAGACCTGGTCCTGCGCCAGCGTGAAGGCGGCCGGCGCCGCGGCCAGGAGCAGCGGGGCCGTGCGCAGGGTTTCGGCAGGGGCGGACAGCGCCGGGCTGAAGCCTTCCTTGCGAAGGGCCGGCAGCAGGGTCAGCGCCTGCAGCAGGCCCGAGGCCGAGGCCGCGGCGGCCAGCAGCACCAGCTTGCCCCGCTCGTCGAGGCCGGGGAAGAGGCCGATGTGGAAGGCCGCGAGCAGCGCTATGACCGCCAGCGAGAAGCTCGCCGCGGTCAGCGCGGGCAGGAAGAAGCGCCGCGCGGAGTTGAGCGCGGCGGTGAACAGGGCCGAGACGTTCACGAAAAGCAGGTGGGGCATCAGCACCGCGGTCAGCAGGGCGGTCAGTTCCAGCTGGCCCGCCGGGCCGGCTTTGAACCCCCAGGCCGCGGCGGAAGCCAGCTGGGCGCGGAATACTATGCCGGCCGCGCAGAGCAGGCCTGAAAGCAGCAGCACCGCGGTCCAGGCCGAGGAGAAGAACCTCCGGGCTCCGTCCCCGGACGCGGCCTTTTCCTTCTCCAGCATGGGGATGAAAACGGCGTTGAGCGCGCCCTCGCCCACCGTGCGCCTGAAGACGTTGACCACGCGGAAGGCCGCGTAATAGGCGTCGGCCAGCGCCCCGCCGCCGAAAAAGGCCACCAGCAGGGCGTCGCGTACGTAGCCCAGGGACTTGTTTATGAGGTTCGCCGCGGTAAGGCCGCCCAGGCCGCGGCTGAACGCTGCCCGGCGGTCGTCAGACTGCGAATTTGCATTTTCACGCATAGAATGCTAGACTATGTCCACTATGGCAAAACTCAAGACCGGAAGGCATACCAGCGCCATTAAAGCCTGGCGCAAATCGGAGAAGCTCGCTTCTAAGAACAGGGGCATAAAGAGCAAGATCCACGACACCTCGAAGGAATTTACCACCCTCGTCGGCAAGAAGGACATGGACAACGTTCAGAAGATGCTGCCCAAGGCCTACGCTCTGCTGGACAAGGCCGCGAAGTCCGGGACTATCCACTGGAAGGCCGCCGCGCGCAAGAAGTCGCGCCTGGCCGCCAAGGTTAAGTCGATAGCCGCGAACCCTTCCGTAAAATAACTTTCTTCAGAGAAAGAACGTGCCCCGGAGCTGTCGGCCGGGGTTTTCGTTTTGCTACTTGGCCGAGACTATCTCGTGCACCAGCTGGCGCAGCACCAGGCCGGGGTCCCTCTTTGAAGAGGACTTCAGCAGCTCCTCTGCCTCGAGGCAGCGCCTGAGGCTCCTGAGCAGCTTCTCCTCCGTGTAGGCGCCCGCGTCGCGCAGCGCCGCGTGGTACTGGCCCGGCGACATGCCGGCCTGGTAGCAGGCCGCCTGGCCGTCGCCCGAGGCCGAAAGCCTCTTCACCTTCAACAGCCTCTCCACCGCGCGCGAGACCTGCGACAGCAGGGCCAGCGGTTCCGCGCCCGAAGCCAGCATGCGCGAGGCCGCGTCGCCGGCCTGCTGGGCCCTGCGGCCGCAGACGGCGTTTGACAGTTCGAACGGGTCGCCGGTGCGGGCGAAGCCGGCCAGCGCCAGCGCGTCCTCGGGCTTGAACATCCGGTTCTGCCCGTGCATGAAAAGTATGATCTTCTCGGTCTCGCCGTCCAGCGTGACCGAATCCGTGCCGAGCAGCTCTATCAGCAGTTCCAGCGCCTCGGCCTCGGCCTTCACGCCCTTGGCTATAAGCGCCCCGTTGACGCGCTCCACGGCCTGCGCCGCCGTCATCGGCGCGAAATCCACCAGCGCGCAGTCCTGGGAGAGCGAGGCGGGTATCGGGTCCTGCTTGCCCTGCGGCCAGTCGGCCAGCACGAGGAGGCAGGCGCTGGGGCAGGGGTCCTCCAGGTAGGCCAGCAGCGCCTTCAGGGGCTCCTTCTTGAGCTTCTCGGCGTGCTTCAGGGCCACGAAGCGTATGTCCGCCAGCATCGGCGCCGTGCGGGCTTCGTCGAGGGCCTGCTCCACGTCCGAGGTCTCCGCGTCGCGCACCGAGAAATTGAACTGTTCCGGCTTGAAGACCGCCTCCAGGCGCTTAAGGGCGGCCTCCTTCATGGCGGTCTCCTCCCCGCAGAGGTAGTAGACCGGGCGGGTCTTCTTCCTGGCCCATTCGTCGGCCAGCGCGCGGGGGGTGAGCGTCTGCATCAGGGTATGGCCAGCGTGCCGGTGGAGGTCTGCACGTCGGGGGGCGGGGGCATTTTCTTGTACGAGGCGCTCGACACCGAGCCGAAGCCCTCCACGGTGCGCAGCACCACGTCCTTCGCGAGTATCTCCCACAGCGCCTCGCGGGCCTGCTCCTCGGTGAGGCCGCCGGGCAGGCTGGCCGCCGAGTACATCTTGGTCACCTGCAGCGCCGGCTCCTCCCAGAGGTAGCGGTTGTACTCGCGGTCCAGCAGGCGCACCGCGGCTATCACGTTGAGCTTGTACATCGTGGGCACAAGGTTCACGTCGTACTGTATGGGCGTAAGTATGTAGTGGTTGATCTCGCCGACCAGGACGCCCTGGGCCGAGCTCTCCGGTGCCACCGAGTATTCCCCGTTCTTGAGGAACTCGTCGACCACCTTGAGCGTCAGCTTCTCCTCCAGGCCGAACTGCTGCGTCTTGTTGGCGAAAGGCCTTACGGCTATCTTCTTTATGTACTGCGGCAGCTTCTGTTCCGCCGGCTTGTAGACGATGTTGCCGTCGGAGCCCATGCAGCCGGCGAGCGCCAGAAGCGCCGCCGCGAACGCAAGTTTCTTCATATGTCCCCCGTGCTTCATATTTCCCCTCATAAGCTTATTTCACCACTATGCTGACCAGGCGCCCCGGCACCACTATGACCTTCACTATGGTCTTGCCGGCGGTGTGCGAGGCCGCGGCCGCGAGGGCGAGGCTCTTTATCTCGTCCTGCGTCGTGGTCTCCTTCACGTGCAGTTTTTCCTTTACCTTGCCGTTGATCTGCACGGGTATCTCTATCTCGCGCGAGGCTATGACGGCCTTGTCGGCCTGCGGCCACGGCTGGGCCATCAGCGTGCCCTTGCCGCCGGAGCGTTCCCACAGCTCGTCGGTGACGTGCGGCGCGAACGGGTGCAGCAGTTTCAGGAAGGTCTCGAAATCCTCGCGGGAGGTCTCCTTCTGCTCGGTGAGGCGGTTCAGGTACACCATCAGCGCGGAGATAGCGGTGTTGAACTTCATCGCCTCCACGTCGGCGGTAACCTTCTCTATCGTCTGGTGGCGCAGTATCAGGTCGGCGCCTTCGGCCCTGGCGTCCGTCAGCGCGGACTGGCGCTCGAGGCCCCAGGCCAGCGCGCGTTTCATGAAGCGGAACACGCCCTCTATGCCGCGGGTGTCCCAGGGCTTGGAATCTTCGAGCGGGCCCATGAACATCTCGTAGAGGCGGAACGCGTCGGCCCCGTAATGCTCCAGCACCTCGTCGGGGTTGATCACGTTCTTCTTCGACTTCGACATCTTCTCGACCATCGGCTTTATGACCTCGCCGTCGGAGGTCTTCGCGCTGCCGTCGTCGGCTATGTCGAGCTCCTTGTAGGTGCGGTACACGCCCTTGGAGTCGCGGTAGGAGTAGGAGAGTATCATGCCCTGATGGACGAGCTTCCGGAACGGCTCCTTCGTGGAGACGTAGCCCAGGTCGTAGAGCACCTTGTGCCAGAAGCGCGCGTACAGCAAATGCAGCACGGCGTGCTCGGTGCCGCCCACGTAAAGGTCCACGGGCATCCAGGCCTTCTCGAGGTCCTTGTCCACGAAGGCTTTGGTGTTCTTCGGGTCTATGTAGCGCAGGTAGTACCAGCAGGAGCCGGCCCACTGCGGCATCGTGTTTGTCTCGCGCTTGGCGGGGCCGCCGCAGACCGGGCACTTCGTGTTCACCCAGGAATCTATGGCCGCGAGCGGGCTCTCGCCGGTGCCGGTGGGCTCGTACTTCTCCACCTCGGGCAGCAGCACGGGCAGCTCGCTTTCGGGCACGGGCACGGTGCCGCACTTGGGGCAGTGCACCAGCGGGAAAGGCTCGCCCCAGTAGCGCTGGCGGGCGAAGACCCAGTCGCGCAGCTTGAAGTTGACCTTGGCCTTGCCTATGCCTTTCTCTTCGAGCCAGGCGGTTATCTTCTTCTTGGCCTCCGGCGTGGGCAGGCCGTCTATGATGCCGGAATTTATCGCGGTGCCGTCCTCGCAGAAGGCGCCCTCGCCCTTCCAGCCCTCGGGGGCTTTCAGCACCTGTATGATGTCGAGGCCGAACTTCACGGCGAACTCGTGGTCGCGGTCGTCGTGCGCGGGCACGGCCATGATGGCGCCGGTGCCGTAGGTTATCAGCACGTAGTCGGCTATCCAGACGGGGATCTTCTTCCCGTTGACCGGGTTGATGGCGTAGGAGCCGGAGAAGACGCCGGTCTTGTCCTTGGCGAGCTCGGTGCGCTCCAGGTCGCTCTTGTTGGCGGCGGCCTTCACGTACGCCTCCACGGCGGCCTTCTGTTCCGGCGTGGTCATCTTCGCCACGAAGGGATGCTCGGGCGCTATCACCATGTAGGTGGCGCCGTAGAGGGTGTCGGGGCGCGTCGTGAAGACGCGCAGTTTCTCGCCGATCGACGGCACTTCGAAGTCCACCTCGGCGCCTTCGCTGCGGCCTATCCAGTTCTCCTGCATCAGGCGCGTGGAATTGGGCCAGTCTATGTCCTTCAAGTCCTCGAGCAGGCGGTCTGCGTAGGCGGTGATCTTGAGCACCCACTGCTTGAGGCTGCGGCGCTCTATCGGCGTTTCGCAGCGGTCGCAGCGCCCCTGGAAGACCTCCTCGTTGGCGAGGCCGGTCTTGCACTTGGGACACCAGTTGATGGGCATCGTGGTCTCGTAGGCCAGGCCCTTCTTGAAGAGCTGCAGGAAGATCCACTGCGTCCACTTGTAGTAGGCCGGGTCGGTGGTGTTTATCTCGCGCTCCCAGTCGTAGCTGAAGCCGAGCGAGTCTATCTGCCGGCGGAAATTGGCGCAGTTCTTCTCGGTGGTGATGCGCGGGTGTACGCCGGTGGCTATGGCGTAGTTCTCGGCGGGCAGGCCGAAGGCGTCCCAGCCCATGGGGTGCAGCACCTCGAAGCCCTTCATGCGCTTGTATCGGCACAGGATGTCGGTGGCGGTATAACCCTCGGGGTGGCCGACGTGCAGGCCGTCGCCCGACGGGTAGGGGTACATGTCGAGGCAGTAGAACTTGGGCTTGCCCGGGCGGCTCTCGGTCCTGAAGGCCTTCATCTCCTTCCAGCGCTTCTGCTGGCGGGCGTCTATCTCCTGGAAGGTTAAAGTTTCGTTATCGGTTTTCACTTGGAAGCCTCCGTCTGCTTGCCGCCCTTCTTAAGGCGGTCGAAGATCACGCTTATCGTGCCGTCGTCTTTGAGTACCTTGTGCTTCGCCGGGTTGGCGCCCTTGGGGACCGGCATCGCGCGGTGCTGGCCCCTGGCGGCGGACGCGTACGACTCTCCGCCGTCGGCGCTGGAGGCCGAGGAGACCTCCTGCCGCTCGTAGTAGATCCTTATCCTGCCCCGGGCCACGTTCACCTGCACCTCGCCGACGGTGCTGGCCGGCTCGGTCAGCGTCACCGTTATATGCGCGGCGTCGCTGGACACCGCAGGCGAGAACTCGGCCGGGTAAAGCTTGGCGTCGGCCCAGCTGGCGTAGGGCTTGTCGAAACGTTCCTTGTCAGCCAGTTTGGCGCTGACCTTGCTGCTCACGGCGTCCATGTCCCGCACCGGGTCGTCGGAGGCGGAGAAGAAGGCCTCGTCGAAGACCGTGTCCAGGTCACCGGGGGTGAGCGGCTTGTCGGAATCCAGCCGTTCGTTCAGTTTGCCTATCATCCCGTCGACGCCGCTTATCACGTCGCCGCCGGGGGCGGTGTCGCCGGCGCGCGCGGGTAAAGCTGGCGCCAGCGCCGCCAGGAGCAGTATCATGGCTTTGCGCATATTTATATATATTTTAACAAATATGCGCGGCCGGAGGGGGAAGGTCAGAGCTTCTTGAGCAGGGCCGCGGTCCTTACGTTCATCGCGCGGCGTTCGGCGGGGGTATGGTCGTCCATGCCGGCCAGGTGCAGCGAACCGTGCGCGGCGAGCACCAGCAGCTCGGTGAGCAGCGAATGGCCCATCTCGCGGGCCTGCCTGGCGGCCACCGGCACGCAGACGTACACCTCGCCCCAGTCGGCGCCGGGCACGGGGGAAGGCGGAAAATTGAAGGCTATAACGTCGGTAAGGCGGTCCTTGCCGAGGAAGCGGCGGTTGAGCTTCTTAATGCCGGGACCGCCGGTGAAGACCAGGTTGACCGGCTTGCGGGCGTTGCGGGCTCCCAGGCCCAGGGCCGCGGCGCGGGCCAGCTGCGCGGATGCCTTTTTTACATCCGCGGGAACTTCGGTCTCGAAGAAAACGTTCACCATGTCAGCCGCGCCCTTCCTGGGCGCCCTCCCATTCGTCGTAGGCCGCCAGTATCTCCTTCACCAGCGGGTGGCGGGCCACGTCGCGGCCGGAGAACTGCACGAACTTCACGCCGTCCACGCCGGCCAGCACCTTCTTTATGTGCAGCAGGCCGGAGCGTTCCTTCTCCTTCAGGTCTATCTGCGTGACGTCGCCGGTGACCACCACCTTGGAATACATGCCCATGCGCGTGAGGAACATCTTCATCTGCTCGGGCAGGGTGTTCTGCGCCTCGTCGAGGATCACGAAGGCGCCGTCGAGCGTGCGGCCGCGCATGTAGGCGAGCGGCACGGTCTCTATCACCTCGTCGGCGCGCATCGCCCGGAAGCGGTCCGGGCCGAGCAGCGCGTAGAAAGCGTCGTAGAGAGGGCGCAGGTACGGGTGCACCTTGTCGGAGATGTCGCCGGGCAGGTAGCCCAGCTTCTCGCCGGCCTCGACGATGGGGCGCGTGAGTATGATGCGTTTTACCTCCTGCGCCTTGAGCGCGCGCAGGGCGCAGACGGCCGCCAGGTAGGTCTTGCCGGTGCCGGCGGGGCCTATGCCCACCACCAGGTCGCGCGAGAGGATGGCTTCGACGTATTTCTTCTGGTTCTCGGTGCGCGGGCGTATGATCTCGCCGTAGTGGGTCTTGAACAGGGCGCCGTCGGGCAGCGGCGGCTCCTCGCCGGGGTGCGCGTCCTCGGGGGCTAGCCTTGCGTTGTAGAAATCCTCCAGGGTCTCGCGCAGCTTCAGCACGGCCTTCTCCACCGCGGCGCCCTGGCCCTTTATCGTCAGGTCGGCGCTCTCGGTCTCGGGGTGGTGGCGCACGTAGACCTGGACCTTGAGCGCGCGCTCGAGCGCGCGCAGCTCCTGGTCCTGCGGGCCCAGTATCACGAGGATCTCCTCGCGGTTCTTAAGCCTGAACTTGCGCCCTTCCATGCGTTACTGCCACTTCGAGATGCCGCGCGGTATCACGACGATGCCGTCGGGGTCTATGTAGTAGTGCTGCGCGTCCTGGTCGGCGTTGTAGCCTATGGTCGTCTTCGCCTCTATCGTGTTGTAGCGGTCCATGATGACCTTCTTCAGGCGGGTGCCGGCCTTTATCTCGCAGGAGTCCATGATGATGCAGTCCTCGAGCTGGCACTTTTCGTGTATCACCACGTCGTTGCCCAGTATGCAGCGCTTCAGCGAGGCCTGGGTTATCGTGCAGCCGTCCGAGACCATGCAGTCCTGCAGGTTGGATTCTATGATCTTGCTGGGCGCCGTGGTCTTGCGGGCGTCCTGTATGGGCCAGAGCTTGTTGTTGAGGTCCAGCTTCGGCCTGGCGCCGAGCAGGTCCATGTGGGTCTGCCAGAAGGCCTCCAGCGTGCCGACGTCGCGCCAGTAGTTCTTCTCCTCGTAGGGTTTCGTTCCGGGGAGTTGCTGCTCGCCGTAGTTGTAGGCGAACACGCGGTAGCGTTTATGGATGTTCGGGAGTATCGTTTTGCCGAAGTCCAGGGCCGCGGTCTCGCCGGATTCCTCGTGCAGGATCTTGACCAGCGCGTCGTAGCTGAAGATATAGTTGCCCATCGAGGCGAAGGCCTGGTTCGGGTTGCCGGGTATCGGCTTGGGGTTCTTGGGTTTCTCCTCGAAGCCGTTCACCCTGCTCTTGGAGTCCACCAGTATCGTACCGAAGCGGCTGGCCTGCTTGAGCGGCACGGAAAGGGCCGAGATCGTCACGTCGGCCTTGTTCGCGACGTGGAAGTCTATCATCTGCCGGATGTCCATCCTGTAGATGTGGTCCGCGCCGAAGATGGCGACCAGGTCCGGCTTGTAGTCGTTGATCAGGTTCATGTTCTGCTTGACGGCGTCGGCGGTGCCGCGGTACCACATCTCGCCGAGGCGCATCTGCGGGGGGACCACCGTTATGAAGTGGTCCTTCGTGATGCCGCCGAGGTTCCACGTCGAGCGCAGGTACTCTATCAGCGACTGCGACATGTACTGGACCAGCACGTAGTTCGAGTAGATGCCTGAGTTGATGAAGTTGGAAAGCACGAAGTCGATGATGCGGTACTTGCCGCCGAACGGCACGGCCGGCTTCGAGCGTTCCTTGGTCAGCGGATACAGGCGCTCGCCCTTGCCGCCCGCCATGATGATGCCTATGGTTTTCATAAGTGCCCCTTTTGTTCCCTTAAGATATCGCGTCCATTATCTCCCGCAGGTCGCGGCCCAGGCACAGGAACACCGGCTTGTCCGCGCAGGTGAAGCTCTTTATCCGCTGCTGGCGCAGCTCGTGCGTGGCGGCGGTCAGGTCCTCCAGCGACTTGGCCTCGCGCGCCACTATCATGTCCGGCTCGTCGAGGCCGTACGACGCGAAGAAATTCTCCTGTATGTCGCGGTAGCGCGAGACCACCTGTTCGCGCGCGGCCTGCATCCGCGCGCGTTCCTCGTCGGAGAGCTCGTACCAGGTGTGCGCCTTTACCACCGGGTGCAGCAGCATGTAGCGGTAGCGGCCGAAGGTGTCCTTCGGCAGGAAGCCGAAATCCAGGTCCTTCCTCTGCGCGGCCGGGTCCGGGCCCTGGTGCACGCCGAGGTAGCAGTAGGACGGCGTCAGGTAGCGGCCGGCGCCGGCGGAGAACGTGCGGGCGCAGACCTCCTGCAGGTACGGCAGGTCGTCGGACATGCGCCAGAACAGTATGTCGGCGTCGGAGCGCAGGCCGGAGACCATGTAGGTGCGCAGGAACAGCTTCTCCTGCGCCGAGCCCACCATGTTCTCGAACTCCTGCTTCGCGGCTATCTTCTCGTTGGAGATGAGCCTGCGGAACTCCGGCTGCAGCTTCACGAACATGAAGCTGGAATAGATGTTAGCGGACTTTTTTATCTTTTCCATCTTTCTCCGCGGCCGCGGCTGCGGCCGGCTCCAGGTACAGCGAGGTATGCCCCGTTATCTCGGTCTCCGTCTCGGTCTCGAGACCGGTCTTTATCTCGGTCATCAGGTAGCGCCTGCCGCCGATGTCCGTCACGTGCGAGCGCGGCACCAGCATGGTCTCCTCGCTCCTGCCCACGAACAGCATGCCGTCGAACTGCTCGCCTATGCGGACGCCGTCCCTGAGGGCCGTTATCTCGAGCCACAGCCGGTTGGTGCGCGGCGCGGCCTTGACCGGGATGAAATTCACGAGCTTCGCGGTGAACTTCTCGCCGGTGCGCACGTGCGCCAGGCTGGCCGTCATGCCGTTGGCGAGCTTGGAGTAGAGCGGCTCGGTGTTCTTGCCTATCACCAGCACCTTCTTGGCCACCGTGAAGAGCCTGTCGCCCTTGTTTACCCGGGTCTTCGGCTCGAAGTAGATGTTGGTGATGATGCCGGTCTCCTCGGGGTTTATCCCGGTGTAGTCGTACACGTCGGACCAGCGCTTCTCGGCCTGCTTCTTGCCGTCGGCCAGCGTGGAATCCAGCAGCGCGGCCATCTCGGTGGAGACCATGCGCGCCAGCAGCGTCTTGGGCGTAACGTAGTCGAAGAGCTCGGCCTGCAGCTCCTCTACGCGGCCGTCGAAGGGCGCGAAGATGTCGTAGGTGTCCTGCGCGGTGGCTATGCCGCTGACCTTGGTGTAGACCTCTATGTCGCCGGTCCTGATGTTGCGCTCCGGGCCCCATTGCGGGGCGGACGGGTCCGCCGCCAGGGCGGGGCAGGCCAGCGCCAGCAGCGCGGCGGCTCTAAGCAGTTTTCTTTTCATGGAGCTTGGCGTAAGATCCCCACGTCCAGGGCATCTTCTCGCTGAAGATCCCCTGTATGGCGTCGGCGTAGCGGCGTATCTCGAACTGGGCGTGCGAGTCGGTGCGCAGGCTTATGAAGTTCAGCAGGCTGCGGGCGTTTATCGTCCAGTAGAACTGGGTGTACTGCGCCACCGGCAGCACCAGGCGCGCCATCTCGCGCGCGGCGCCGGCGTCCAGCAGCTCCTTGTAGGCGGAGTACGAGGCCTTTATCGCCCGGTCGTAGATGGCCTTCATCTTCTCCTGGTCCAGCGACGAGGAGGCCAGCGAGCCCTGCCTGTTGCTCCTGTCCTGCGCGCGGAATTCCGCGGGGTAGTAGAACTCGTCGTGCACCTCGGTGTAGCGGGCCGAGATCTCGTTGTAGGAGGCTATGCGGTGGCGCATCCACTGGCGCGCCACGAAGATGGGGCACTTGATGTGGAACTGGAA
>ERZ1645187.3722-NODE-3722-length-12683-cov-9.964286_pt1 | contig 12683 bp, 12 predicted proteins | sample MGYA00575352_ERZ1645187 | MGnify/ENA primary metagenome ERZ1645187 (study PRJEB40837, sample SAMN11349314) | freshwater sediment metagenome | isolation source: river sediment | host: Sediment | place: India: Wazaribad , New Delhi | collected 2017-02-21 ... | reverse complement strand
GACGCGGCCACCGGCCTGAAGCGCATAGAGCAGATCCTTGCCGGCGGGCAGTAGGCCAGGCGTGCGTCAACGGCGGCGGCCGCCCCTTCCGGGCGGCCGCCGTTTTTTAACCCTTCTGTAACAATTCGGCAACCGTGGTTTTGTAGAATAATTACGTGGGAGATACCAGATTTTCGCACAAGGCGGACATATGCGATTGACGATGAAGTGGCTGATGTGGTTCGTGGGCATAGGCATCTACGTGATGTTCCTCGGCGGCGTTTTCTATTACAACCTGTTCAAGTGGACCTTCGACGAGAAGCTCAAGCAGGACGTCATAGACAAGGTGAAGACCTACGCCCCCACGATGCGCGTCGGCCTGCTCAACAACGCCACCGCCATCACCTTCGAGGAGTACGACATCATGTCGGAGCTCTCGAAGGACGAGCGCATAACCTCCATGCTGTACCTCAGCCGCCAGGGCAAGGTGCGCTGGCATAAGGAATCCCGCTTCATCGGCATGGCCTGGGACGAGTTCAAGGCGCAGGTGCCGCCGCCCACGGACGCCATAAGCCAGGCCTACATGTCCAAGCTCCCCAAGGTCCGGCAGGTGAAGGGGGAACCGTTCTACGAGATAGCCATACCCTTCTCCGTGCGCGGCGACATCATCGGCATCATGGACCTGCTGGTCTCGCGCGCCGGCGCCGAGGTGCTGATAGGCTCGGCGATGCGCAAGTACGTCTTCGGCGCGATAGGCGTGCTGTTCCTGCTCGGGCTGCCGCTCTACTTCTTCTTCCACCACTACGTGATCTCCCCGATGGACACCCTGCGGGACAGCATAGAGGGCGTGTCGCTCAAGAACTTCGACCTGCGCTTCCCGCCCCGCTCCGACGAGATCGGCGAGCTGGCGGGCTCCATAACCAGGCTGATGGGCAAAATGAAGACCGAGATAGAGGCCATCTCTAACAAGGACAAGACGTACAAGGAGGCCGAGCAGCGCTGGTGGCGCTCGCTCCTCAACATCATAGTCCCGCCCACCAACTACGTGATAGTGGTGGACGAGAACAACAACATCCTCTACGCCAATTTCGAGCTGAACCGCGGCATGGACGCCAAGACCATCCACCTGCTGGACGTGGTGGACAGCCAGCAGCAGACGCTGCTGCGCCTCGTCGGCCAGGCCTTCGAGATGCCCGACCAGGCGGTCGAGGGCGAGACGGTCTTCAGGAACCAGAACTTCAACGTGAAGGTGCTTCACGTCGGACAGACCGCCGACACGAACCGCACGCTGATACTGTTCCATCCCAAGGCCGGCATAAGCATGTGAACCCCGCCGGCCCGGCCGGTAAACTTTACTAATAATTATGTATTATATTAGCGGACGCGCCTTTTGGCGCGCCCGCAGGTCATATTTTTGGAGGGAACATGAAACTCGAAGTCCGCAATATTAGCGTGGGGTCGCTGGTAACCTCTTCCGTGCCGCTGGTCATCTTCTTCATGGCCATACTCGGCGGCGTCGTCACCTTCATGGTCGTGCCCAATACCCAGATGGCTCCGCTTGGCATGTTCCAGAAACTGCTGAGCGTCGGCCTGTACGCGCTGATGTACGTCGTCATCTGCACCGCGGTCATGGTCTTCGCCGCTTTCCTGTACAACATCTTCACCAGCGTGCTCGGCCTGCGCGGCCTGACGCTCGACATCGAGGAAGTGCACCAGGATTGACCCCCGCCGCCGGGGCGCGGCCGTTCAACATTTAGGAGACGCTGTGAAGATAAACATTATTTTCGCTTCAAAGGACCTCTCGAGGGCGTCGCTGATGCTCGAGATGCTGTCGCGGCAGGGCTACTCGGTGGCCACCGCGGGCCGCGCGCGCGAGGTCATGGGGATGCTTGCGGAGAAGTCGTTCGACATGGTGATGGTGGGACAGAACCTCGCCGATGAAGAGGGCCTGACGTTCCTGCGCAACCTGCGCGCCAAGAACAAGAACATCCCGGTGATAGCCGTGCTGGAGTCGCCGGATACCTACCTCGAGCACATGCCCGCCGGCCTGAGCCTTGAGTCGCTGCTGCCGCACGGGCCCGCCGGGCGCGAGACCCCCAAGATCTCCTACAAGCTGGCCTTCTTCCAGCTCGGCGCCGACGAGGTGCTGGGCTACAGCCAGGACCTGCACGAGAGCGTGGCCCGCGTCAGGGCCGTCGTGCGCCGCACCGTCAGCGTGCAGGCCGACGAGGTCCTGAAGATGAACGAGATCGAGCTCAACATGTCGAGCTACACGGTGCGCATCGCCAACAAGGAGATCACCGTCACCGCCAAGGAGTTCGACCTGCTCTACGTTTTCCTGAGCTCGCCCAACCGCGTGCTGTCGAGGCCGTACCTGATAGAGCGCGTCTGGGGCTACAACTACTTCGGCTCGCCGCGCACCGTGGACGTCCACGTGCGCAGGCTCAGGTCCAAGATGGGGAAGGCCGCCCGCTACGTGCATACCGTGCCGTGCGTGGGGTACAAGCTGGTGCCCGGCACCAAATAGCGGGGAACGGAGGATTCAAAACATGGCACAGAAGATCCTGATAATCGACGACGACACCCACCTGCGCGAGAGCCTCGCCGAGGTCCTGGACCTGGAAGGCTTCACGTGCCTCGAGGCGGGCAACGCCAAGAGCGGCATCGCTATGGCGAAGAAGAACAAGCCCGACGTGGTGATCATGGACATACAGCTGCCGGATTCGTCCGGCTTCCAGATCTGCCAGGAGCTGCGCAGGTTCTCGAAGGAATTCATCCTGATCATGATGACCGGCCGCTTCCTCTCCGCGGAGGAGAAAACGCAGGGCCTCTCGCTCGGCGCCGACGAGTACCTGACGAAGCCCTTCGACATACAGGAACTCTCCATACGCATACGCCAGCTGCTCGGCAGGAGGGCCCGCTGAGATGAAACGCCTCATACTGGCCGCCCTGGCACTCTGGCTGGCCTGCCCGGTCTCCGCGCAGCAGCGCGCCTCCGGCGGCAGGCTCGACCTCTACCTCGAGACGCTCGACCCGCAGGCCTGGCAGCTGTTCTTCATGGCCAGCGTCGTGCACGGCCGCCTCGCCGGCTCCACGCTCACCGTGACGCCGGTGGTGACGAAGGCCGCCGACGGCTCCTTCGCCGCCTCCCGCGGCGAACAGGACCTCGCGGACTTCACGCGCCTGGCCGTGGTGGGCCGCCGCTATCCCGCGAAACTCGTCGACTATATCAACGGCTACCTGCTGAGCCCCACTTCCGACGGCTGGCGCGACGCCGCCGTGTTCGCCGGCATAAACCCCGACGAGCTGGGGAAGTTCGCCGCCGCCGAGGGCAAGTCCGCGCTGGAGGCCGCCTACGCGAAGTCCTCCGCCGCCGGCGCGGTCTCCACCGCGCTGTACCTTGACGGCAAACCTTACGACGGCTCGCAGCGCCTGATGCCGCTCTACGACGCGGTGAACGCCGCGCTGCCCGCGGGGAAACGCCTGCCGCTCCCGGCCGGCTACAAGCCCGCGCCCAAACTGCCTCCGCCGGCCTTCTGGGTGGTGCTGCCGCAGGGCGGCAGGAAGAACGACATGCTGGTGAAGGTCTTCGACCGCTACTTCGAGGGCATAAAGCCCCAGGTCCTGGAGTTCGCCTCCAAGGAGCGCGAGCAGCTGTTCCCCGGCCTGCAGTTCGCCCCGTCCTACATCATAGCCTCCTCGCCGGCCGTGAAGGCCAAGCTGGACGCCGAGATCAAGGCCGGCGTCTTCGCCGAGAAGAACGGTTACCTGGTGTACGAGGACAAGCTGCGCGGCGGCTACTACGCCTCGCTGCCGGAGAAGAAGAACACCGTCGAACTTTACGTGATGAGCCAGTGCCCCTACGGCGTGATGGCCGAGAATTCCCTGCTGGACGCCGAGAAGAACGCCCTGCTGCCCGCCGGCGCGAAGCTGGAGATACATTTCATCGGCGACGCGAAGAAGGACGAGAAGGGGGAATGGCAGTTCTCCAGCCTGCACGGCCAGGCCGAGTGGGAGGAGAACGCGAGGCAGATCTACATAGCCAAGTACTTCCCCGACAAGTTCCACGACTACCTGCGCGAGCGCAACAAGGAAGTGACCTCGCCGGACTGGCAGAAGGCCGCCAAGGCCGCCGGCGTGGACGCCGCGAAGGTGGAGAAGGGCTTCGCCGAGGGCAAGGAAATGCTCGCCGCGGATTTCGCGGCCAGCACGGCGCTCGGCGTGAATTCCTCGCCCACCTTCATGGTGGACGGGCGCACCATGCTGCTGGGCCTCGGGGAACTCTCCAAGGTGCCCGGTTACGAGAAGCTGCCCCCGCCGGGCCAGCCCTCGGCCGGCTGCAGCAAGTAACGCTCCAGCGGGCGGCCCAGCGGCCGCCCGCGGCGTTACAGGGGGTCTGAAACAATTCCGTAACAGCGCTGTGGGATAATATATATATCCCGCGAGGAAGGCGCGACCATTTATGACCGAAGTTCCACAGAAAAGAGGGCGGCTGTTCTACAAGTTCCTGCTGATCTTCCTGATCGTCTCGCTGGTGCCGCTCGGCATCGTGGGCTACTACCTGGTGAACCTCAGCCAGGTCACGCTGAACAAGGCGATCTCGCACGACCAGGAAGCCCTCGCCGTCGGCTTCGCCGATACCGTCTCAAGTTACATCATCAATTTCCGCAACGTCCTTTACGACGCGGCCCACCTCGAGGACTTCGCGTCGATGAACACCGCGAAGCAGAACTCGCTGGTCAGCCACATCATGCAGCTGCACCCGGCGTTCCTGGAGATCTCGGTGGTGGACGCCAACGGCCAGGAGACCGTGCGCATCGGCCGCTTCGTGCACGACTCCAAGATGCGCGATTTCTCCGAGGACCCGCAGTTCTCCAAGGTGATGCGCGCCGGCGAGCTGGTGGGCGGGCTGGAGAAGTACATGGGCCAGTACCCGGCGATAACGATGGGAGTGCAGATAGTGAACCCGCAGACCAACCAGCCGGTGGGCGCGGTGCTGGCGAAGATGAGCCTGACCGCCCTGTCGAGCCTGCTGAAGACCGGCTTCCCCGAGAGCACCCGCACGCAGGCAGCGGTGATAGATTCCAGCGGCTTCCTGATAGCGCACTCCAATTCTAAAGAGGTATACAAGGCCGACGCCAAGCTGCCCGACGACGTGCTGAAGGTGCTGCTGCAGAACGACGCTAAGACCGGCGGCGGCGAGATAATACTGGAGAGCACCGGCGAGCGCGTGCTGGGCGCCTTCGCCGAGGTGACCGAACTGGGCTGGGTGGTGTACATACAGCGCTCGGTCGCGGTGGCCTATTCCGCCTCCGACGACATGCTCAAGCGCACCTGGCGCATGATGCTGATCGTCACGGTGTTCGTGCTGTTCCTGGGCTACGCGATGTCGCTGGTGATCACGCAGCCGATCTCCGCGCTGCGCGAGGCCGCCAAGAAGCTCGGCGAGGGCGACTTCGACTACCTGCCGGACATCACGATGTCCAACGACGAGATCGGCGAGCTGGCGCACACGTTCATGCAGATGAGCGAGAGCCTGAAGGTGAAGACCGCCGAGATCATTTCCGCCAAGGACGAGCTGGAGCGCCTGAACCGCAGCCTCGAGAACCGCGTCGAGGCCCGCACCCGCGAGCTCAGGAGCGCGCAGGACGAACTGATCAAGAAGGAGAGGCTCGCCGCTATAGGCCAGATGGCTTCCGTCGTAGGCCACGAGATACGCAACCCCCTCGCGGTCATCAACAACTCGATCTACTTCATAAAGACCAAGAACAACGCGGTCCCGAACCCGGAGCCGAAGATCGCCAAGCACATCTCGATCATAGAGTCCGAGATCAGGCAGGCCAACGGCATCATCGACGAGATACTGGGCTTCGCCCGCACCCGCGAACTGAACCCGAAGGTGATGAGCCTCAACGGCTACCTGGAGGACCTGACGATGTCGTTCCCGGTGCCGCCGCACGTGGAGCTGGTCAAGAGCCTCGCGCCCGAGAACCCCTATGTGAACATAGACCCCGACGAGATGGCGCAGGCCGTGCGCAACCTGATAAAGAACGGCATAGAGGTCATGCCGGAGCACGGCAAGGTCTACGTCAGGAGCGAGGTCGTGGACGCGTCGACGGTGCGCGTGGACGTGGAGGACACCGGCTGCGGCATGCCGAAGGAGACCGTGGAGAAGATCTTCGCGCCGTTCTTCACGACGAAGGCCCGCGGCACCGGCCTGGGCCTGGCCGTGGTGAAGAAGGTCGTGGACCGCCACAAGGGCAAGGTGGAGGTGACCAGCGTGGTGGGCCAGGGTACCTGCTTCAAGATCTACCTGCCGATAGTGCCGACCCCGGCCGCCCCGCAGGCCTGACGCCGCGGGGCTTTTGCCGCTTGTATTCCAGCCTATAAATTAATATAAATATAGGGACGCGCCCCCGGCGCGTCCTAAAACCATGGAAAGCAAAATACTTATCGTCGACGATGACGCCCACCTGAGGGAGACCCTTCGCGACCTCCTGGAGATGGAGGGGTACAAGGTCTCCGAGGCCGAGAGCGGCGCCGCGGCGATGAAGATGGTGGTCTCCGATTTCTTCCACGTCATCCTGATGGACTTCAACCTCACCGACAAGACCGGCATCGAGGTCATCAAGGACATCCGCAAGCTCAACACCGACAGCCAGATCCTGATGATGACCGCGCACGCGTCGCTCGACACGGCGGTGAAGGCCATACAGGAATCCGTCTACGACTTCCTGATAAAGCCCGTCGATTTCAACTACCTCCGCCGCGCCATAAAGAAGGCGGAGGAGAAGCTGTACCTCGAGCAGGAGAACAAGCGCCTGATCGACATGCTCAAGCACAACAACGAGGAACTCGACCGCCTGAACGGCATGAAGTCGAAGTTCATGTCGATGGCGTCGCACGACCTGTCGAACTCGCTGATGACGCTGCAGATCAGCTTCGAGATGCTGGCCGCCACGATAAGCCCGAACGACGACCAGAAGAAGAAGATGGATTTCATCAACACCAGCATCACGCAGATCTCGCGCCTGATAAGCGACCTGGTGGACTGGGCCTCCATCGAGCAGGGCAAGTTCCGCCTCGAGAAGAACTACTTCGAGATGGACAAGATGGTGGAGGAGATGGTGGTGGGCCCGAAGGCCCGCGCCCTCCAGAAGAACATAGAGATCACCACGCAGGTCGCGCCCGGCCTGAAGATGGTCTGCGCCGACAAGCGCCGCATCGGCCAGGTGCTGATGAACCTGCTGGAGAACGCCATACGCCATACCCAGCGCGGCGGCAAGATAACCGTTTTCGTGAGCCCCGACGGGGACAATGTCTGCGTGTCCGTGAAGGACAACGGCGAGGGCATTGACCCCGAGGTGCTCCCGAAACTGGGGCAGAGCTTTTACCAGCCGGCGGGCGGCAAATCGCCGCACGGCAGGCTGGGCCTGGGCCTGTCGATCTCGAAGGAGATCGTGCAGAGCCACGAGGGCAGGATCATAGTGGAGAGCGAGGGCGTGGGCAAGGGCTCGGCCTTCAAGTTCGTGATCCCTTTCGCCAAAGAGACGCCGCCGCCCGCCGACGCCGGGCAGCCGGCCGGGGAGACGTCGAAGTAAAAAACGAGAGCAGACTAAGGAGCGAATTATGGCCGTTGCCAAAAAAAACGTTACCGTGCTGATAGCTGACGACCAGACCCTTTTCCGCGAGGGCATAAAGGACCTTCTCGAGGACGAGAAGGGCATACAGGTGGTAGGCGAGGCCTCCACCGGCCCCGAGGCCGTGGCTCTCGCCAAGAAGATAAAACCCGACGTGATCCTGATGGACATAAAGCTCCCGCAGATGGACGGCGTGTCCGCCACGCGCATCATCCGCAAGGAATGCCCGCAGACCAACGTCCTGATCCTCTCCTCCTACGAGGACGAGGCGCACGTGACCGAGGCCATACAGGCCGGCGCCAACGGCTACCTGTCCAAGATGCTCCCGGCTTCCGAGCTGGTGCACGCGCTGAAGACGTTCACCGCCGAGGGCGTGATGATACCGCAGCCGATCATGGGCAAGCTGATACAGGGCCTGCGCCAGATGGGCACCCCCGGCTACGACAGCGCCCCCGATTCCCTGACCGCCACCGAGATAAAGGTGATGGCGCTCCTGGGCAAGGGCAAGAGCAACAAGGAAATAGCGGCGGAGCTGACCTGCTCCGTGAAGACGGTGAAGAACCACCTGAACAGCATCTTCCAGAAGCTCGGCGTCAACAACCGCACCGAGGCCGTGGTGAAGGCCATAGAGAAGGGCCTGATCTCGCCGGAAGACGGCCGGTAAGCCGCGCCGCGGCGGCTGAAAAAAGAGCGGCAGGCCCCCGGGCCCGCCGCTCTTTTCAATAATAAGGCAATAACGCGCGGTTACAATATATCCATTGAAAAAAACGGTTTTTGCTGGTATAACATCGGATAGGGACGAGGCGGAGTAGGCAATGAGGAAATTCCTGCGGCGAGGGCTCGATCGCGGCGAGGCGGCGTTCTACGCGCTGCCCTGCCCGCTATGCCCCGGCGCGCTGCGCCGCAGGCCCGGCCAGAACACCGTGGAATACCTGCTGATGCTCGCCGTGGTGGCCTCCGTTACCATCATCGTCGGCATACTCTTCCATAAGAAGGTCCTCGGCGGCATCTTCACCGTGGTCGGCATGATCATAGGCGCGGGGACGCCAACCTGAGCTATGGCCATGGGAACCACCAAGCAGGGGCCGCGGCCCGCCTGGAGGCGGGGACAGATCCTCATACCCTCGCTGCTGGTGATACCCTCGCTGCTGCTTTTCGTCTACCTGCTGTTCGAGACCACCAAGATCTCCCGCGAGAAGATACGCCAGCAGTTCGCGGTGGACTCGGCCGCCTTCATACAGATGGTCGACTACACCAACCTGCTGAACCGCACCGCCTACGTCAACGGCGCCTTCCCTTACCGCATATTCAAGGAAGCCTACGAGTGCCCCGGCCCCGACGGGGACAACGAGAAGATAAAGAAGGCCGACGGCAGCGGCGAGGTGTGCGGCTACGACATGCTCTACGAGGCCGGCGCTATCCCCAAGTACTCCGGCGACGTGAAGGGCGGCAACCCCACCCCGCTGGACAACGTGGACCGCTGGAGCATAGCCTTCGACGAGACCGCGCGCCCGGAGTTCAAGACCAACCCCACCTCGGCCGAGACCAAGAGCCTGCTCTACATCATCACGAAGAAACAGGGCGAAGAGACGATGATCGCCTTCAAGACCACCGCGGCCGGCTATTACAAGTTCTACGCCCAGGTCTACGCGCTGCTCGGCTCGGTAGAGGACTCGCAGTACACCGTGTTCGAGCGTCTCGTCGAGAACTTCAACTTCTTCCGCAAGTCGTACTACCTGAACGCCAATACCCAGGAATGCGTCGACAACCCGATGGCCTGCGGCGAGCAAGGCCTCTCCACCAGCGGCGGCTTCATGAGCCACCGGCTGAACCGCGACACCAAGTTCCTGTTCCACTACGTGCTGAAGGTGAACTTCTGGGGCCGCTACGAGACCGGCAACCCTTTCGACCCGATAGGCCTGGGCCAGGGCGACCCGCCCATGGACATGACCAGCTGCCCGTCGTGCAACCCGAAGGGCCTGTTCCAGCTGGCGACCGTGGATTCGCAGGAGCTGGCCAAGCTGGGCAACCCCGGCCTCGACGTCTACCAGGGCTGGAACGCGCCGTCGAACTATTTCAACATCGACTTCAACAAGCTCGCCAAGTGCAGCGAGACGCAGAAGCCCTGCGTGCACGCGCTGATAGCCACGCAGTGCCCCAACCTGCAGGGCAACTGGCCCAATTCCGGCATCAATAACTGCGTGTGGCCCAACCCGACGCCCAAGTACCAGACGAGGCTCTACCCATGACCGCGCTGCGCGCCCTTTCCTCCCGCGCGGGCCGCTGCGCTTCGGCGCTGCGCGCCGGGCGCCCCGGCCAGGCGATGACCGAGGTGGTGCTGCTGTTCCCGATCTTCCTGCTGATAGTCTTCATCACGGCCAAGATCTTCGCGCTGCTGGTGCTGGTGCAGAAACTGGAGATCGCCTCCTACTACGCAGCGCGCCGCTGGCAGCTGGAGTCCCACATAAGCCCCGAGTATACCACCTGGGACGCCAATACCCTGCAGAAGGACATAGAGAAGAACATCAAGGGCTACATAGGCTTCGACTCGGCCTCGGTGAAGAAGTTCCTGAACCTCAGGGAGCTGCGCATGGAAGTGACGCGCACCCAGGTGTGGAACGTCGTTACCATCACGGTGGTGACCAATCCCTCGGGCATGAAGATGCTCTGCAAGTACCCGAAGCAGTCCGTCTGCGCCGCGCCTTACGGGCAGGCCTGCAATAACGGTTACGACTACCTCTGCCAGGGCGGCAAGCAGCTGGAGGTCATCAAGTACGTCCCCAACCGCGACAGGCCCATACAGTTCGTCCTGCCCGGCCTGAAGTAGTGAGGCTTCCCCGCGCGGGCCGGAACGCAAAACACGGCGTCGCGCACACCGTGCGCGCGCCTCGTCACTCGGCCTCGTCGCTTACGCAAGCCTCGGCCTCCGTGACGGTTTTGCTAACCCGGCCCGCGCGTGAAAGCCGGTTGAGCAGTGAGCAAGGAGAAATATGTTCTGGTTCAAGATAAAGCTGTTCTTCCAGCGGCACTGGCTGGCCCTTTCCATAATAGCGATAACCGTGATAGCGGTGCTGTTCCCGATCTGGTACCTCGCCGGCATCGAGGAGAACACCCGCCGCTACATCATCAGCATGAACGTGGCCAGCATGCCGTGGATGGTGCTGAACACGGTGATCTTCGTCGGCTTCCTGTACCTGATGCAGGCCGGCGGCTTCAGCGCGCTGAAGAAGACCAAGGTGGACGCCGGCGCGGTGAACATCCATTTCTCCGACATCGTCGGCCTCGACGAGGCCAAGCGCGAGGCGTGGGAGGTGGTGCAGCTGATAAAGGACCGCACCCGCGTTAAGGCCATAGGCGGCAAGATCCTCAAGGGCGCGCTGCTCGTAGGCCCGCCCGGCTGCGGCAAGACGCTGCTGGCCAAGGCCGTGGCCACCGAGGCCGGCGTGCCCTTCCTCAGCGTGTCGGGTTCCGAGTTCGTCGAGGTGTTCGTGGGCGTGGGCGCGGCCCGCGTCAGGAAGCTCTTCAAGCAGGCGCGCGAATACGCGCAGGCGCACGGCGCGTGCATCATCTTCATCGACGAGATAGAGGTCATAGGCCGCCGCCGCATACTTTACGACGCGTTCGGCGGCGGTTCCGAGACCAACAGCACGCAGAACCAGCTCCTGGTCGAGATGGACGGCCTTTCCGGCAGCGACGCGAACATCATAGTCTTCGCCGCCACCAACGCGCTGGAGGGCATACTCGACGAGGCGCTGCTCAGGCCGGGCCGCTTCGACCGCAAGATCTTCGTCGACAAGCCCAACCTGCAGGAACGCGAGAAGCTCTTCGGCTATTACCTCGGCAAGGTAAACTACGACAAGAGCATGGACCTGGCGCGCCTGGCGCGCAAGGCCGTGGGCAACTCGCCGGCCGATATCGAGAACGTCGTGAAGGAGGCCGCGCTGATAGCCGTGCGCAACTCCAACGCCGTTATAACCTACAAGGACATCAGCGCCGCCATAGAGCGCATAGAGCTGGGCGTGGCTCACCGGCTCAACATGACGCCGCGCGAGCGCGAGCGCGTGGCCTGCCACGAGGCCGGCCACCTGGTGACCATATACCTGGCGCACCCCACCGACGACGTGTTCAAGGCCTCGATACTGCACCGCGGCGGGGCCTTGGGCGTGGTGCACCACATGCCGATCGAGGAGATACATATCCCCGACCGCGACAGCTTCATAGGCTGGCTCAGGGCCTCGCTGGGAGGCTACGCGGCCGAGAAGATACGCTACGGCGTCACGGCCTCCGGCGTGGGCTCCGACTTCGCGTCCGCTACGATGATGGCGCACCGCATGGTGTGGGACATGGGCATGGGCACCAGCGGTTTCATAGGCAACTATTCGGCGGTAAAGAAGTCCGAGCGCTCGGCCGCGATAACCGACATGCTGGAGCGCGAGACGCAGGAACTGCTGCGCTCGCAGCTGACCGAGGTTGAGACCCTGCTGAAGGACAACTGGAAGATCGTGGAGCGCTTCACGGCCGAACTGCTGGAGCACGAGGAACTGGACTACGACGAGATAGCCGCCATCTTCGGGGAATTCGGCAAGCCTTCGCGCATGCTGAAGACCTCCGCCGACGTGCCTCCGCCCCCGCCGCGGCCGGGGGCTTGAAAATAACGGTTCCGTCTGCTATAACATTGGGGTGAAGGGTCCTGGAGATGGCAAGTGCCAGTCGCCGGACCTTATGGTTTTTTTATCGGGGGCGGGAAAAGGGGAGAATTATGGCTTCCGAAGACAATGAAGGCAGGGAAGAGGTCCTGGAAGAGGCCGAAGAGGCCGGCCAGGAGGAAAAGAAGGGCGGCGACCGCTGGTGGATCTACGTCGTCGTCATGGTGCTCGGCCTGGCCGGGGTCGGCTACCTGGCCCTGAACGGTATCGGGCGCAGCGCCCATAAGCTGGCAGCCGGCGACAAGTACGGCCGGCTGGCCGCCGCCAGCGAGGAGTACGGCGGCGAGGACGCCGCGCGCCGCGGCGACGCCTTCTATGACGCGGAGGAGAGCGACGCCGGCGGCGGCGTGATCTCCGG
>ERZ1645187.3721-NODE-3721-length-12684-cov-44.178003_pt1 | contig 12684 bp, 9 predicted proteins | sample MGYA00575352_ERZ1645187 | MGnify/ENA primary metagenome ERZ1645187 (study PRJEB40837, sample SAMN11349314) | freshwater sediment metagenome | isolation source: river sediment | host: Sediment | place: India: Wazaribad , New Delhi | collected 2017-02-21 ... | reverse complement strand
GGCACTTCGGGCATTCGACCTGCACGGGTTCAGCTTTTTCGCGTTTCATCAGCCAACTCCTCGGCTACGGGGCCGGTTGAGCGCAGAGCCGGGCGATGGCCCGCTCGAACCGCCGCAGGCCTTCCTCGATCAACTCGTCGGGAATGATCAGCGCCGGGGCCAGCCGAATCACGTCCGGCCCGGCCACCAGCACCAGCACACCTTCGTCCAGCGCAGCCTTGATGAACTCCCGGCTACGCCCCTGCCAGGCTTCGACCAACTCACAACCGAGCAACAGGCCCTGGCCGCGCAGTTCCCGAAACACGCCGAACTGTTCGTTGATCCGGCGCAGCCCAGCCATGAAGACTTCATGCTTGTGGCGGACTCCGGTCAGCAGTTCGGGATCGCTGAGTAGCTCCAGCGCCGCGCCGGCGACCGCGCAGGCCAGTGGATTGCCGCCGTAAGTCGTGCCGTGGCTGCCAGCGGTGAGGCTGGCGGCGACTGCGGCGGTAGTCAGCATGGCGCTGATCGGGAAGCCGCCGCCGAGGGCCTTGGCGGTGGTCAGGATGTCGGGCGTGATGCCGTAACCCATGTAGGCGTAGAGATGGCCGCTGCGCCCGTTGCCACACTGCACTTCGTCGAAAATCAGCAGCGCCCGGTGCCGGTCGCACAGTTCGCGCACCCCTTGCAGGAATTCAGGCGTGGCGCTGGTGACGCCGCCCTCGCCCTGGATCGGTTCCAGAATCACCGCGCAGGTCCGGTCGGAAATCGCCCCGGCGAAGGCGGCCAGATCGTTGAACGGAACATGGGTGATGCCGGGCGGCAACGGCTCGAAGCCTTCGGTGTATTTGGGCTGGCCGCCGACGGTGACGGTGAACAGGGTGCGGCCGTGGAACGACTGGGTGAAGGCGATGATCTCGCGCTTGTCCGGGCCGAAATGATCGGCGGAATACTTGCGCGCCAGCTTGAGTGCAGCTTCGTTGGCCTCGGCCCCGGAATTGGCGAAGAACACCCGTTCAGCGAAAGTCAGCTCGCACAGCCGGCGAGCCAGGTTCAAGGCCGGTTCGTTGACCAGCACGTTGCTGACATGCCAGAGCTTGTGCGCCTGTTCGGTCAGCGCCGCGACCAGCTTGGGATGAGCGTGGCCCAGCCCGGTGACGGCGATGCCGCCCGCGAAATCAATGTACTCGCGCCCGCCCTGATCCCACAGGCGGGAACCCTCGCCGCGCACCGGAATGATCGCCGCCGGGGCGTAGTTGGGCACCATGAATTCGTCGAACAGCGCGCGGGTGACAGGGGGGTGGTTCATCGGAATGATCCTGAGCGTTGAAGAATTGAGCGTATGCAGGCGAGATTTATAGCATGGGGCCGGGGAGTTTAGGCACGGTGTGCGCGCATCAGACCAGGGCGGGATTCGCCCGTTCCAGGATCGCATCGAGCGCCAGCCCGCGCGGCAGGGTTCCATAGTGGCGTTCGTTGTGGTCGCCCAGGCGCGTGGCGATGAACGCCTCGGCTACGGGCGGGCCGCCGGCTTGCGTCAGCAGGGCCGCTTGCAGGGTCAGCGCCATGTGTTCCACCAGCGTTCGGGCGCGGTATTCCAGATCAGCAGGATCGGCCAGTTCATCCTGGAGCCGCTGGATCGCCCGGTCCAGCCGGGCGTCCGCGCCCTTGGCCCGGTTCAGCTCAGCCAGCCATACGTCCAGCACAGCGGGGGTCTTGACCAGGGCGCGCAGCACATCCAGCGCCTGGACGTTGCCGGAGCCTTCCCAGATGGCGTTGATCGGCGCTTCGCGGTACAGGCGCGGCATGATGCAGTTTTCCATCACGCCGTTGCCGCCGATACATTCCATGGCCTCATAGGCGTGGTGCGGGGTTCGCTTGCAGATCCAGTATTTGCCCACTGCCGCGCCCAGCCGCAGAAGCAGGCGCTCGTGTTGCTGACCGGAATTGTCCAGCGCCCGCGCCATCCGCAGAGTCAGCGCCAGCGAACCCTCGACTTCCAGGTGCAGGTCAGCCAGCACGTTCCGCATCAGCGGTTGTTCGATGAGGCGGCGACCAAAGGCGCTCCGATGCGTAGCATGATGGACTGCCTGGGCGACCGCCTGGCGCTGGCCGGCGCTGGAGCCGATCATGCAATCGAAACGGGTCAGGGCCACCATCGCCAGAATAGCCTGCACCCCCCGGCTTTCCTCGCCGACCAGCCAGCCCAGCGCGCCGCGCAACTCCACCTCGCTGGAGGCATTGGCGACATTGCCCATCTTGTTTTTGAGCCGCTGAACCTGGAGCGGATTGCGCGTCCCGTCCGGCCGCCAGCGCGGGACCAGGAAGCAACTCAGGCCGCCAGGCGCCTGCGCCAGCATCAGGAAGGCGTCGCACATCGGCGCTGACAGAAACCATTTGTGGCCCACCAGTTCGTAGGCTGCGCCGGGACCGCCAGCGCCCAGTGGATAGGCGCGAGTGGTGTTGGTGCGCACATCGGAGCCGCCCTGCTTTTCGGTCATGCCCATACCGATGACCAGCCCCGGCTTCTGCTCGGCAGGGACATTGCGGGGATCGTAGACGCGGGCCAGCGTTTTGGGCAGCCACTGCTGGGCGATGGCGGGCGTCAGTTTCAGCGTGGGCGCGGCGGCGAAGGTCATGGTCACCGGACAACCGTGCGCCGCTTCGACCTGGACGTGCAGGTAGTATTTGGCGGCGCGGGCGACGTGCGCGCCCGGCCTGGGGTCGGTCCACGGGGCGGAATGCAGCCCCTCGGTGAACGCCAGGTTCATCAACTGGTGATAGCTGGGATGATAGCGGACCTCGTCCACCCGGTAGCCGAAGCGGTCGTGGGTATCGAACTGGGGCTTGTGTTCATTGGCCAGGAAACCCAGTTCGATGATTTCGGGACGACCGCAGACTGCACCGTAGCGCGTCAGGTCGTCCACCGCCCAGGCAGCGCCTTCGCGGATCACGCCGTCCTTGAGCGCAGAGTCACTCGTAAACAGGTTGTAGTCTTGCAGGGGCGGCGCTTGATTGAAGACTTCGTGGGTTTCCACCAACATCCCGGATCGGTCGAAGTTTTGTAGATTCATAAGAGGCTTGGAGTCTTGTGATGGATCAGAAGCGACCCAGCGCCCGGGCGCCGCCGGATAGATGGGATATTTCATCTTGTCACCGTTTGACGATACTCTATTTCGGTAAGACGAGCCACTATTCCCGTGCCCGATGGATTGCAGTCCCAGGGACTACGCGCCCGCCGTTATCTTCATCATTTGCGCGACCGAGGTGAATTTCAGCAATGCCGCAGACTATTCCAGAATCCAGTTATCTGATGCGGATGGCGGATGGGACGATCAAACAGGTAAACCCGTTTACCGGTACGGAAGTGTGGACCGTTCCGGGCCGAGGCAACCGGCCGTTGGGGGTGAGTACGCACGCGCCGGTTCCGCTCGATCCGGCCCGGCAGGACGCCCACTGCGCGTTCTGCGCCCGCCGTTATCTGGAAACGCCGCCCGAAAAGGCGCGATTGGTCCGGGTGGACGGTAAGTTCGTTACGCTGCGCCATCTGCTCTTCGATGCGCTGTTTGACACGGTGGCCGAATTCCGCCGTATCCCCAATCTGTTCGAGATCGTTTCCTTTGAGTACTGGCAGAAAAACTTCGGCTATAAGCTGCCGGACGCTATCGAAGCGTACAAGCGCAACTATCTGAATTCAGCGTCCGGCCGCTCTCATGTCCTCAAGGTGGTGGAACAGCGGTTGAAAGCCGCCGGGGTGGATGAAGCGGTCTGGGAGCGGATGCCAATGGATGAGCGGCTCCAGCTCGCTAACGCCTTTTTCGGCGGCGGCCACGAAGTGATCGTCGCCCGGCGGCATTTCGTGGATGGCGCCACCCACGATCATCAACTGGCGTCCTCTGGAACCCTCACGCCGGAAGAGCATTACCAGTATCTGCGCTTCACCATTGACGCCATGCGCGATATCTATGTCAACAATCGCTATGTGCGCTATGTGGCGGTGTTCCAGAACTGGCTGAAGCCGGCGGGCGCCTCCTTCGATCATCTGCACAAGCAACTGGTGGCCATTGACGAGCGGGGTTACCAGAACGAGGTGGAGTTGGAACGGGTACGGGATAACCCCAACTTTTACAATGAGGCCGCCGTCAATTTCGCCGGCTATCGCAACCTGGTGGTGGCCGAAAATGATTACGCCATCGCCTTTGCCGGCTTCGGCCATCGCTATCCCACGCTGGAAATCTTCTCCAAGAGCGAGCGCAGCCAGCCGTGGAACCACTCCCCGGACGAGTTGCGCGGCATGTCCGATCTGGTTCATGCCTGTCACGCTGCGACCGGCGCCGAGATTCCCTGTAACGAGGAGTGGTATTACAAACCGCCTGACGTAGACGTGCCGATGCCGTGGCGGATACTGCTCAAGTGGCGGGTGTCAACGCCCGCCGGCTTCGAGGGTGGCACCAAAATTTACGTCAACACCATTGACCCGGAGACCTTGCGCGACCGGGTAGTGCCACGATTGTTCCAACTCAAGAACGAGGGGCGGATCGCGCCAGTGAAGATTGCTTTTGAATGCGCCTGCATCCCCAACTGCCTCCGCTACAACCCTGCCGTGCGCCAGCAGGAGCAGGAATCGTCCCATTCCGAGTTTCCGCCCTTGTCGGATGGCCGACGCTGAGACGGGCAATCAAGGGTTCGTGTTTCAACCGGGCTGAAGCCATGTAGGGTACGCACCGCGTACTTGGCTCCACATCCGTAGGGTACGCACCGCGTACCCTACTACTTGGCTACCCATTTTTTAAGGTCTCCAAGGCTTCCGCGTCGGCCAGATCTTTTGTTCTTCCGGCTGTTCTCTTGTTGCGAATCAGATCATCAAGTGACGGGACATGGACTTCGATCCCTTCGATATCCACTGTCAACGACCGTTCGAACGTCTCCTCGAAATGGAGTCCGGATGCCGTCGTGATGATATCGATACGCCTTGGAGCAACCCCGATTTGAAAAATGGTTCCCTCCGCTTGCAGATCCGCTGCGGTAAGATCGTGCAGCGGCGCACCGAACCGCTGCAACGCGCGCAGGACGGCATCTGCATTCCATGGTGACGGCATGACCCAGATGTCTATGTCCATGGTAGCGCGGAGATAGCCGTGGGCGGCCAACGCATAAGCGCCCACGAGAAGAAATCTAACCTTCTCGTCGGCTAACGCTTGTAACATGTCTTTGTAATCTTCGTTCAGCATCGTGGCGTTTACTTAAGGAAGCAAGTTCCCGGGTCAACGGCCACACGAGGCCGATGCGTTCCGCGGGAGTCCCTGGCGTCAAATCATCTTTTCTGCGATCCGACATTTGGAGTTTTACTGTCTGGGTTCTGTTCATAACGGTGACTACCTCAAAAAACTGTTGGTTGTCCAGTCACACCGGTATGTTCGACCCACCTGCTGGATGCCGATACCCTGAAAGCCGTCTTCAAAGAATTGGCTTATACCATTTCTCGGTAGATTTGACTGGGTAGGGGGGTAGGGTGGATTTCGCTTTGCTCATCTACCCTACAATTCTTCTGCGTATTCCTAACTCAAAGCATCTTGAGCAGTGGCGTCAGCTTGTATTTACGCTGGTGCTTCTCGCGCGACCCGTCCAGATAGTCGCGTCCATGACCCGAGCCAGAGTTTGGGGCGAGGTGTAGCGTTCAGTGGCCTGGATGGCGTCGTCAACCAGGTCTTCGTACAGGAAAATCTCGATTTTGGTTTCGCTGCTAATGCGGGCTTCCCGCAGAAAGTCCAGCAACGGTCGCCGCCAGTCCGGCCAGCCCCCGCCGGCCAGTTTCTTAACTGACTTATAGGCGGTGAGATCGGGCGCAAGGCGAAATGCGATGACGCCCGCCGCCCGCGCCCGCTCGATCTGGCCGTGCGCGGCGGCCCGGTCGCGCAGCCAGACCGCCAGTTCGTTCCGGGTGCGCGAATCTTCAGTCTCTGAACATGCGGGGAAGCAGCTTGACGAAGTCGAAAAAGCCGCTCAGGCGCTCGCCCCAGGCGCGGCCATGCAATACGCGGAGCGCGCCTTTCAGGCCATCGTAAAGATTCGCGTCATAGGGATGCCAGAACAGGTTGCGTTTGGCGAAGTGCAGCAGTTCAGTAGTGACCACCTGGGGATGGGTCATCTCGTCGAAGCCCAGTTCGCCGTGGCTGCGGCCGATGCCGGATTCCTTGACCCCGCCCCACGGGGTTTCAGCCATGCCGTGGGTGAGCAGGTGATCGTTAATGGTGATGACGCCGGCATGGATGCGCCGGCCCAGCGCCACCGCCGCACGGGTGTTGCTGGACCACACTGAGCCGGTCAAGCCGAGGCTGGAATCGTTGGCCAGTTCGATGGCCTGATCCATGTTGTCCACCTTCATCACGCCCAGCACCGGCCCGAAAGTTTCCTCGCGCATCAATTCCATGGTGTGATCCACGTGGGTCAGCACCGTGACCGGGAAGAAGTTGGCGTGGGCGTGGGCGGGGTCAATTTTAACCTGAGCGAGGATGGTCGCACCCTTGGCCAGCGCATCGTCCACCTGGCGCTGGATGGTCTTGAGCTGGCGCTCGGTGCACATGGCGCCGATGTCCACGTCGTGATCAGTGTTCGGGCCCTGGCGCAGCGCTTCCACTTTTTGCTTGAGCAGTTTGATGAACGGTTCGTACACGTCGCGGTGAACGTAGACCCGCTCGACCCCGCCGCAGGACTGGCCACTGTTTTGCAGGCCGGCCCACATCGCGCCGTTGACCGCCCGCTCCAGGTGCGCATCCGGGCAGACCAGCATCGGGTCGTTGCCGCCCAGTTCCAGCGAAACGGGCACCAGGCTCTCGGCCGCCTTGGCCATCAGAATCTTGCCGACCGGTACCGAACCCGTGAAGAACAGCTTGTCCACATGGTTATCCGACTCCAGCAGGATCTGACCGATGATGGCGCCGGGAATGTTGAGGTGGATGAATACGTCGGCCGGCAGCCCGGCGGCCTGGATCATCTCCTCGATCTTGCGCCCGACCATCTGGGTTTCCGGGGCGGTCTTGAAGATCACGGTGTTGCCGGACAGCAGCGCGGGCACGATCTCATGCATCGGGATGCCGAGCGGATAGTTCCACGGCGCGATGATGCCGATTACGCCGAAGGGGATGCGGAAAATCCGGCTGCGCTTGTTCAGGAACAGCAGCGAGCCGCCACGCACCTTGCGGGGTTTGAGGAAGCGCTTGGCGTTCTTAAGGTAATAATCGGTGGCCAGCGCACTGGTCAGCACTTCAGTGGCCAGCGCCTCGATCCGGGTTTTGCCGACATCCTTGGCGACAGTGTCGCTGACTTCGTCGGCGTGCTCCACCAGGTAATCACGGATGCGCGCGATGTAGCGCACCCGTTCTTCCAGCGGTAGCGCCGCCCAGGCGGGTTGGGCGGCGCGCGCGCGGCGAAGGGCGTCGCGCGCTTCCTCGACCGTGTTCATTTGCGAATAACCGACGACCTCGCCGGTGGCGGGATTGACGCAGACCGTCTGGCGGAGATCAAAAGTCTGGGGCGTGCTCATGGGATGTCCTCGACAGCGGAAGGTAGGGGAGGGGGCGCTTCGGGTGGCGGCGATAGCGGGGCTGGACCGATGGCGCGATGCCTGCCGATATAGCCAGACCTCGACGATATTGGCTTGTAAGAGCTGGCTTTGTTGACGCGAATGCTGGGTTTTTGCCGGGTTTGGCGGTAGTAGGGGTTTGCCCGCCGTGCGGAACGGGGTTAGATTGTTCTTTTCCGACCGTGGTTCGACCGTCCCATGTCTAAAATCGCCAAGAGCATTTACCGCGTCCTGTTCGTGAATCAGGGCAAGTTGTACGAACTCTACGCCCGCGAGATCTATCAGGGCGACTTGTACGGCTTTATCGAGGTCGAGGAGCTGATTTTCGGCGAGCGTTCGAGTGTATTGATCAACCCGGCCGAGGAAAAATTGCAAAATGAATTCGTCGGGGTGAAGCGCACCTTCATTCCCTTGCACTCGGTGGTGCGGATTGACGAGGTGGAGCGGGAGGGGGTGAGCAAAGTGCGTCCAGTGGAAGGCGGCGACAACGTGACGCCGTTTCCCCAACCGGCGTTTCCCCCCGGCGGCGGGCGCAGCAAAGACTGAGGAGAAGCGAAGATGGAAACCGCAGCGTGGTGGGAAATTCTGCTGGGTGGATTGCTGGCGGCGCTGGTGATCCTGTGGTTTCGGCCTGGCCTCAAGGCGACGATTGAGCGCAGCCGCGCCGCCAAAAAGGATTGGCCAGCGGCGTTGATTCCGCTGGGCCTGGTGGTGCTGTTCGTGCTTTTTTTGATTCAATGGGTGCGAAGTTAATACAGAGACAGCCTCTAAGTCAGGCTGGCGTAACGCTGCAACGCGGCCAGAAACATGCCCTTGCGGATAGGTTTAGTCAGATGGCCGGTACAGCCGGCGTCCAGACTGCGTTGTTCATCTTCCTTCAAGGCATTGGCGGTGAGCGCGATGATGGGGAGCGGCGGGCGGCCCTGGGCGCGTTCCCATTCCCGGATCAGGCCAGTAGCCGTGTAGCCATCCATGACCGGCATCTGCACATCCATGAAGACCAGATCGTACTGGCCCTGCTTAAACCGTTCGACCGCGACCGCGCCATTCTCCGCGATATCCAGCCGGTGCGGCGTCTGCTTGAGATAGGCCCGGATCAGCATGATGTTGTCCGGAGCGTCGTCGGCGATCAGAATGGATAACCCCTCGGGTTTCGGGGTTCCGTCCAGGCGATGATCGCGGGTGGGTCTGGATTTCGGCTGGGCCAGCGCGGCGGCGGGCGACCCGGCATCCAGCCGAACCGTGAAATGAAAGGTGCTGCCCTGGCCCGGCGTGCTCTCGAGCGCGATGTGACCGCCCATCAGTTCCACCAGCCGCTGACAGATCGTCAGACCCAGGCCGGTGCCTCCGTATTTGCGGGTGATCGCGCCATCGGCCTGGGTAAACGCAGCGAACACCCGTTCCTGCTGCTCAGGGGTAATGCCGATGCCGGTGTCGGTCACCGCGAAGCGTAGATAACCAGACGCTGGCTGAGCGGGATCATGGGTCACGGTGACGGTAACCTGACCCTGCTCGGTGAATTTGACGGCATTGCCAATCAGGTTCGTGAGCACCTGACGCAGCCGGTTGGCGTCGCCTTCAACCAACTGGGGAACATCGGGAGCCACGTGCAGGATTAATTGCAGGCCCTTGTCCCGGGCGCGAATCGTCATCAACTCGATCTGTTTGTGCAGCAGGAGCCTCAGATCGAACGTTTCCCGCACCAGCGTCAGCTTGTCCGCCTCAATCTTCGACAAATCCAGAATGTCCTCGATCAGCGCCAACAGGTTGCCGCCCGCGTTCTTGAAGATTTCGATATAGTGACGTTGCTCCTCGGTCAACGGGGTTTCCGCCAGCAGGTCGGCCATGCCGATGATCGCATTCATCGGCGTGCGGATCTCGTGGCTCATGTTGGCCAGAAATTCGCTCTTGGCGCGGTTGGCGGCGTCGGCGACTTCCTTGGCTTTCCGCAGTTCCTCAGTGCGCGCCTCGACCCGCTGCTCCAGATCGTTCTGGTAGGCAGTCAGGCTGGCGTTGTTCTTTTCGATGGTCTCCAGCATCTGATTGATCGCACAACCCAACTGGGCGATTTCATCATTGCCCTCCCCGATAAACCGCGTGCCCAGGCGACCGGACTGAACCCGCCGGGCGACTTCGGAAATTTCCCGGATCGGCCAGATGATCTGGCGCGCCATCGCGTGCAAAAGGAGACCGAACAGCACGATCATGACCAGGGCAAAAACCAGCAGGGAGTGCTGAATGCGGGCGCGGATGTCCTGGCTGGCCTGAAATTCCTGCTGGTAAGTGGCGATGGCTTCGGCGGAAATCGTCGCCAGGAGCCGGGTCAGGGTGAGGGTCAGCGCATCAAATTGGCGGTTGAGATTGCGAATCTCGGCTTCCAGTGCGAAATCCTGCTGCAGCAGGTCCTGATAACGTTCGGCGTAGGAACGGATGCGGGCGTCGTCGCGCAATGATGACGATTCCATGTTGCGCAGCAGCGAGTCGAAAGCGACGTCCAGGCTGTTGTATTTGACGTCAGAACGCCCCAGGAAATAGCTCTCCTGAAAGCGGTTGACGGTGAATAGCGGCTTGTACAGGACGCTGGCGTCCGGAATGAAGAAAATGGCCGATGCCAGAACCTGGTAGTTGGAGTCAAAACTGGTTTTGTTCAGCCGTTGCCGGGTCTTCAACTGGATCAACCGGCTGAACAGGTTCTCGTAGTCCGTCAGCAGGGTGGTGATTTCACCGATTCTCGGCAAGGCCAGCGCGCTGGCTATCCGGGGCTTGATCTGGCGGATGCTCGCCTTCGCCTCATTCAGCAGGGCGGCGAAACGCTGTTCGGCATCGGGTCGGATTTGTTGCGACAGGGCCGCTTGTTCCCAAAACCGGATTTCCCAAAAGCGTCGTTCCAGGCTCCGGACTTCCCGGTCGGCGATCGTAGCGGATTCGCCATGGCCGGCGCTGACGGACAGTTGGCCCAGAAAAAATACGATGCCGGCGTAGCCGAGGGCGAGTAGCACCAACAGCAGGCCGGCCATGAGCATAAAGCGTTGTCTGAGGGTACCGAACATGGCCTTGGATAGCGAGAAGCGACTCGATCAATCCTACCTGAATTGAGGAATCGCCACAGCAAACCCATAACGGGTTTGGATAAAGTCTTTATCGGTTCCCATACAACTCTCCCGGCATCAGGCGCGCGCCATTTACGTCGGGCCGTCGCCGTCGTTAGCGCGGGCCTTCAACCAGATCGAGTTCGACCGGAATGAAGTCTGGTACGGGTTCGTTGTGTAACGCTTTGAGCGCAACATCCACCGCCAGGGCGCCCATCTGTTTCGGTCTCTGGGCGATGGTGGCGGTGATGCCCCTCTCGCGCAACGCCTGCAGGGCTTCCGGAATGGCGTCAAAGCCAACCAGGATCGGGCGCTGGGCGGGATTGGCCTGGCGCACCGCGTCCATCACGCCCAGGATCATACTATCGTTGTGGGCGAAAACCGCATCGAAATGCTGCCCCTGACTCAACAGGCGCGTCATGATTTCCCGGGCGTCGGCGCGGTTGAAGTTGGCGACCTCGCGGGCGGCGATGCGCAGCTTGCTGTTGGTGGCGATGGCCTGGTTAAAGCCCTTGCTGCGTTCGTAGCTGGCTGAGGTTCCGGGCAGGCCCTCGAATTCGGCGACGGCGCCGCCGCCGGCCAACTGGCGGGCGATGTATTCACCCGCCAGCCGGCCGCCGGCCACGTTGTCGGAAGCGATGTGCGAGACGACGTGGCCCCCGTCACCTTTGCGGTCGACGGTGATGACCGGAATCCGGGCGCGATTCGCCAGTTCGATGCCGGGCTGCACGGCCTGCGAGTTGGTGGGGTTGATGAGCATGAAGTCCATTTTCTGATCCACAAATTTTTGAATAGCGAACAGTTGCTGGGCATCGTCATTGCCGGCGTCGGTGTAGGCCAGTTCAACGCCATGAAGATCAGCCTGGGCCTTGGCCCCCTTGAGCATGGCGGCGAAGAACGGATTAGCCAGTTCCGACAGGGACAGGGCGATGCGCTTGCCAAAGCTTTCGTGGATGATCAGGTCCAGCGGCGTTTCCTGGGAAGCCGGAATTTTCTTGCCCTGCATCGCCTGAAACGCCAGCGCCACGCCATAACGGCCCATCAATTCGGGATGCTGTTCAACCGTGGCGTGCATCCGGCTGTTGTGCAGCTCGTTGCGCGCCGCCTCGATATTATCGTAGCCACCCACCAGGACTTTGCCGGTCAGGTTATGCACATCCAGCGCCTGCACGACACCCAGCGCCATCTGGTCATTAGCGCAAAAGACGGCGTCCACAGCGCCATGCTTTTTAAGCAATTCGGACATGTGCGCGAAAGCATCTTCGGTTTGCCAGTTGGCGCTGACTGAATCCACGATCTCAATGCCGCCACCAGCGGTAACGGCTTTCACAAAACCGTCCTTGCGCAATTCGCCATTCTTGGCGCCGACGATGCCTTCGATGACGATGATCCGACCCTTGCCCCTCAGTTTACGGCGAATGTAGTCGCCCACCAGAGCGGCGCCCTTGGCGTTGTCGGAACCCACGAAGGGAATGGCTACGCCGCTTCGGGCTTGGGCATCCTTATCCAGCGGGTTGTCAATATTGATGACGACGATGCCCTGAGCGATGGCCTGCGCCAGGAGCGGCGCCAGCTTGCGCGAGTCGGCGGGGGCGATGACGATGGCGCCGTAGCCCCGGGAAATCAGATTGTTAAGGATGCCAACCTGATGCTCGATATCCGTTTCCAGTTCGGTGCCGAATACTTCGAGCGGGATGCCATTTTCCCGGGCGTAGTCCTTGGCGCCTTCCTCCATCTTGAAAAAGAATGGGTTGGATAGCGCTTTCATAATCAGGGCGACCTTGGCCTTGTTGGCGGTATCCGGTTGCGCCAGCGCCACGGACGGTGGTAGCCCGACGGTCAGCCCAAGGAATGCCAGCAGCAATAGTCGATTCAGCATAAGGTTCACGGTTTTTCTCCAGGATCGCTTGCCGGCCGCTTCTGGCCGGCGACCTGAGAAGCTGGCTAAAAACTCACTGACCGATTGCAGGAACCGGCTTGCCGGCGACGATCCGCCCAATCGCCTGCAAGCCAGTGCCTGTATCCACAAGGCCT
>ERZ1645187.3720-NODE-3720-length-12684-cov-117.120041_pt1 | contig 12684 bp, 12 predicted proteins | sample MGYA00575352_ERZ1645187 | MGnify/ENA primary metagenome ERZ1645187 (study PRJEB40837, sample SAMN11349314) | freshwater sediment metagenome | isolation source: river sediment | host: Sediment | place: India: Wazaribad , New Delhi | collected 2017-02-21 ... | reverse complement strand
CAGGAGGTGGTCACGCTCCTCATATTCGGCGTGTTCTCCTTCCTCTATCTGAAGGAACCGCTCGGGTGGAATCACATGGCCGGATTCGGCCTGATCGCGCTCGGTGCCTTCCTCGTCTTCCAGAAGTGGTGAAGCCCCCATGTCCCCCCTCGTCGTCGAGCTGCTCGGAGGTGCCGCAGCGCTCCTGACCACGCTGTGCTGGCTGCCCCAGACGCTGCGCGCCATCCGTCACCGCGACGTCGCGTCGCTGTCGCTGTGGACCTTCTCGGTGTTCTCGGCGGGCATCTTCATGTGGCTGGTCTACGGCCTGCTCATCGGCTCGTGGCCGGTGATCCTCGCCAACGTCTTCACCCTGGCGCTGAACCTCGCCATCGTCTTCCAGAAGCTCCGCCACGGGTGAACCGGGCGGGGGACGCCCCCGCCCGATCCGGGTCAGCGGTTGTCGGGCTGCGAGCGCACGGCGCGGCGGCCGAACTCGGAGACGACATAGGAGGCGCCGCCCTGCGAGGCGATCAGCCGGCGGCGGCGGAGCCGCTCGAAGGTGGCGAGATCGCAGTCGACGAGGCGGTTGCCGTCGCGGTCGATGCAGTCGACGGCGACGATGCGGCGGTCCTTCCGGTAGTGACGGATACGGCCGCCCTGGGCCAGCACGTGCAGCACGCGCTGTTCCTTGCGGGAGATGTTCAAGGGTCTCTACTCGACGTGAGGCATGGGTGAGGAGCGCCGAACCGCGATCGCGGTCTTCGGCCTCGGGTTCACACGGGACGCGCCCTCGCGCGTCACCTCACGCAGTCTCCGGCATCCAGCCTCCATAGAGCGGCGCAGACATACGCCTCGCCGTCCGGTCGCGCAACACCCGAGCGCAGGCCGAGAGGGCCGAACACGGGCGTCGGAGTAGGCGAAAGCGCTTGCCCGCCGGGCCGCACGGGACTAGGGTCCGGCCGGTTCCGCGGGGGCGCTCGGTGCGGCTCGCGCGGTCCGATTCAATCGTTCCGTATCCCTCTTCTCAGGAGCCCCGTCATGGCCTTCCTCGCCGACAGCCTCTCGCGCATCAAGCCGTCCGCCACGATCGCCGTGACGAACAAGGCGCGCGAGCTGAAAGCGGCCGGCCGCGACGTCATCGGGCTCGGCGCCGGCGAGCCGGACTTCGACACTCCGGACAATGTCAAGGAAGCCGCGATCAAGGCGATCCGCGACGGCCAGACCAAGTACACCGCGGTCGACGGCATTCCGGAGCTGAAGAAGGCGATCGTCGACAAGTTCGCCCGCGAGAACGGCCTGACCTACAAGCCGAGCCAGGTGTCGGTCGGCACCGGCGGCAAGCAGGTGCTCTACAACGCGCTGCTCGCCACCCTGAACCCGGGCGACGAGGTGATCATCCCGGCGCCCTACTGGGTCTCCTATCCCGACATCGTGCTGCTCGGCGGCGGTACGCCGGTGTTCGTCGAGGCCGGTATCGAGACCGGCTTCAAGATGACGGCCGAGGCGCTCGAGGCGGCGATCACGCCCAGGACCAAGTGGCTGATCTTCAACTCGCCGTCGAACCCGTCGGGGGCGGCCTATACCGCGGCGGAGATCAAGAAGCTCACCGACGTGCTGATGCGTCATCCGCAGGTGTGGGTCATGTCGGACGACATGTACGAGCACCTCGTCTACGACGACTTCACCTTCGCCACCCCGGCGCAGGTGGAGCCGGGCCTCTACGACCGCACCCTGACGGTGAACGGCGTCTCCAAGGCCTATTGCATGACCGGCTGGCGCATCGGCTACGGCGCCGGTCCGGAGCCGCTGATCAAGGCGATGGCGACGCTGCAGTCGCAGTCGACCTCGAACCCGTCGTCGATCGCCCAGTGGGCGGCGGTCGAGGCGCTCAACGGGCCGCAGGGCTTCATCGCCGAGCACAACGAGGTGTTCAAGGCGCGCCGTGACCTCGTGGTGTCGATGCTCAATCAGGCGAGCGGCATCACCTGTCCGACCCCGGAAGGGGCGTTCTACGTCTATCCGTCGTGCAAGGGCACCATCGGCAAGACCTCGCCGTCGGGCAACGTGATCAAGTCGGACGACGACTTCGTCACCGAGCTGCTCGAGGTCGAGGGCGTCGCCGTGGTGCAGGGCTCGGCCTTCGGTCTCGCCCCGCACTTCCGCATCTCCTATGCGACCGCCACTTCGGCGCTCGAGGAAGCCTGCAAGCGGATCCAGCGCTTCTGCGGCAACCTGCGCTGAGCGATCGATCGTCGTCATGTCCGGGGCCCGTGGCGTTCGTCGTCGCGGGCCTCGACGCGTTCGGTGTCTCGAGATCGACTACGGACGCGCCGCGACATGGGAGGGCGTATGATTCGCGCAAATCGCGAAAGGAGATCGTCATGACGTGGAGGTCGTATTTCTCGCTCGGCGCGGCGGTTCTCGCCGGTGCGGTGGTCTTCGCCGCCGCGCCGGGCTTCGCCGCCGGCGAGCGGATCGCGGTGGGGCTGCTGCGCTGTCACGTGTCGTCGGGCACGAACTTCCTGGTCGGCTCGACCAAGGAACTCGCCTGCCGCTTCGAACCGGCCGGGGGTGGTCCGGTCGAAACCTATCGCGGCGAGATCACCCGGGTCGGCATCGACCTCGGGCGGACCAGGGGCACGGAGATCGCCTGGACGGTGTTGGCGCCGAAGACCGGGGTTCGGCCGGGGGCGCTCTCCGGGCGCTACGGCGGTGTCTCGGCCGAGGCGAGTGCGGGGGTGGGCGTCGGGGCGAATGCGCTGATCGGCGGGCTGGAGCGCTCGATCGCCCTCAACCCGCTGTCGGTGCAGACGCAGTCGGGCCTCAACATCGCCGCCGGCGTGGCGGGGCTGAGGCTGACGCGGCGGTGAGGCGGCGATCGGTGCGGAGACGGTTCACGCCGTCTCTTCGTCCGGAATGTGCGGACGGGCGACGATCGGCGAGATCATCACCTTGTCGATGCGGCGGCCGTCCATGTCGACCACTTCGAAGATCCAGTCACCGATCCGCGCCCGATCGCCTTCGGTCGGAATGCGGTTGAGGGCCGCCAGGATCATGCCGCCGACGGTGTGATAGCCGCCGTGTTCGAGGTCCGGCAGATCGACGAGGCGCTCGAGTTCGTCGATGGCCTCGTCGCCGTCGATCAGCCAGGAGCCGTCTTCGCGACGGACGGGGCCGGAGACCCGGGGCGCATCGACGTCGGCGAAGTCACCGGCGATGCCCTCGACGATGTCGGTCAGGGTGACGAGGCCCTGGAGGCCGCCGTATTCGTCGACGACGAAGGCGGCGTGGACGGGGGTGTCGCGGAAGCGCTCGAGCAGCTTCAGGACCGGCGCGGTCTCGGGGACGACCAGCGGCTGCTTCAGGTGTGCCTTCCAGTCGAGCGGACGGCCCTCGATCGCGTCCTGGAGCAGGTCCTTCTTGAAGAGAAGGCCGGCGGGCTCGTCGATCGAGCTCTCGGCGACGATCATCGCCGAATAGGGGCACTCGACCACTTCCTTGAGGAGGCGCTCGGGTGGGTCGTTGGGGTCGATCCAGTAGAGATCGGGCCGTGGGGTCATGACGGCGCGGACCGGACGGTCGGCGACGCGCATGACGCCCTCCAGCATCTCGCGCTCCTCGGGCTCCAGCACGCCGGATTCGACGCCCTCGGCGAGGACGTGCATCACCTCGTCCTCGGTGACGTCGCCGCCCACCGGTTCATCGACGCCGAGCAGACGCAAGACACGGCTCGAGGTGGCGGTCAGCAGCATCACGAAGGGATTGGTGAGGCGGGAGAAGATCTCCACCAGCCCGGCGACCCGCAGAGCGATCGGCTCGGGGCGGGCGATGGCGATGCGTTTGGGCACCAGCTCGCCGAAGACCACGGTGATGAAGGTCATGCCGATCATCACCAGGGCGAAGGCGGTCTCGGCGGCGGCCCAGGCGAAGCCGGGGAAGTTGAGCGAGAGCCAATCGGTGAGGCGCTGCGACAGCTGCGCGCCGGAGGAGGCGCCGGCGACGAGGCCGATCAGGGTGATGCCGATCTGGACGGTGGAGAGGAAGCGGCCGGGATGCTCGCCGAGATCCATGGCGCGGCGGGCGCGATGGTCTCCGTCCTCGGCGAGGGCGATCAGCCGCGGCTTGCGGGCCGAGACGAGAGCCATCTCGGAGGCGACGAAGAACGCATTGAGAAGGGTGAGAAACAGAAAGATCGAGAGTTCGACGATCAACATCCAATAGGTCGGGCAGCGCCCCTCCGAACCATCACGAGGGCGAACCTTAGCATGTTTCGCCCGCCCGCGGGGAAAAGCTCGGGCGTTTTCCGCCCGACCGGGACCTAAGGAGTGTTGCGGATCGCAGAGATGCCGAGTTCGCCGTGCAGCATGGTCGTGTGGAAAGCGAATATTCTGCCATTCCAGTCACTTGGTGAAAGAGAGGAAGGCCGGGGCGACCGCACCGCAGCGACGATTGCCGGCTTCCCGGGAGCTCGCGCGACTTGTCAGGCGGCGAATTCGGCGCAACGATCCCCCTCCGGCGACGGGCCTCTCCCCGAGGTCGTGGCGCCGGCAGAGATCGCGGCGGAGCGCGTCCGCCGCGAATTGAAGTGACCAGAACATAAAGAGAACTGGAGACTGTCATGACCGACGGCAACGGAGGGACGAGCAGCGGCAGACGAGGTGGGCCCCGGTGCGTGGCGCTCGTGGGTCCCTTCGGCAGCGGCAAGACCACCCTGCTCGAAGCCATCCTCGAACGCACGGGGGCCGTGACCCGAGCAGGATCGGTCTCGGCGGGCACGACGGTCGGCGACGCCTCGCAGGAAGCCCGCGAACACCACATGGGTGTCGAACTCAACGTCGCCGAATGCGACTTCCTCGGTGACCGTTACACCTTCATCGACTGCCCCGGATCGGTCGAATACCTCTTCGAGACGGAAGCCGCGCTCGCCGGCGTCGACGTCGCGGTGGTGGTGGCGGAGGCCGACGAGAAGAAGATCCCGGCGCTGCAGCTGACGTTGCGCATGCTCGAGGATCGCGAGATCCCGCACATCCTCTTCCTCAACAAGCTGGACAAGACCGAAGGCGGCGTCCGCGAGGTGCTGGAGCTGATGCAGCCGGCGTCGCGTGCCCCCATGGTGCTGCGGCAGATCCCGCTGATGAAGAACGGTGCCACCATCGGCTCGATCGATCTGGCGCTGGAGCGCGCCTACATCTGGCACGAGCACGCGCCCTCCGAGATCGCGCCGATCCCCGACGCCGAGAAGGCGGCGGAGATGGAGGCTCGCTTCCAGATGCTGGAGCGCATCGCCGACTACGACGACCATCTGATGGAGGAACTGCTCTCCGACGTGGCGCCGCCGATCGACGAGGTGTTCGGCGATCTCTCCAAGGAACTCAAGGCGGGTCAGATCTGCCCGGTGTTCATCGGTTCGGCCGAGCACGGCAACGGCATCGGACGTCTCTTGAAGGCGCTTCGCCACGAGGCCCCCGGGCTCGAGGAGACGCAGGAGCGTCTCGGCCTCGCGGCCAACAGCGACGCGGTGGTGCAGGTCCTCAAGACCGTCCACACCCCGCACGGCGGCAAGCTGTCGGTGAGCCGCGTGCTGGCCGGCAAGGTCGCCGACGGGCTGACGCTGTTCGCCTCGAACGGCGCCTCCGATCGCATCTCCGGCATCTACAAGCTGGTCGGCAAGGACCAGCAGAAGAAGGCGGAAGCGGTCGCCGGTGAGACGGTGGCGCTCGGCAAGGTCGAGCCGGCGCAGACGGGCATGACCCTGACCTCGCACAAGGGCGGCATGGCGGCTCTCGCCGCCGTCGAGGCGCCGGCGCCGGTGATGGGCTTCGCCATCGCCTCGCTGGACCACAAGGACGACGTCAAGCTCTCCGCGGCGCTCACCAAGATCACCGAGGAGGATCCCTCGATCCGCATTCGCCAGGACCACGACACCGGCGAGACGCTGCTCGAGGGCCAGGGCGAGATGCATCTGCGCGTCGCTCTGGAGCGACTCGAGCACAAGTTCGGCATCAAGGTGAAGTCGACCCCGGGGGCGGTGCCCTACAAGGAGTCGGCGCATGGCCACGCGGCGGTGCGCGGCCGCCACAAGAAGCAGTCGGGCGGTCACGGCCAGTTCGGCGACGTGGCGCTGGAGGTGAATGCCGGCGAGCGCGGCTCGGGCTTCGTCTTCGTCGACAAGATCACCGGCGGCGTGGTGCCGCGGCAGTACATCCCGGCGGTCGAGGAAGGCGTACGCGAGTTCCTCGAGAAGGGGCTGCACGGTTTCCCGGTCGTCGATCTCCAGGTGTCGCTCACCGACGGCAGCTACCACACGGTCGACAGCTCCGACATGGCCTTCAAGACCGCCGCTCAGATCGGCATGCGCGAGGCGATGGCGAAGCTGCATTCGGTGCTGCTCGAGCCGATCCTCAGGGTCTCGATCACCACCCCGTCGGACGCCACGGCGCGCATCAACCAGATCGTTTCGGGGCGGCGCGGGCAATTGCTCGGCTACGACGGCCGGCCGGGTTGGCCGGGCTGGGACGTGGTCGAGGCCTTGATGCCGCAGGCGGAGATGGAGCATCTGATCATCGACATCCGCTCGGCGACGCAGGGCGTGGGCACCTTCACCCAGGCCTTCGACAACCTCGCGGAAGTCGCCGGTCACCTCGCCCAGAAGGTGCTGGAGCGGGCCAAGGCGGCGCAGTCCGCCGCCTGACGGGAATCGACGGTGGCGGATGCCGGCCTCTCTCGGCCTCCGCCGCACCACGACGCGGCGCGTCTCGGGGAAACCCGTGGCGCGCCGCGTCGCGTTCAGGGAGTGGGTTCGGCCTCGCAGCCCGCGCAGAAGCGTTGGAAATCGGGGGCGCGGCCGGCGGCGAAGGCGTCGCCGAAGCGGCGGTTGAAGGCGCGCTTGGCGGCGAAGGCGGGGCGGGCGCGGTCGCAGGCTTCGGGTGAGAGCGGAGGCAGGTCGCGGGTGGCGAGGCGGTGGTCGATGGCGGCATAGCTCGCCTCGGCGCGGGCGGCGGCATCGCTGCCGTGGCACATCGAGCCGGGGCGGACGCGGTAGCGCCACAGTGCCTCGTCGACGACGGCGAGCGGGCCGAAGCGATCCTCGACGGCGAAGAGATGGAGCACGTCCTCGGCGATGTCGGCTTCGGCGAACCACGGCGGAGCGCGGTCGCGGGCGACGAGGGGCGCGAGCGGGGCGTGGACCAGCGCCAGGACCGCCGCCTCGGCGAAGACGGTGCCGGGCGGCAGGCGGGTGCGGCGGATCTCGGCGCCGGTCGCCTCGTCGACCACGGCGGCCATGTCGACCGCGGCACCGTGGGCCTCGGCGAGCGGCAGGAGGCGGGCGAGGCGCTCCGGGAGCCACTCGTCGTCGGCGTCGAGGCGGGTGAGGAAGCGGCCGCGGGCACGAGGTAGCGCCGCGTTGCGGGCGCGGGCGCAGCCGGTGGCGATGCCGCCGGAGGAGACGTGGCGGATACGGGGATCGGCGAGGCCGGCGGCGGCGAGGGGCGCGGCATAGTCGGTGCCGTCGTCGCAGACGACGATCGCCTCCCAGTCGGGACGAGTCTGGGCGAGGAGGGTCGCCACGGCGCGGGCGATGGTGGCATGGGCGTCGTGGGCTGGGATCACGACCGAGACCGCGACTTCGCTCGCCATCGTCGTCACTCTCCTCGATCGCTTCCGGGCGCGTTCCGGAGGCGGCGTCCCCCGCTTCGCCACGCGCGCGTCACCGCGCGGTATGATCCAGAAGGGACCAGGGAGTGCGTCGTGGCAATCGCTTCGATCGGGGGAGGCGGACCCGGGTGGGGGGCTATCACGCGGCTTTGATCCGCCGTGTCTCGCGCGGGGGTAACCTTTCGCCATCTCGGGCATAGATCGAAATATGGGCCGCAGGCGGCCGCGGGACGAGGACGAGCGATGCTGTTGCGCAACCACAGACGTTGGGAGATCGGTGAGGGCGAGGTGACGCCGGAGGGGATGGTCCCGTCGCGTCGGGCGCTGCTCGGGGGACTGACGGGGCTCGCCGCGGCGGCGCTGCTGCCTCGCGGCGCCGGCGCGGCCGAGGGCGGTCTTTCGGCCGCTGCGAACCCACGCTTCGCGCTTCCCGACAAGCCGACGCCACAGGCCGACTTCGGCTCCTACAACAACTTCTACGAATTCGGCTTCTCCAAGGACATCGTGCGGGCGGCGTCGCGGCTGAAGACCTCGCCGTGGCGGATCGTGGTGGATGGCGCCTGCGACACGCCGTTCGAGATCGACGTCGACGATCTCCTGAAGAAGGTGCCGCTGGAGGAGCGGATCTATCGCCAGCGCTGCGTCGAGGCGTGGTCGATGGTGGTGCCCTGGATCGGCTTCCCGCTCGCCGAGTTGGTGAAGATGGCATCGCCCAAGGCGGAGGCGAAGTATCTCAGGGTCGAGACCTTCCACGACCCCAAGGTGGCGGCGATGCAGTCGGCGCCGCAGTATCCCTGGCCCTATGTCGAGGGGTTGACGATCGAGGAGGCGACCAACGAGCTCGCCTTCCTGGCGGTCGGTGCCTATGGCAAGTCGCTCGACAAGCAGAACGGCGCGCCGATCCGGCTGGTGGTGCCGTGGAAGTACGGCTTCAAGTCGGCGAAGTCGCTGGTGCGCTTCAGCTTCACGGCGAAGCGGCCGGTGACCTTCTGGGAGGAACTCGGCCCGGGCGAATACGGCTTCTGGGCCAACGTCAATCCGAAGGTGGCGCACCGCCGCTGGAGCCAGGCGAACGAGCGCCGCATCGGCGGCGATTCCCGCCTGCCGACGCTGATGTTCAACGGCTACGAAGCCGAGGTCGCCGGGCTCTACAAGGGGCTGGAGAAGGAGAAGCTGTTCATGTGAGGCCGGTCAGCCGGCGGCGAACAGCTCGGGGCGGCGCAGGCGCAGAGTCTGGGCGGCGAAGAGCGTCTTGAGGTCGAGGAGGCCTTCGTCGGCGAGGACCGCGAGGTCGGCGAGCGGTAGGATCACCACCTCGATCTCCTCGCCCTCGTGGGCGAGACCGCCGCCGTCGGCGACGCGGGCGATGGCGAGGTCGACCTCGGCGAGGTAGATCCACACCTTCTCCGAGACCAGCGCCGGCGACGGGCGGGTCGCGGCGACGAGTTCGATGTGGGAGAGTTCCAGGCCGGCCTCCTCGTGGGCCTCGCGGCGGGCCGTCGCCTCCGGGCCCTCGCCGTCGCCGTCGATGAGGCCGGCGATGATCTCGAGGCTCATCGGATCGTCGCCGTCGAGCCCCTGGGGAAGGCGTAATTGCCGCACCAGAACGGCCTCGCGCCGCGCCGGGTCATAGGCCAGAACCGCGGCGGCATGGCCGTGGCTCTCGACTTCGAAGATCTGGCGACGCGTGCCACCGTCGGCGGTCGGTCGGTCGAACGCGATCTTCTCGATCCGGCAGAAGCCGGCCCACACCGTCTCGCGCGAGACGACGGCGAAGGGGGCGCGCGGTGAATCCGTCATGGGGTCAATCGATCTCGCTGCCGGGAGCCAGCCGGAGCTCGAGGCCGTCGAGATCGGCGGCGGTGAGAATCTGGCAGGCGAGGCGAGAATTCTCCTCCACCCCGAAGATCAGGTCCAGTTGGTCCATCTCCTCGTCGGTCGGCGGCGGCAGCTTCTCCACCCATTCGGGCGCGACGTAGACGTGGCAGGTGCCGCAGGCACAGGAGCCGCCGCATTCGGCCTTCATCGGCAGACCCCAGTCGCGGATGACCTCCATCACCCGCCAGCCGTCGACCGCCGGCAGGACGTGTTCCTTGCCGTCGAAGTCGGTGACGCGGATCTTGATGGTCCCCTCGTCGAAGAAGTCGCAGGGGTCCTCACCGACGTGGTCCTCGGTCGGGGGGATTGCGGAAACCTGATCCATTCTCGCTCCGTCTCGCCTCTCACCCGGCGGACCTTCGCCGGGTCGAAACGCCGACGAACGGGCCGTGGCCCCGGGGAGGGACCGGCGGTCCGTGCGCGGCGGGACGCCTTCTATCAGAAGATCCTCAGGCTCCGCACCATGCATCCTGGTAGGGAACGCGCAGCCAGGGGCGGCCGGGGACCGGCGACGTCGCCGGTTCCACCGCCGGCTGGTAGAACACCGGCTGGCAGAGGTGGGCGCCGGCGAGGAGGCGGGCGCGGGTCGGCTCGTGGTCGATCGCCAGGGTGTCGAAGCCGACGCGGAAGAAGTGCGCCACCTGATCGAGCAGGATGTCGCCGATCGCCCTGAGTTCGCCCTTGTAGCCGTATCTCTCGCGCAGGAGGCGGGCGAGCGAATAGCCCCGCCCGTCGGCGAACCTGGGGAAGCGGACGGCGATGGCGGCGAAGCGGCCGAGATCGTCGGCGAGATCGTCGAGACGATCGGAGGGCTCCAGCACCAGACCGAGGGCGTTGCGGCCGTCGAGCGCGGCGCGCTCGGCCAGCCAGCGGGCCTTGGAGACGAAGACCGCGCCGTTGGGCAGGGCCTCGCCGTCGGCCGCGAAGGTCCATTGGTCGGCCGTGAAACGGCCTTTCGCGAAGACGTCGCCGTGAACCGTCATATGCCGCTCCCATCCTGTTCGTTCTCGGTCGCAAGACCGAGGTGGATGCCGCATTCCGTCTTCTCTTTGCCGCGCCAGCGTCCGGCGCGCGGATCCTCGCCCGCGGCGACCCGGCTGGTGCAGGGCATGCAGCCGATCGAGGGATAGCCCTGCGCCACCAGCGGGTGGGCGGGCAGACCACGGTTCTCGACCCGCGCCGCCAGGGCCTCGGGCGACCAGGTGGCCAGAGGGTTCACCTTGATGCGGCGGCCGTCGGCCTCGAAGGTCGGGATCTCCGAACGGGTCGAAGCCTGGAAGCGCTTGCGGCCGGAGATCCAGGCGTCGAAGGGGGCGATGGCCCGGGCCAGCGGCTCGACCTTGCGGATGCGGCAGCAGGCGTCGGCGTCGGCATGCCAGAGGACGCCGCGGGGATCCTCCTCGGCGACGGCGCGTGGATCGGGGCCGATCGAGCGCACGTCGGTGAGGCCGAGGCGCTGGACCAGCCGGTCGCGGTGGCGCAGCGTCTCGCCGAAGAGCTTGTCGGTGTCGACGAAGAGCACCGGCACGGAGGGATCGACCGCGGCGACGAGGTCGAGCAGCACCGCGGCATCGGCGCCGAAGGAGGAGACGAGCGCCACCCGTCCCGGAAACAGGCGATGGACGACGAGGTCGATCAGGTCCTCGGCAGCGAGGCCGGCGTGGACGGTATCGAGGCGGGCGGCCTCGGCGCGGGCCGCCTCGGTGGCGGCGAGACGGGGGCGCCGGTCGCGGGTGACGAGGTCAACGGACGACATCGGCGAGCGCCTCCTTGAAGGGAGCGAGACCGATGCGGCGATAGGTGGCGAGGAAGGTCTCGGCCGGCGAGGCGCGCCGGGCGAGATAGGTGTCGACCACGGTCTCGACCGCGTCGGCCACCTGATTCGGCCAGAAGCCGGGGCCGGCACTGTCGCCGAGACGGGCGTCGTCGTCGGCCGAGCCGCCGAGGGTGATCTGGTAGAACTCCTCGCCCTTGCGATCGACGCCGAGGATGCCGATGGCGCCGACGTGGTGGTGACCGCAGGCGTTGATGCAGCCGGAGATCTTGATGTCGAGCGGGCCGATCGCCTCCTGCCGCGCCGGATCGGCGAAGCGCTCGGAGATCGCCTTGGCGACCGGGATCGAACGGGCGTTGGCGAGCGCGCAGAAGTCGAGGCCGGGGCAGGTGATGGTGTCGGTGACGAGGCCGGCGTTGGCGGTGGCCAGACCGGCCGCCTTCAGGCGCTCGAAGATCGCCGGCAGCGCGTCGCGGCGGACGTGCGGCAGGATCAGGTTCTGGCGATGGCTGACGCGGATCTCGCCGAAGCCGTGGGTCTCGGCGAGGTCGGCGACGAGCTCCATCTCGTCGGCCGTCGCATCGCCCGGCACGCCGCCGACCGGCTTCAGCGAGATGGTCAGCGAGGCGTAGCCCGGCACCCGGTGGGGGGTGACGTTGTGGGCGACGAAGCGGGCGAAGGCCGGATCGGCGCGCAGCGCCCGGCCCTCGGCCTCGCTCGTCGCCGGCAGGTCGGCGAAGGCCGGGGCGGCGAAGTGACGGGCGATGCGGGCGACGTCGGCCGACGGCAGCTCGAGGGCGCCGTGGCGGATGCGCTCGAACTCGGTCTCGACCTCGCCGCGGACCTTCTCCAGGCCCGCCTCGTGCATCAGGATCTTGATGCGCGCCTTGTACTTGTTGTCGCGCCGTCCGTAGAGATTGTAGACGCGCAGGATCGCCTCGACATAGGAGAGCAGGTCCTTCTCGGGCAGGAACTCCCTCAGTTCCCAGGCGACGAAGGGCGAGCGGCCGAGGCCGCCGCCGACGAAGACGGTGAAGCCCACGGCGCCGTCGTCGCGCTTCACCACCTGGAGGCCGATGTCGTGGACGCGGATCGCGGCGCGGTCCTGTCGGGCGCCGGAGATCGCGATCTTGAACTTGCGCGGCAGATAGCTGAACTCGGGGTGGATCGACGACCACTGCCGGAGGATCTCGGCATAGGGACGCGGATCGACGATCTCGTCGGCCGCGGCGCCGGCGAAGTGATCGGAGGTGACGTTGCGGATGCAGTTGCCCGAGGTCTGGAGCGCATGCATCTCGACCTCGGCGAGCTCCGCCAGGATGTCGGGGATCTTCTCCAACGACGGCCAGTTGAACTGGATGTTCTGGCGGGTGGTGAAGTGGCCGTAGCCCTTG
>ERZ1645187.3716-NODE-3716-length-12689-cov-7.427735_pt1 | contig 12689 bp, 7 predicted proteins | sample MGYA00575352_ERZ1645187 | MGnify/ENA primary metagenome ERZ1645187 (study PRJEB40837, sample SAMN11349314) | freshwater sediment metagenome | isolation source: river sediment | host: Sediment | place: India: Wazaribad , New Delhi | collected 2017-02-21 ... | reverse complement strand
ACGGCGCCCGTAATTCGTTACGGTCGATACACTGAAAGTGAAAAATTCCGAGGGGGAACATCAATGCATCGTCAAACGGGTTTTACGCTGATCGAAGTCATGGTCGTCGTTGTGATCATCGCCATTCTTTCCGCCATCGCCGTCCCACAATACACCGATTACGTGACGCGCTCGAAAATAACCGAAGCTATTGCGGGGCTTTCGGATATGCGGGTGCGGATGGAGCAGTATTTTCAGGATAACCGCACGTATGTCGGGGCCTGTGCTGCGAACACCGTAGCCCCCTTGCCTACGGCAGTGAATTTTACCTTTGCCTGCTCCAATCTCGCCGCAACGACCTATACGGTTACTGCGACTGGAACGTCGTCGATGAATGGCTTCGTGTATGACGTGAACCAGGCTAACGTTCGTCGGACGACCGGGGTTCCTACCGGTTGGACGGCTTCCGGTACTTGCTGGGTGACCAAGAAGGATGGTTCATGCTGATCAAGCAGCGAGTCACCGGTTTTACGGTGATCGAACTCGTTGTGGCACTGGTTGTGTTCGGTGCCTTGCTGGCTGTCGGCCTCCCGGTATTCAACCTCTGGACGCAAAACAGCCAAGTGCGCGGGGTGGCGGCGGCTATCCAGAACGGTTTGCAATTTGCGAAAGCCGAGGCAGTCAGGAGAAATGCCCAGGTCCGCTTCCAGTTAACCGATCGTCTTGATAATAACTGTGCGATTTCGACCGCCGGGAACAACTGGGTTGTCAGTTTTGATGATCCCACGAGTGCCTGCGGTGCAAATTTGCTCAACGAGGCGTTTCCGGTTTCCGATACCACCAATAACCCGGCGCCGCGTATCATCCAGACCAAACCAGCTGCAGAAGGTGGCGGGCGGGTATCGGTGACTGCCGACCGTGCTGTCGCGATATTTAATGGTTTCGGCCGCCTTGCTCCGGTGGCACCCGCAACAGCCGCGCAGGCGCTTTCGATAGACGTGGATGCTCAAAACGGCGACGGTGACTGTTCAACGGCTGGCACAGCGAAATGTCTGCGTGTGGTCGTGACCATTGGCGGCCAGATTCGTACGTGTGATCCGACTTTGCCCACGGGCGACCCGCAGAGGTGCTGATATGAGCTTACGCAAAGCCCAGAACGGTGTGATGCTGCTTGAGGCCCTGATAGCCATCCTGATCTTTTCGTTGGGTATTCTTGGTCTGGTGGGCATGCAGGCGTCGGCAGTGCGCGCCTCTCGCGATGCTCAGTTTCGTAGCGAGGCAGGCCTTCTGGCGAATGAACTGATTGGAGAAATGCGCACTGACAATCGCGATGGAACGGCATTGGTGAATAACTTTGCGAGTGCTCAGACGTGTCCGAGTACGCCCAGCCCTAGCGATACCCCCTACTGTCAATGGAGCAATCGCGTTGCAACAGTTCTTCCCGGTGTCGGTGCCAATCCCCCCACAGTGACAGTGACCCCGGGAGTAAATGGCCCTCCGAGAACGGCCAGTACCGTCACCGTCACCGTACGCTGGATGGCACCTAATGAGACGACAGCCCACAGTTACCGTGTGGTTGTGCAGGTGATCTAAATGTCCAACAGCCTTCAACACCGACATGGCCGTGTCTTTCATCGCTCAGCCACACCAGAAACAACGGTTGGCCGCGCCGGTGGGTTCGGACTCGTCGAACTCATGGTTGCGATGGTCATTGGCTTGCTTGGCGTAATCGTCATGATGCAGATGTTTGAACGTTACGAACAGCAAAAGCGCACGACGACGGGAGGCGACGATGCCCTGAGCACCGGTGCCATCGCCATGAATGGTATTCAGCGCGAGTTGCAGCATGCGGGTTGGGGTCTGACCAATGTGCAGGTGCTTGGTTGCAACCTCACCAACCTGATTTCCGGTGGTGCAGCCATTGCGCTGAGGCCGGTGACCATCAACCCGGCGGGAATCACCGGTGACGCCAATACCGACACCTTGCTCATCATCACCGGCAATGGTAACGGGTCGGTTGAAGGGGACCTGATCAACTCCCAGCCGGCTGCTGGCGATCCTGCCTTGTCGGCCGCATCCCCAAATGTCTATGATGTCCAGGCATCTGCCATGTTCTCACCGGCTGTTGCCGGGCCGCCGGCGGTACCGGCCGATCGTGTGTTTGCCGCGCCCGGCACGCGAGCGAATCCCTGCAACGTATCGATGACCACAGTCACTGGTGTGAATCGCCCCAATGTTGCGGTCACTGCTGGGGTGGCAGGGATATCCGGTGGCCGCCTCTTCAACCTAGGCTCCGCGCCCAGCGTTCGGGCTTACGCTATTCGCAACGGCAACCTGACGGTCTGCGATTACGTTGCAAGAGACTGTGCAGCGGATACCTCCAGCATGACGGCGGCGCAGGTCAACGCGCTTTGGGTGCCGATCGCAGAAAACATTGTCAGCATGCGCGCGGAGTATGGGCTGGATACGACGGCAGCGCCGATGGACGGAATTGTTGATGGATGGGCGGGCACCATTGCCGCAGCGACATCGCCACGCGGTGCGGCCTTCAATACAGCATGTGGCCTGATGCGTGCATCGGCAGTGCGTCTGGCGCTGGTGGCACGTAGCAGCCAGCCGGAGAAAACCCTGGACTGGCCGGCACTGACCCGACATGTCACCACCAATGTGCCCACTTGGCTGGGTAGTGCAACCGCGCCGTTTACGTTGCCGGATCCCAATGGTACATGGCCAACCTGGCAGGACTTCCGCTACAAGGTCTTTCAGACAGTAATTCCGTTACGCAACATCACCTCACAGGGCGCGGTGCCGGAATGCTAAGCCACATGAACTCGTTGCCACAAAAAGGTGGCCTGCCTTCAAACCTGAAGCAGCGCGGGGTTGTCCTGATCGTTTCACTGGTGATTCTGGTGGCCCTTACGATCGCCGGGATTGCACTGGTTCGATCAGTGGACACAACCAGTCTTGTCGCCGGCAATCTTGCGTTCCAGCAATCGGCCAGCCATTCTGGCGAAGCAGGTATCGAGGATGCGATTCGCACTTACCTTGAACAGCAGTCGCGGGAGTATCTTTCGGCGGATCATCTTAACGAGGGATACACCGCTTCTACGCCTGCCGCAGGTAATCCTGCGAATTGGGATACCTACTGGAATACCACAATCAACCCCAATCCTGCAGCAAGGCCGGTTACGACGAAAACTTGTGTTGACCGTGCTTGTTCACTTCCAACCGATGCAGTTGGGAATACAGTTACATATCATATCCAGCGCTTGTGTCAGAACGCCGGGGATCCACTTCTGTCTCCCACCGGCTGCGCCAGCGGTTCCCAACTAGCTTCGCTCAGCGGCGGCAGCCTGGGGTCCGGGTCTTCGCAATTGCCACAGGTCACTCAGTACTACTACCGAATCACCGCACGTGTCGATGGGCCACGGAATACGCTGACCTATCTTCAGATGATCATTGCCCGATAGTTTGCGGAGCACGCCATGAAAAACTTATCTTCGAATAACAAACTGTTTCGCCAGCTTAGTCTGATGCTGATCGTGACGCTGTCAGCGAAGGGCATTCACGCGGGCTCGACGGCGTTGGCGACGGAGCCGTTTACCTCAACGGCCAAGGTTAATGCGCTGCCGAATGTTTTCTTTGTTCTGGATGACTCGGGCAGCATGTCCTCCAACTACCTGCCGGATTGGGCAGGCGAACCTCATCCGGTCACCAATTTATTGCCGGGGGAGCAGCAGTTCCGTAATGCGGCGTTCAATGGTGTCGCCTACAACCCGGAGACGCGATATCGGCCCCCGGTGATGTACACCAGTAGTGGTGCTCTGGATACCACGACCTATCCGAGCATGGATGGTACGTCGGCCAGTAACGGCGGTGATGCCAGCGCGACGACCAGCAGTCGGAATTGGCGCGCCGTCAAGGTCGATGGCTACGGTATCCAGTCTACCGACAAGAAAAACCTCGAGAGTGGCGATTATCTTGATCCAACTTCAACCGTGGCGCGCTTTTTCACAACGACGTCAGGGGAGTACTGCACAACCGCGCAACTGAGAACATGTATTGCGGCGAGTGCGCCCAGTGGTAGTTATACGTTTCCAGCCAAGCTACGTTGGTGCACCACTGCCGCCAAAGCATTGGCGTCGACCTCAGATGCAAATGGGTTCTGCCAGGCGAGCAATATCGATAACTCGGCCGCAAATATCGCAAACGGGGTAACACCTTACATATACGCTCGTTTTCCCGGAGGAAGAACGACAAGCATTACGGTGAACTCCACTGCAGATGTCGGTGGAATCACTGTAGGTGGTCTGCAAATAATGGCCGGCACGGCTTCAGGAGGCAGCACTACGTCGCTGGCGGCTGCCATCGCAACTCAGATCAATGCTTGTACGAAAGGTTTGCCGACGACGCCCTGTGCGGTGGTTGGCTTTCGTGCGGTAAGCGCCGGCAATGTTGTCAGCATCCGTGCCCCCGGGGTGACGACTGCAACGCCTGTGGTCAGCGGTGGCAGTACCACGGTAAATGGCCCGTTCAGCAAGGATGTCGGGGACTTGGTTCCGGGTGAAACGATGCTAAGCGTAATTACACCCGCGATAACAAGTTATCCCAAGTCCACCAATCGCACTGATTGCGTCGGCTCAACCTGCACGTACGCTGAGGAAATGACCAATTACGCGAACTGGTTCGCTTATTACCAGACGCGTATGCAGATGATGAAGACCGCGGCCAGCATCGCTTTCTCAAACGTTGATGACAAATTCCGTGTGGGATATTTCTCCATTAATAACGGTGGGAGTACGGCAACAGGCGGGGATTTTCTCAACGTCAGTGCCTTTGACGGCGCGCAGAAACACGCCTGGTATTCGATGTTCTTCCTGGCAAAGCCGTTCGGAACGACGCCGCTACGAACCGCCCTATCCAACGCAGGGAAGGTCTACGCCGGAAAATTGGGCACGCTCTACTCCAAGACCGTTGTTGATCCGATGCAATATTCGTGTCAGCAGAATTACACCATCCTGTCGACCGATGGTTACTGGAACGATACGTCATCGCCGACCAATATCCAGAACGCCGCGATTGGCAATCAGGATGGCAACGACCCACGTCCCTATTACGATGGCTCCACTCAAACGCGGACCCGTTCCCAGACTACGCGGACAGACTACCAGACCGGCTACAACGCTATCGTGGTCGAGCAGCGCACGCAGCAGCAACAAACGAGCACGCAGCAGCTTGATCAGGGTGTTACGACAACCGTGACCTATCCTTTCCAGGAAACGCTGACCCAATTGCGCTCTCGAGAAACGCCATTGATCAAAAGCGAAAATTATCTCCAGAAAAGAACCTACCCGCTTAAGGCGGATACCCGGCAACTGGAAGAGCGGGTTTTCCAATTAACCTCTACGACCTATCCGTTGGAGCGTTACACCTTTAATTTGCAGGAAACGACACGGCCATTACAGTCTGTGGTCACCAAAATCACCAAGACAGTGTCGCCCTTGCAGGTCAAGGAAGAGAAAATTACAAAAACCGTTTATCCGTTGCAGAAAAGGGAGCGGTTCTTACGCTCAATCACCACACCGGTCCAGTCCAAGGAAGACAAAATCACTCGGACAACCTCTCCGTTGCAAAAAATTACTACAAACATCACGGTTACGACGAAGCCTTTGCTCAAGAGCACCTACAAACTGCAGTCGAGCACCCGACAGTTGCAAAAGCGTGAGAGTTACTCCACGAACGGTGGCGACAAATGGTTTGACACCGGTTGGCAGAATGCGACCTCTTGCACAGTGACTACGACAGGTGTTGTCACCGTTGTTAACTCGAGCTACTGGACCAAGGATACTCAGTGTCAATACACAGCGGCTGTTATCGCAAACGATCTGACATCTTGCACGGCCGTGGCGGCCTCTCCCGGTCCAACGAACTACACCGTAGCGCAGCCTGTCGTTTGCACGTATCAGTCGACACCTCTGATCGAGCCCGCAGCATCGTGCACCGTCGTTGCCCAGGGAGCTGGGCCTAATTTTGTCCCTCAAGTCGCATGTGCTTATGGGACAACGGCGAGTTCAACGCTGACTGGTCAAGCTACATGCACGGCGCGGAATCAGTCTGGCGCCTCTACCATGTCGGGCGACAAGGTGGAGTGCGCTTATGACAGCAGTTCTACGACTACTGCAGCAGGCGGTAGTTGTACTCGTACCACTAGTAACACAGGGGCCTTGCCCAAGGTGGATTGTGCATATGGTGCGGCTACGACACCAACAACCGGCCTAAACTCTTGTACCGCCAACGATCAGTCAGTCAGCAACCCAACAACCTGGACAGGTGATAAATCGGTTTGTGTTTTCGAAAACACGACCACTTTCGCGAATGTTTCTTCGGGTGGGTGTACGGCCAGGGCCCCTGCAGATTTTTCGCAGACCCGTATTCAGTGCCAATGGGGGACGCCAGGTACCCCGACGGCCTATAACTTGACGACATGTGCTGCAAATTCGTCCATGTCGGTCGGTAGTCGAATCGTTTGTGAGTTGCAGCCGACCTCCGGGGGAGGGGCTGCGACATTCAGTAACTTGGCTTCTGGAACGTGCACCGTTCGTAACTCTGCTTCGAATACCAGAACGGCTATAGACTGCCGTTATGGCACAACAGCTTCCAGCACCAGTACAACAGAAACCAGTTGTACAGCGAATGACGCCAGTGCAACCCGAGGCAGCAACTTCAGTTCCGGGACGAGTAAAACGGGTGATCAAGTTACTTGTGCTTGGACTGCTAGCAGTTTCGTCACCGCGTCAGGTGGAACCTGTTCCCCGCGTACGCCAGCGGCGTTCGAAAACACCCGAATCACTTGCGGGTACGGCACGGCAGGCGCGCCTTCGGCGGGAAATACCAGCTGTACGCAAAACGACCAGACTGGAGTAACAACAACCTGGACGGGTGACAAAGTCGTGTGTGCATGGGATGCCACACCAACTACATCGACGGTAACCAGCTGTACATGGTCTGTTCCAGCAAGCCCGTCAACGACGCGCACCACTTGCCAGTATGCTGCAGGTAGCATCACTGGTACGAATCTGGCGACATGCACGCCAGATACGCTTTCCTCGGGTAGTGCTAACGGTACAGTTTGGAACGGGCCGAAGAAGCAGTGTGCCTATATGGCTGCTACGGTAGCTACCAATCTGACTACGTGTTCACCAACAGGCACCAATAATGGAACCGCAGCCTATACCACCTGCGGTTATGGAGCGGGTGTTGCGAGCACAAATCTGAACTCGTGCGTGGTCGACCCACAGGAGGCGGGGCCAAATTTCACGCAAGGCTCTTACACAGCTTGCCAATACCAGGGTGCCTATTCCTCAAGCAATGTGGCGTCTTGCACTCCAGTTGCGCAGTCTGGCACGTTTAGCGCGCCTGAGAAGCAATGTGTCTATGCTGCTCCCGTGACCACGACAAATCTTGCTTCTTGTAGCAACCAGGCTCAGTCGTCCTCCGCTCCGTTTGCTGGGCCGGCAGTCAACTGCTACTACGATACAACGGCTAGTGCGACCAACCTCAATGTTACAAGTTGTAATGCCAACCGACAGACAACATCGCCTTTTACCGGGCCAGCGGTGGATTGCGCCTACAACGCAACTGCTGTGGTTACGTCCGATGTCTCGACTTGCAGTGTTGTGGCGGCGTCCAGCGGACCGAATTTTGTCGGGCCAGCGGTCTCGTGTGCTTATGACGTCGCGGATGACTGGGCCACAGCGACTAGTTCTTGCACCCAAGTTGCAAAAAGCACTACGTCGCCCTATGTCGGTCCGGCACGCGAATGTGCCTATAACGGAACCGTGACGACGAATCTGGTGGGTGCGCCCTGTAGCAATGCAGAGTCGACCGTCAGTCCTTTCAGCATTTTGCAGAAAAAGGAATGTACACCAGGTAGCTTCCCCAGAGTGACGGGGCCGGTGAACTCGGTTGTCGATAGTTGCTCCACCGATCCGACCTCCAACACTGATCCGGCGAGCCTGATTCGAACGGATACGAGCACGACCTGTAACTATCGCACAGCGGTAGTTGCCAATGCTGCCGCGTGTACGCCTGCTGCAGCATCGGGTGCTTCGCCATTTACAACGGCAGTTACCTGCCCGGTATCCGATTCCGGCTGGGTGCCTGTGGAGCCCAGTTGTTCGGCGATAGGTGTCCTTGGGTCATCTGGTCCTCCTGCCTCGGCGCCAACGTTTGATGCTTCTGGCAAAGCAGTGGGCTGTCAGACTCGCGATCTGACCGCGTATACGAGTGTTTACCCGAGTGGCCCCGTGCCGACCGTATGTACGCCTGGGCGGACGACAGACCCTGCGACCAAAGTGCAGACAACATGTACCGTAATGCAGGATGTCACGGCGCCGGTCGCATCGTGTACGCCGGTCGATCCCCCAACCGGACCAAGCTTCCTGCGTTCGACATGCAACACCACCACCAGCAGCACCTCGGTGATGGGATGTACCCCTATTGCTCCGACATCGCCACAGTTCGAAACAGTGACTTGTGTCGATAACGGAGATGGCACGTCGAATACGCTTGCCGACGTTGCCGCCTACTACTACAAGACCGATCTGCGTCAGGATATTACCGGCTTCAATAACTGCACCGGAGCAGTTGTCCCGCCTGCAACTACTGGCAACAACGTTTGCCTCAACAACGTCCTGACTTCGGCCAGCGACCCCAACAATGCGCAGCACATGACGACATACACGCTGGGCTTGGGAGCTTCCGGTTACATGCAGTATTCAAGCAAGTATCCCGTAGAGACCACGGGTGACTTTGCCACGGTAAAGGGTGTCAGTCCGTATGAGCCTGCGAATGGTATTGCAGCGGATCCAGCGAATGGCGTCTGCTCCTGGCAAACGACAGGGAACTGCAATTGGCCGTTCCCGGCCAGTGGTGGCCAGACCACCATTGATGACCTCTGGCATGCCGGGGTCAATGGTCGTGGGGCTTACTTCAGTGCGACCGATCCCGTGTCGCTGGCCAACAGTATCTCGAGCGCGCTTGGCGGGGTGAAAGCGAATGGCGGTGCAGCAGCGGCGCCAGCATTGAGCACGCCGACTCTCGCGCCGGCCGATAACTATGTATGGATCAGCACCTTCAAGACGTATGACTGGACCGGTGAGGTCGTGCGCCGCCAGATCGATCCGTTCACAGGGATCGTTTCCCCGGTGGATGACTGGGCAGTTCAGGCCAAGTTGAATGCGAAGTTGCCTGCTGATCGGAAGATTTACGTATTTGACTCAGGGGTTGCATCCACAAAACTCAAGCCGTTTACCGCCGCTAACTACGGAACGAACAGTTACTTCAATTCCCCGCATATCTCAACGGCACCGAATGGTCTGACTCAGTTTATCTGTGCGTCGACCGATATCTGTTTGTCGTCGACTGACCAGGATTCAAGTCATGCGGCGGGTGCGAATCTGGTGGAGTATTTGCGTGGCGTGAGGACTCACGAGGGCGCTGATACCGATAACACCAAGTACTACCGCGCGCGCCAGCATGTTCTCGGTGACATGGTCAATGCTCAGACGGTTTACGTCAGTGTTCCCAAGTTTGCTTATGCTGACCCGGGCTACAGTGCATTCGTCACGGCGCAGGCCGCACGACAACCTGTCGTTTACGCTGCTGCGAATGACGGGATGCTGCACGCATTTGCAGCCAAGGGGAGCGCTGCAACCGAAGCATTGGTTGAGGCGGCTGCTACCGCCAATGCGAAGTCCTATCTCGATCCCGGTAATGCGTCGTTTGCTGCTGCCGCGACTGCCGCGACTGCCGCAGCAAGGGCTGCTGTTGCTGCTGACACAGTGGTTGGCCAGGAGTTGTGGGGCTTTATTCCGGCAACGGTTTTGCCAAACCTTTACCGCTTGGCGGACAAACGCTACGCGTACAACCACCGCCCGTATGTCGATGCAACGCCGGTAGTTGGAGATGTTTGTGTTTCGGATTGCTCTGCGACAACCGCAGTCTGGAAAACCATTCTCGTTGGCGGCTTGGGTCGTGGCGGACGTGGCTACTATGCGCTGGATATCACGGATCCCTCTTCACCCAAGGCATTGTGGGAGTTCACCGACAGCAATCTTGGCTATACGTTTGGTAACCCGCAGATCGCCAAGCGCGCAGACGGCACCTGGGTGGTCATGTTCACCTCCGGGTACAACAACATTCCGAATGACGATGGCACCGGTGGAGATGGGGTCGGTCGCCTGTACGTCTTGAATGCGGCTACTGGCGCCCAGATTTCCGGGCTGTCGCCTATCTCGACCGGCGTTGGTGGTACCTCTGCGCCAAGTGGCTTGACAAAGATCACGGCTCAGGTGGTCAATCCGAGTTCGGATAACACCGCTGAGGCAGTCTATGGCGGCGATCTGTTGGGTAATCTCTGGCGCTTTGACATCAACGATACCATTGGCGCGAGTGGTTACGATGCCCAGCTTCTTGCGACCCTGAAAGATGGGGCGGGTAACGCACAGTCAATTACTTCTAAACCTGAGGTCGGGTTGATCGAGGGCTACAAGGTTGTATTCGTCGGTACAGGTCGTTTCCTGGATTCGTCGGATATTGGTGATACAGGAACGCAAACGCTGTATGCAATCAAGGATCCCAGAGCGCCACTAACGAACCCGAGTGTCCCGATTTTTGACAATCCTGGTGGTTCACCGCGAGTGGTTGGCAATAGCAGCGCCAATTTCATACGGCAGGTGCAAAGCGAAATCGATTGTCCGACTGGTAACACCAATTGCGTCAGCGAACCGGTGGCAGAAAAAATCCGGACCAGCACCAACAATCCGGTTAGTTTTGCCACTAACAACGGATGGTTTGTCGACCTGATTGGTACAGGTGAGCGGGCAAATACCGATCCAGCATTGGGCCTTGGACTCCTCGCATTCAATACCAATACACCGAGTCTGGTTGCATGCGATATTGGTGGGAAAGGGTACGGCTACTTCCTTGACTACCTGACCGGCGGCCCGATTTATGGCCCGGGTAACGGAAACTCTACGGCCAATAATGGAATGGCTGGTGGACTTCTCGCCAACGAGCTGGTGTCCAGTCCTGCGCTGGCCGTCACCAAAGGCGGCAAGCTGATTATTCTGTCCGGCCTGTCGGGTGGAGGTATTGTCAGCAAGACGCCGCCGCAGCCGGCTCCCGCATCAATCACTCGTCGTACCTCATGGCGTGAATTGATCCGCGGCAACTGATTTTTCGGGATCATCAACGCTACGTAGTGAAGAAAGCTACGTAGCGTTTTCAATTGGAAAAGCTGTTGACGAGTTTCCTTGCAAGAAAATCGGCCCTGTTTAAGCCTGCTTCTGAGGCTGATTTTCGCCTTGGCTTGGCTGTAGCGCTCTCCATTGTTCTGCATCTGATTTTGGTGTTGAGTGTCTGGAGTGTGTCCGGAGGCGGGAAATCAGTGGTGACCCCGGTGCCATCGAAACTTGACGCGAGACTACGAACTTCGGTCAATCCCAAGCAGTTCAGCAACACCGTTCCAGAGCCAATGCGAGAGGAAAATTCTCCGCCGCTGCCGCCGATGGTTGAGACGACGGGGAAGCGTGTTCTGGAGTCTCCAGCGCTGAGTTCTGCAACTCAGAAAGCTCCCGGCGAAGAATTTATTGCCAAGCCGCTCCGATCTCCTGCGGAACAGGTTCAAAGTGAGCAATCAGGTGCTTCGGTCGGTGTGCTGAATTCCTTTGACGATGGGCCACCTTCGAACGTTGAGATCGAGTTGGATCTCTACTCTGGCCCGGAGGGCATGCATATGGGGCGGGCGCGAGCGACCTATAAGGCATCTGCCGGGAGGTATGTCGTCGCTGTTGAAGGCGACGGGCTTCGGAACGATATGTCGGTACTTGCTGAGAAATGGCACCTTCAAGTCATGGGAAGTATCCGTCAAGTGGGACTTTATCCTGAGACCTATTGGGGTGAGGGTGCCCTCGCCAGACAGCTCGTTGGTCATGAGAATAGATCGGAGAAAGTGCAGTTCAGAAAGCGAATGCAAGATGGTTTGTTTGACAACCAGAGCCTGTTTTATCAGTTCATGCATTTGACTACACAACAGATGTCAGTGATTCACCTAGCGTCGGCTGACGGAAGTTACCGAGTTTTTGAGGGGCGCATCCAGGAGGACGAGGTGCTTGAAGTCGACCAGCTTGGGGTCTTGAAGACCAATAAATACCTTTTTCGTACTCAAGGCAGCAGCGAATCCTTTGAAGTGTGGTTGCTTCCCCGGCAGAGGGCAGTTCCGTTGCGAGTGCGGCATACGTCTGCAGACGGTTATGTTCTGGATCAGCGGGTAAGAACTTTGCGCGCTACACGATGAGTGCCTTCTCTCTCGATCAAGGGGTGCCCAATGCGATTTGGCCGGCGTATAGTCGATGGCTAGCGTCATTGATTAAGGGCGAGAGCCTGAGCCAAAGGCGCGCTTGACCAACCAGTGTTAGGTTTGTACCAGGGAGATAGCATGTCCAATTACAAAACCGAGTCCCTCCGTTCAATTGCCCTTGTCGGCCACGGTGCTGCCGGCAAGACCAGCCTCGCCGAGGCGCTGTTGTTTGCGACCGGCGCTATTCCGGCCAAGGGCAGTGTAGAGAAGGGCAATACCGTTTGTGACAGCGATCCGCAGGAGAAGGAAGCGGGCCATTCGCTGGCTTCGGCGGTGGTGAATTTCGAGT
>ERZ1645187.3715-NODE-3715-length-12692-cov-6.174329_pt1 | contig 12692 bp, 8 predicted proteins | sample MGYA00575352_ERZ1645187 | MGnify/ENA primary metagenome ERZ1645187 (study PRJEB40837, sample SAMN11349314) | freshwater sediment metagenome | isolation source: river sediment | host: Sediment | place: India: Wazaribad , New Delhi | collected 2017-02-21 ... | reverse complement strand
CTATACTTTGGAAGATGAACATATTAAAATCTATTAAAAATAAGAATGCATGGGAGCCACAAAAGATTACATTAAAAATACCATTCCAACCGAAAGAGTGGCCAAGCTACTTCAAGAAGCTTTGGATAGATGGAAAGCAAAGAGCCCAAAAGCTGCTAGGATAGCAACTGATGCTTTATTCTGGACTGGAGTGGTTGCAGTTATAGGTTCGACAATACCATTACCTGTTCCAGGGTGGACGGTAGGCGTAGCAGCTTTAGTAGGATCTGTATTGACGAAATTAACAAAAGAATAATAAACCTTAATTTAAATTTAAATAAAAATGGAAACAATTGGAATTGAAAAATTACAGCGTGCTGTAAAAGCAGTTATTGGTCTTGGTATGACAGTAACTGATAGTTTGGAAGACTCTAAAATCACTGGAGGTGAATGGGTTAAAATTAGTTTTGATGGTATCAAACTTGCTTCAGCTTTGAAGGATTTTGGTCAAATCAAAGATGAAGTAAAGGATTTGGATGATGCTGAAAAAAATCAGATAGTTGAGCTTGTTAAACAGGAATTTGATATTCCCAATGATGTAGCTGAAGCTATGGTTGAAGAAGCTTTTGAAATCCTGTTCAAATTTGTAACCAGCTTCCTTAGTAAGTAATAAGTAACTATAATTATTGTGTATAGGGGTAACTCCCTATACACATTTATAATTAAAATATATAGTAATGACTTTAAGAGATTTAATATCTGATTTATATTTAGCTATTCAACAAAACGTATCTGATGATACAGTTCTTGATGATAGGCTTCTTGCACATTTTATACATAAGCAAAGAGCTTTATGGATTAGAAATGAGCTTAATAATGGAAGGAGTGTAGATTCTAATATTACTCAAGAGTATATTACTACAATAACTCCAGCAACTCTTTCAGAAATTGATGGGGTACCTCAAGGATATACTGTTTATAAAACTAGTAGTGCTTTACCAAGAACTGTAGAATTACATTTTAGACCTGCTATAGAATTAGTGATACCTGTTTATACAGAAACTGACTATTCTTATAAAATTAAACCTTTTAAAGTTATAGATTTTAACTCTGCACAATATGTGGGTAATGGTAAATTTAGTAAAGGTAAGATTTTTGCATATCCTGAAAATGATTTACTTTATATACTAGTTCCAGATTATGGATTTTATGAAGCATTTACATCTGTAAAAATTAAAGGTATATTTGAAAATCCAGAAGAAATATCTGGATATGATTTTGAAACATCTAAATATCCATTGTCTCTTCATATGTGGAATTATATAAAAGGTACAATTCTTAATGAAGATTTAAGACAATTCTATGTATCTAACGAAGACCCTATAAATAATAGTAGTAATGATATAAAAGGATCCAATGCCCAAAAAGAGTAAAATAGTAGCTGATTACGGCTCTTTAGAAATTTATAGAGCTTATTGTAAAAAATATAAGAATCCTTATGGACTTACTCAAAAAGAATATACTGATATATTAAATCAGTTTTATAAGAAAATATTTGATATGCTTATATTTAAAGGTTCAGAATTTACAATGCCTTATAAATTAGGTAATTTAAGAATTAAGAAGCAATTAATAAAACCTACTTTAACTCCAGAAGGAAATTTAGATAAAAGAAAATTGAGACCTGATTGGAAGGGTTCTAAAATATTGTGGGCTAAATTATATCCTGATAAAAGTTGGGAAGAAATTGTAGCAGACAAAACTAAACCTTTAGTATATCATGAAAACAAACATACTAACAGATATGCTTATGGATGGCATTGGGATAAAAGTACTTGTATAGTACATAATAATACAGCTTACAGTTTGGATATAAATAGAACTATGGATAGATATCTTGCAAGTGTTCTAAAAAACCCATCATTTGATTTAGATTTTTCAAAGTATTAAAAAGAAATTATAATTATGCTTAAACCTGGATATACAAAAATTGAAAGAATTATAGAAAATATAATTCGAGATACAGGATTCTCTACAGAAATTAATTGGATAGATGTAGTTGAATGGGTATACATTGCTTCAGAACTTATAGGTGTTAAAAATGCCTATATATTAAAAACAGAAGTTATAGAAATAGAAGATTATAGAGGAGAGTTACCAGAAGATTTTCATTTAATTTATCAAGTAAGGGAGAATACATCTAACATTCCTATGAGATGTAATAGTGGAGAATTCTTCTTATCATCAGAATCACGAGATAATATGTTATTAGCTGATTTGAGTTATCAAGTTAATCATGATTATATATTTACTTCATTTCAGGAAGGTGCTGTAGAATTGGCTTATTATGCGTTTCCTATTGATGAGAATGGATTACCTTTGGTTCCAGATGACGTAATGTACATTAGAGCTATTGAAGCATATATTACAGAAAGAATTGCAAGAAAGCTTATGATTCAAAATAAACTTGATATCAATAAATATAGGATGCTTGAACAAGATTGGTTATTTTATGTAAATTCTGCAAGAACTAAAGATGCTTTAATGACTCTTGATCAAGCTGAGTCTCTCAGATTACAATTATCTAGAATGATTAATTCTTCTAATATTAGACATAATCCTATATTTGATGGTAATGTAAAAATTAGTGGCCCGTATATGGAATGGAAACAAAACATAACTAGTATATAAAGATATGCAACAAAAAGTTGGATTTACTAAAGGAATGAGAAGGGCTTTATCTCCAGAAAATTATGGAGAAGAGTCTTACTTTGAAGCTATTAATAAAGAGGTTGTATTTGATGAAGGTTCTTTAACAGCAGCTATTACAGATGAAAATGGTACTACACAACTATCCAATATTAATACTTTATTATCTTCTGGTGATACTGTTATTAAAATATACGAAATAGAGGAATGGTTGGTAGCTTTTATAAAAACTTCAGCAAATAAATATGTATTAAAAAGATTTAAAATAAATTCTTCCAATGCTATTACGGATGTTAATTTAATATATTCAAATTCATCTCTTTCTACAACTGTAATGGATGATAATATAGAAGCTGTATTTAGATATAGAGATTCATCTTTTTGTAAAATTTATTGGACTAGTGGTACAGGACAATTAAGAAGTTTAAATATTTTTGAAGATAATTCTTCTATAAATGAATCAATGTTAAATGCTTTTCCTCCATTAGTATTAAGTGAACCTAAAGTTACTTCTATAGAAATAGGTGGAATTCAACCAGTTGGTAAATATCAATATGCCTATCAATTGTTTAATTTAGATGGTGTAGAAACACCTTTCTCTCCACCAAGTTTTCCTATAGTTTTAGGATCTGGAAGTTTAAGTGTAAGATCTAATGAATTTTTAGGAGGCATATCTGGAGATCTATCCTCTAAATCTTGTAAAGTAACTATAACAAATTTAGATTCTAATTATGATAGTATAAGGATAGTATCTATTTATTACAAAGATAATGTATCAATACCTGAGATAAGACTTGTAGCTGAATCTAAATTAGGATCTTCTACATTTACATTTACTGACACTGGAGCTACAACTTTGGATGTCTATACTCCAGAAGAATTTAGCTTTATAGGAGGAAACATATTTACTTGTAAAACAATTACAACTAAAGATAATTATTTTATTGCTGCAAATATAGAGGAAGAAAATTTTGATATTGATTCAGATTTAGGGAGTTATTGGGATGCAAGAGCTTATAGATTTACATCATTCAATAATACAAACTTTATGGTTGATAGTACTTCTTATAATAGTTATTCAAATGTTCCTGAAGAAGCTAATTGTATTTTAACTAAATTAAATCAGTCTACAGATCATAAGTTTAAAAGGTTTTCTAATGTGCTAGGTGGTACAGGAGCTAATATAAATTATGAATTTTTTGTAAAATCTATTCCTGTAGATTCCCCTATTGTAGATGGGGATTCTTTAAAAACTTTTGGTATAGCAAACTCTTCAACTCAATCATGGAGTTCTCTTATAGATAGCGGGTTTTCAGATAATGTTTATTACAATAATTATGCTTCTCCTATTAATGCTGGGCAACTTCCTGGTTATCAAAGAAATGAAATATATAGATTTGGTATAGTATTTATAAAAGATGGTAGACATAGTTTTGTAAAATGGATTGGAGATATTAAGTTTCCGGGAGCAAATGAAAATAATGGGGCTACAGTATATACTATAAATGGTGTAGCTCAAACAGATTATAATACATTTTATAGGGATTCTGCTGGAGTAATGTATGCTAATATATTAGGGATCAAGTTTAATGTAGCTAATGTACCTACAGGATATAAATGGCAAATAGTAAGAGTTCCTAGAACAGAAGCTGATAAAACTGTATTAACCCAAGGAGTACTTTCTTATAATAAAACTACAGCTGCTGGAGGAGGGCCATCTGCTTTAACCAGACAAAGAATTAATTTAAAACAATATTTAGATTCTGGAGCAAACTTAGATGTTTATACAGTATGTTTTAATTCTCCAGAAATTAATTATGAAATTGCTTCAATAGGTAAAACTCAAAACGATAAACTTGTATTTCAAAAAGCCTATTCATATTTGTATCAAGATTATGTAAAATTAATAGATCCATCAGGAGAAGATTCTACAGAAAATAAGTGTAAAATAAGATTTTCTAAAGTAGATAATAAACTTAATTTATCTTTAGGGGCTTTAGGTACATCAGATAATTTTACATTTGTTAAAGATACTATAAAACTTTCTCCTGCACAACAAGGATATATTGATAGTTATGGACAAACTTTTATATCTAATACATGTACAGAATATTTTGGTGATGATCAAGACTATACTGCTAATGGAGGAATTACTCAATATATAAGTTTATTTACAGAACTGGCTAAATTTCCCGGAGGCGAAGATAATGATAAAATAGTTGCAGTGTTCAATTATGAAAGAGAAAAAGATTCTGCTATATATGGAGGTAATACTTATGCTGCCAGAACTATAAATAATTATATTAAATGCGGATCATTAGAAACAGGTAATGGTGCTACAGAAGTTTCTAGTTATGTATTGTTGGGAGATACATTTTTAAATTTCTTTGAATTTTTAAATCTTTCTTTTATTGAAGATAGAAATAGTAGAATAGGTCATTCAGAAACTGTATATATACCTTTAGAATCTTCTATCAATCTTGATATGGTAAATGGATTTTTAAGAAGTAAAAATTATATGGCTAGAGAATTATCTATTCTTCAAGAAAAGAATGAGTATGGTAAATCCATATTTCCTGTAGAAGTTGATAATACGGCAATTCAGCTTGAACAAGGAGCTTCAAAATACCTTAATGCTTATGGTGATATGTATGTGTATAATAATGCATATTCCAGAGAACCTGATGTAAAGAAATATTTTCCAAAACCATTAAACTTTAGAGTATTAGATAAGAAGCAGTGTAAAATAGTAAATTCAGAGATTTATAATGGTAGTTCATTATCTGATCCTTGGTTAAAATTTATGTATGTATCTGATATCGAACTTGATGGACAATATGGAGAAATAACTAAAATTATAGATTTTAATAATAAACTTTTAGGTTTTCAAAAAAGAGCTATTGCTGTTGTAGGATTTAATGATAGAGAAGTTATTCAATCCAATAATTCTACTTCTCTTACTTTAGGTACAGGAGACAGACTCTCTTATTATCAATATCTAACTAAAACTTCTGGAACTAAATATAAATCTTCAATATTAGATACAGGTAACGGATTATATTATTTAGATGATATAAATAAGAAGTTAATGACTTTTCAAGATAATGGAGTAATAGCTGTTTCAGATTTAGGAGAATGTACAGATTTATTTAATAATCTTTTATTTACTGCTGATAAAGTAAACTGTGGATATAATAGTTTTAAAAGAAAATTATATTATACTATAGGTCAAGAACTTACAATAAGTTTTAATGAAAAGATGGGAGCTTTTGAAAGTAAACATACTTATTACCCATCATCATATTTTAATTATAAAAATTCTTTATATAGTATACCTCAAGATAAACTTACCTTATGGAAGAATAATTCTGGGGATGCTTTAAAATATTTTGGTACATCAAGCTCAGGGAGTATTACTTTATTATTTAATGGAGGCAAAGAATCATATAAATATAAAAAAGTATTTAATAATTTAGAGTTTCAAGCAAGATATAAAAAAGCAGATAATACTATTGAAACTATATATTCAAGTTCTCCAATAAGTAATATAACTTTGTCTACAGGATATCAATCTAAAACAGTAACTTCTGAATTAAGTTCTTATTTGAGAAATAGATTTTATACATGGAGATTTGCTTTACCAAGAGATTCAAGTGCAAGAAGATTTATGGATTATTATGTATATGTAACTTTAAATAACAATCCAGCTAGTACAGCATCTAATCTATTAACTATTGATGATGTATCAATACATTATGTAATTCCAATAATATAATATTAGAAAAAAGCAAGATAAAGTCTTGACTTTTAAATAAATTTAATTTAATTTTGTAAAAGAAATATTACTATGGCAAGTATAGAAAATTATATACCTGTAACTACAGGAACAAAGAAGAGGTCTACTTTAGGTAAGATTGCAGATGGAGCTGTAAATTATTATACTGGTATGGCTGATGCTGGATTGGGTATCTTAGGAATGGGAGATATAATAAATGAAAAATCTTATAGAGGAGATAATGCTGATAAGTGGGATAAAGGTACTGGTGTTGTAAGTAAAGTTGGGCAAGTTGCTGGTTCTGTAGCATTAACAATGGCTACAGGTGGAGCTGCTGCACCATCATTAGGAGTTGCTCTAGGTGGAGCTTTATTGCCTAAATCATTTGAATCTGGAGGTATGAGAAATATAGTATCAGAAGATAATGAATTAATAGAACTTCAAGGTAATACACATGCACAAGGAGGTATTAATATAGGTAATGGAGATGAGGCTGAAGGAGGAGAAACTATATTCAATAGTAGGAATTCTGGACAATTTGTATTTTCAGAAAAACTTAAACTACCTAATAGTAAGAAATCTTTTGCAGATGAATCTAAAAAGATTGAAAAGGAATATAAAAATAATAAAGATTCTTTAAGAGAAAAAGCAATGAAAAAAAGAATAGGAAATTTAGCAGCTTTACAAGAATCTTTAAAACCTAAAGAAAAGATATTAGGTAATAAATTTGAATTAGGTGGAGAAAGAGGGAGATTAGAAAAAAATCCTATTGCTGTAAATACTATAAATAAATATGGTATGGATATTAAATTGGATCCCGTATCTTCACAAGTAATTGGTAATCTTTTTAACGAATCCGCAGTTTTACATAAACAGTATAATGCTAATATCGATTATGAAGATCCATTAGCAAATTTATCTATGAATCTTCAAACATATTCGCCAGAAGTTAGTATAATAGGTAAAAAAGCCAATCAATTTGATATTAAAAAAGGTAAATTATCAATACCACCATTGAATCAACAATTACGTTTACGTCCTGATAAATTATCTATACAAAATGATAATATTAAAACATCGTTGCCTATAAAAGCAGATTCATCTAAATCAGTATTTAATTTAGCAGAGGTTTTAAATTTTTCTCCTAAAATTAATAAAAGAAGCACAACACTTCATTTAAATGAAAACAAAGGTTTGATTAAAGGTAATAAACTTGGAGAAAATATAGGTAAACAAACTGTAGATTTTTCTAAAGTTAAGGCTACTTCTCCAGAAGATGAAAAGGTATCTACAAAGCTTAAAAATATAAGTGCTCTACCTCAAATCATTGGGTATGGTGCTCAAGCATTAGCTAATCTTCCCGGATTATTTACTAAACCTGAAAGAGTCAAATATGATAGAGTAGCTCCAGACCTTGTTAATCTTAGTGCTGAAAGAGAAGCATTAACTCAAGATAGAAATTTATCAAGAGCTATATCAAGAAAAACAGCTGCTGGTTCAAATAATGTTGGACAAGCTCTTAATTTCTTAGGAGCTTCTGAATCAGATTTATCAAGACAGTTTGGACAGAATATTTCTAAGTCATTTCAAACAGAAGCTAATCTTAATAGTGAGATTAAAAATAAAGCAGCCATGTTTAATGCTGAAATTTCAAGAGCTGAGCAAGATGCAAATGCTGCTGAAAGAGATGCTGCTAAAGGTACCAGATTACAATCTCTTTCTAATATAGGAAGTATTGCTGCATTAGGTGTAAAAGATTGGATGGATACTAAATATAAACTTGCTCAACTAGGTGCTTTAGATACAGGAGATTTTGTGTATGTTTATGATAGATGGAATAATCCTGTTAAGAAGGAAAAAAAATATAATGCTGATGGTACTTGGGATGGTAAATCATTTAAAAATTAAATTATGGCAAGATTTTTAAAACAACCTCAGCAAGAACTTGTACAGATGGGTTCTCCTATAGATGTGGATTTTTATTCTAAAATATTAGAAAAGGCTCAACAGAATAGAGATAGAGCTGTAGGTATGCAAATGGATTATATAGAGAAGATTAATAATCTTCCAATATATACAGAAGCTGATAGAGCAGCTACTACAGGAAAGATACAGAATAGATTAGCAAACATGCTTGATAAATCTTTTATTACTCCTACACAAATGGCTAGAACAGTAATGGAAATTAATCAAGAAATAACTCCGGGTATTCAAGCACTTAAAGCTAAAGATCAAGCAGCTCAAATGTATGATAAAATGAGGATACAGTATGGAGCCAATGCTTTGATGGGAACAGATCCTAGAAATATAGATATTACAGATGCATCTGGTAGATATAGAGATCCCGGTTCTTATAAAGCAGTTGGAATAAATCTTGAAGATATTGATAAAAGATTCCTTACTAGTCAAGGAGCTGAGTTAAGTAGAAATAGGGGTGTAACTTATATTCAAGGTAAAGGTATTGATGTTAATGGGATTCCATTGGGTAAAGTTCAAATTGAAGAAAAGAAAGGACTTACTCCTGAAGAGATTAAGGTTAAGTATGCTCCGGATTCTCCACTTGCTAGGTATGAAGCTGAATTACAGTTACAGACTTCTCCTGAAATATTAGATATATTTAATGGGGATAAAGATAAAGCTACTCAGTTTATAATGGAGAGAAATCTTCAAACTGCTATGGTTAAAGGACAGGAATCTAACTTTAATCTTACAACTGATGAAACTTATCAAACTCCTGCTGAAGTATTAAGAAATAAAATACTTGAAGCACAATTAAAAGAGGCTCAAACAAGTGGACAATATGATGATGTACTAAATCCATTTGGAAGTCCTGGAGCACTACCTTCTACAGAAAACCCATTTAATTTTTCAAATGTACCTACTTTAACATCAGCTTATGAAAATCTTATTTTAACTATGAATCGTATAGGAGGAAATAAATATACATCTATTCCTAATAAAGAAGAATATTTAAAATCAATAGAAAGATTTGAGAAAAGATATGATGAAGGTTATAGAACAAGTATAATGGATACAAGAGATTTATATAAACAGGCTACAAGAAATTATGATATAGTTGTAGGTGCTATAGAAGCACAAAAACAGGAATTGTTAAAAACAATTCCAGAAGAAATGCATAATCTTGTGGATACTCCAGAAAAAATCTTAAAATATTTAAAAGAAAAAGATGAAATGCTTTCTTTAGAAGCTCCAAAAGCAACTCCTATTATAGGAGCAGCTAAACTAGGATTTTCTCAGAATATTGATTTTGGTACAATAAGTTCAAAAGGTTTTAGAGAGACAGCTGATTTAAGAATTAAGGACTTTAAAACAATTGCTAAAGATAATGGTTATTCAGATGTTACAGAATTATATGAAATTATTAAAAAAGAAACTCCTAGATATGTAGATGATACAGGAGAATTTGCTTATTCTATACCAATTAAAGATGGAAAGGAAGTTACCTCTAAAGTTATATATATGACTGGTATAGATGATGTAACTACTAATAATTCTATTATGCTTAAACAAGCTAGAAAACTATCTTCTATAAATGAAGATGTAAAATCTCCAATAGACATTAATACAGGGAACTATGAAATTGATTTACAATACACGGGTAAGGGAAAATTTAATATTTCAGTTCCTATTGAAGATAAAGATGGTAATAGAGTAAAAACCCTATTTAAAGATCTTACTTTTGAGAATTTATCTTATGTAATGAAAAATTCATATATTGCAAAACATTTATCAGAAAATTATGCTAAACCTTATATTAAAAATTCACAATTAACAACAGCAAGCAAACTTGCAGAATCAGAATTAGAATAAATTAATTAGATACTTATAATATGGCAGATAATTTTAAAGAACCTAGAATAGTAAATCCTATAATAGACCCAATTCAATTAGATTCTAATCCTGAATTAAGTCAGGCATTATCTAGTTTAGGAAAGAATGCTTCTAAAAGTGTGGAGCTTTCAACTTTTCCTTATATAGGTGGAATGCAAGATGCTGGAAAATCACAATATGATTTTAATTTACCTAAGTCTATGTTTTCTGAGGAAGGTTCTTTAGCAATAAGTAGGGGAGAACAGCAGCCTTGGTATGATCAAGCAGCATCATTTGTTAATCAAGCTGTAGTAGGAGAGATTATAGGTGGTACTATAATGACTGCTGGAGCTATAGTAGGTATTCCAGAATTAATATCTAATGTTGTAGATAAAGGAGAATTTGATTTTTCAAATAAATTATTTGAAGTTGGTAAAGATATATCTGATTGGACACAAGAGGTAACTCCTATTTATCAAACAGGTGAAAGATTTGCAGATACAGGATGGTGGTTTCAGAATGGTGTATCTGTAGCATCTGCTGCAAGTATGTTACTTCCAGGTATAGCTGTAGCTAAAGGTGTTGGAGCATTAGGTAAAGCTTTTAAATTAGGGGTAACAGCTACAAACATGTTATCTACAGGATTAGGAGCTGTAACAATGAGACATGCTGAAAACTTTAGAGAAGCACATGATATATTTAAACAATCTTATGATATTGCAATACAACAAGGTAAAAGTGAAGAAGATGCTAGAAAGATTGCTGCTGAAGCTGCATCATTAGATTATAAAGCTAATTATGCTAACCTTGTATTTGATATAATACAGTTAGGTTCTGTGTTAAAACCTTTTGCAGGACTTACAAGAAATGTTGCACCTATTGCAGGTAAGGTAGCAAGTGCTGCTGACGAAGCTATTGGTGTAGCTAAATATGCTCCTAAAACTATTGGTGGTAAAATTTATGATAGAATAATTAATCCTGCTAAAACAGGTCTTGCTGAATGGACTGAAGGTATAGAAGAAGGTATTAATAGTATTTCACAATTAGAGGCTATCAGACAAGCTAAAATCCAATCTGGAGCTATAAAAGATGATGGTAGTTCGTTAAATGAAAGAATAGGTAAATATCTTGGTGAGGCTGAAGTACAAGATGCTATGCTTTGGGGTCTTATCGGAGGTGTAGCATTTAAAGGTTTAGCCAGTGCTATAGGAATGGATGAAAGTAAAGGAATAGCCAGAAATAAAATTGGAGAGTTAGGTGAAAGAAAACAAATTATAGAACGTTATTCTAAAGTTCTTAAAGATTTAAATGAAGGCACTGGAGAGTTTACTAAAGAGAACGGTTTTGATTTAAATAAAAGAAAAAATTTATCTGAAACTGTAAAGAGTAATTTTTTACAAGATTTAACTTTTAGAGCAGCAGAAGCTGGTAATGTAGATATTTTACTTGCACAAATTCAAGAAGGTAATTTTGTAGATAAACTTGTAGAATCTGGTATAGGTACTAAAGAAGAGATTCAAGCACAACTTCCTAAAATTGTAAATAAAGTAAAAGAATATGAAGAGGTTTATGCTAACTCTTATGCTAAATTCTATGAAAGGCAAATGAGTCCTGTAGCTAAAAAAGTTTTAATGGAGGAACATTCAGAAGTAGAATTAGATTTAAAGAACAAAACTAAAAAATTAGAAGAATTAGATAAAGATATATCAGAAAGACTTAGTAAAAATACTTGGTATAATTTGTTAGAAAATAAAGAAGATACTGATATTACTTTAAGAAGTTTATCTTTAGATTTTGCAAAGATGTCTTTAGAAAAAGAATTGGAGGAGCTTCCTAAAAAACATGAAGGAAGAGCTCTAATGGAAAAAGCTATTAATAATATAGATTTAGAAAAGTCTAAAATACCTGCTACACAAACCAAACCAAATATCTCTGCTTTAGGAGAAATAATATTAAAAAGTTCTATAGAAAAAACTAAACTTGAATTTTTTAATAAAGAGTTGCATAAACATTTAGAAAATTTATCAGATCCTAAAGTAATAGAAGCTAAAGCAAAAGCTGTAGATAAAAATATAAAACAAAATAAAAAACTTATTAAAAATGCTTTAGAAAATGCAGCTGTACAAGAAGCATCTACAGAAAGAAAAGAAGCTGCTGCTAAAGTAAATGGTGTAATTACCCCACCAGCAGATACTAAACCTGAAATAGTTAATGAAGAAGATTTAAATAAAGATTTAACTGATTCTATAGGAGATATATTTGGTGAGGAAGTTATTGATGAACTTAGTAAAGAAAAAACTAGTTCTACAGAACCAATAGAAGAAAACTCTTCTAATAAAATTCAAAATATGTCTTCTGAAGATATTACTTCTAATAAGGAATTAGAAGTTTTAAATAC
>ERZ1645187.3714-NODE-3714-length-12692-cov-6.240563_pt1 | contig 12692 bp, 10 predicted proteins | sample MGYA00575352_ERZ1645187 | MGnify/ENA primary metagenome ERZ1645187 (study PRJEB40837, sample SAMN11349314) | freshwater sediment metagenome | isolation source: river sediment | host: Sediment | place: India: Wazaribad , New Delhi | collected 2017-02-21 ... | reverse complement strand
AGGAACTCGTCGACACGGTGCTGATGAGCGTGCTGTTCCATCTCGATTTCATCGTCGATTACCGCGATCGCGGTGCGACGGAGGAAACGGCGCTGCGCATGGCGATCGAAGCCTTCAGCGACGACTGGCGCGAGCGCTGTGGCCAGCTTGACGAGCTGATCGAGGTCTTTGGCCTGCTCCCCGACGACGGCAAGAACACCAATTGGGATCAGTTGCGCGGACTGCTGCGTTCCACGGGCTGGCAGGAGGTGCTGCGCATCCGGCGGCTGCTGGCGCGTCTGCCCGAACTCGCCAGACTGATCCAGAGCCTGGGGCGCACACGATCCACCAACATGCCCGACTGGGACCATCTCGTCCCCGTCGAGGTCGAAGAGGAAGCCACGGCCAGCCAGCCCGAGCGGCGCAGCGTGCGCATCCCCGACATGCCGGGCGAGACGCGCGGTGTGCGCCGCTCCGACCGCATCGCGCGCATGCTGCCGGCCGAGGCGATGCTGCTCGGCCATCCGAAACTTCGATTGGTCTGGCATGCGCGGCGCGCCGAACGCACGCTGCTCTGCTACGAAGACGACGACCGCATGGATGAAATTCGTGAGCAGCGCGCGCGCGTCGTGCGGCCGCGTCCCGGCCTGCAACCGGGCAAGCGTTACGAATGCGGCCCGCTGCTGGTCTGCGTCGACACTTCTGGTTCGATGCAGGGCGGTGCCGAGGCGGTGGCGAAAGCCGTCGTCCTCGAGGCCCTGCGCACGGCCCACGCGCAGCGGCGCGCCTGCCATGTCTTCGCCTTCGGCGGCCCCGACGAGGTGATCGACATGGAACTCGCCTACGACGCGGCGGGCATCGAGCGGCTGACGCGGTTTCTCGGTCAGGCGTTTCGGGGTGGTACCGACATCTGCGGCCCGCTCGACCAGGCATTGGCGAAGCTGGAGCAAGCGGCGTGGCAGCAGGCCGACTTGCTGATCGCCTCCGACGGCGAGTTCGGCGCCACGCCGGAGATAGCGGAACGGCTCGCCGCGGCGAAGCGCGACCTCGGCCTGCGTGTGCAGGGCGTGCTGATCGGTGACCGCGAGACGGTCGGCTTCCTCGAAATCGCCCACGCCATCTTTCCCGTGCGCGACTGGCGCAAGCTTGGCGGCGAGGGTGTCGAGTCGCCCGTGCATTCGCACCGGCTCACCGCGCTGTATTTCCCCGGCGCGCTGCGCAGCGAGGAAAATCGCGCGGCCACGGTTTCCCCCGCGAATGCGGCAAGCATCGTGCGTGGAACCAAGACGTGAGCTTCGCCGCCGAATATCTCGCCCAACTGGAAACTTTCGCTGCACGCTGCGCGCTACCGCGTGTACGTGCGCTGCACCTGCCGCCCCCGCCGAGCGAAGAAAATCGCGAAGCCAACAAGGGTGAATTCTGTGCGCTCGAACTCGATGACGGTTCGCTCGGCCTCTCCTACGTGCTGCTCGACGACACGCTGGAAGCGTTGCGGCGCGAGGAGGGCAGGTTCACGCTGGCCGGTGCTGATGCGCTGGCGGTCGCGCGTGGCTATGCGGAAGGAGAAGGTTTGCGCAAGACCCTCGGCTTCGCGGCCGCGAACGCGCTGACGCGCTGCTTCTATGACCGTGCCGGCTTCATGCCGCCGCCGGCGGGCGATTCGATCGGCCGGATCGACCCGCAACCCGGTGAGCGCATCGGCATGATCGGCCTGTTCAAGCCGCTGCTGGGGCGCATCCTCGCCAGCGGCGCGTGCCTCACGGTCGTCGAGCTGAATCCTGAACTCGTCGGGGAGCGGGACGGCTACGTCGTCACGCTCGATGCGAATGCGCTGGAGGCCTGCACGAAGGTTGTCTCGACCAGCACGCTGCTGCTCAACGACACGCTTGACCGCATGCTCGCCGCCTGCCGCAACGCGCGCTGGTTCGCGCTGGTCGGCCCGAGCGCCGGCTGCCTGCCCGACGCGCTGTTCGCGCGCGGCGTCACGCTGCTCGGTGGCAACTGGGTAACGGATCGCGCCGCGTTCGTCGATGCGCTCAAACGCGGTGAATCGACCAGCTCCTGCGCGCGCAAGACGGTGTTGATGCCAGCGAGCTATCCGGGCATGGACACGCTGCTGGGCCGTATATGAAAATCGGCGCTGGTGGGACGGCGAAGTGCCTGATCACGAATCTTGCTGCGACCAGGATGACAACGATCATAAGCGGCATTTCGCAAAGTTCCGCAATGTGTTCGCCAAGGTACGGCACGAGAAAGATGATGCGAAGGGCACCCCAGTTACGAAGCGAAGCCGGCACCAAACACCAGCACGAAGCAGGCCACCCCGGCCTTGATCACAGGTACTTTCAAGTCAGCACCGCGTCTATCGCCCTGCGCAATGATGGCGGCAACTTCGGCCCGCGGCCGAAACGAACAACCAGGTCGGGCCTGCGTCCGCCAACACCCAGGAAGGTCGCAAACTGCGGCCTCAGCGCGGACACTTCCACCGGCTGATTGAGCATTGCGTTTCGAATATTGAGGGCGGCCGACTGGAGTGCAAAGCGCTCGTAGCAGCGCCCTACCTCGATCCATTGGGCGGGGTTCTCGGCTTCGGAAACGAAAACAGCGATTCCTGCCGAGCTGTGCACATGTTTTGCATATTTGTCGTTCTCGGCCCTGGGCGTGAAGAACAGGCCGAAGAGCAGGCTGCCCAGCCAGGAAGGCACGGAGGGATTCCCCGACGACGCGGCATATAGCCCGTCACCCGTCCGGACTGCATCGTTGGCGCTGAAACGAATCCAGGCTTTAAGTTCCTCGACGAAGGCCCGGTCTCTCATCTGCTCCGTATTACCCTGCACGACATACTCGAGGACCTTCTCCATGGCCGCACGCTCGGTCAGAAGGATGATCCGAACGCCGTTGCCATGGCCCGCTTTCTCCAGCAGGGCGAGTTCGCTCGCTGAAATCGGCATGCCGTCGTACTCGGCACGCGTGCTTTGGCGTCCGGGTATGGCGTTGAACAGACTGGTCGTAACCGCTTTAGTCGGCTCCAGTGCTATTCGCAGCGCCTCGCCTTTGGAGTCATCGAACAAGACATTGCTGTAAAACCCATTGGCGAGTGCTGCCTGAACCAGGTTCTCGGCAGCACAACCGATGGAAACGAACAGGTGATGATCGTCCGGGTCTACCGCGGGACAGCGTCGCGAAAAATCCGGCAGGATCGATATGTGGCGGTCTTCCAACCGGAACTTCCAGCACTGGGTATTGTGACTGGATGGCGCCAAGATCGCGTAGCGCACCAGTTCGCGCAGGAGTGCAGACTGGTCACCAGCATCCACATTGCCGTGACGCCATGTGTTGCTCACCGCATTTGTGTAGCCGTCGGGGACGGTTTCCGATGAGCAGGACGCCACGGTAGCCAGTGCGCCGGTCGCCGATGTGGAAACAATAAATTCTCTTCGAGTAACCATGGCGGCTGCCTTTCAGGATATTGACGCCCAACGCTTATTCAGACACGGAAACATTCGGGTCATCGTGGATACGACCGAACCTACTCTAAGGCGTTCAATGCGATCGAGATTACCAGAACCCTGATTGTCAATCATCCGGACGGAGCCAGTGTCCGCTGTGAAGCAATCTTGTCGGGAGCCCCCTTCTGGCCGACTGGTGCCGTCTTGCCAGCGCCGACTTTGCACCAATGAAAAAGGGCAGGCGGATCGCTCCGCCTGCCCTTCAAGTGATGCAGTGAATCTTACTTCGCGATGCCGCCGGCGTAGCAGAGGCCGCCGGTGACTTCGATGGTGGTGGCGTTGATCGCCTCGTTCTCGGCGCAGTGGCCGATGGTGCGGGCGATTTCTTCCGGCTCGACGAGACGGCCGAGATGCACGTCCTTGAGGATTGCCGCAAGGGCGTCCTGATTCATGCCGGTGAGCATCGGGGTCGCGGTGTAGCCGGGGGCGATGCCGACGCAGCGGATGTTCTTGATGCCGCGCAGCATGAACTCGCCGATGATGATCTTGGGCATCAACGCGTCGGCGACCTTGGTCGACGAGTAGTTGAGCTGGCCGACCTGGCCCGCCTTGTTGACGGAGGAGATGGTGACCAGCAGGCCGGGCCAGCCGCCATTGACCATCGCTTCGGCGGAATCGCGCAGCGTCAGGAAGGTGCCGGTGAGGTTGACGTCGATGACGGGCGCCCACTTGTCGAGGCCCATCTTGCGCGAGACCTTGCCGGTTTCCTTGTCGAGCGTCAGCATCGTGCCGTCGCGGATGATGCCCGCGCAGGCGACGGTGATGTTGAGCTTGCCGAAGGCGGCTACGGTGGCCGCGACGAACTTGGCGGTCTCGGCTTCGCTCGTGACGTTGGCCTGCACGCCGATGGCTTCGGCGCCCATCGCCTTGAGGTCGGCGACGACGCGGTCGATGTTCTTCTGCACCATGTCGACGATGGCGATCTTGGCGCCCTGCTTGGCGAAGTACTTGGCGACTGCTTCGCCGATGCCGTTGCCGCCGCCGGTGACGAGGACTACGCTACCCTTGATTTCCATGATTGTGCCTTTCCGTATTCGTTACAGTTGTGCCGGGAAGGACGCGCTGTCCTGGTCCCAGTAGATGAAGTTGGGATGCGTGACATCCGGACCGACGATCCTGAGGTCGCCGATCATGTTCGGATGCGCGACATCCGGACCGACGACCTTGACGCCGACCGGGTAGATGGCCTTGACCAGCGCCAGGCCCCTGGCCTGCGCATCGGCCGCCGCGGCGCCCGCGAACAGGCCGGTGCCGACGACGGCGGAAGCTCCGCCCGGCAGCACGCGCAGGATGTCCCACGCGGCGCCCGCGGCTTCAACCGCGAACTCCATGTCGTTGTATTTGAAATTTGCCATGATGATCCTTTCAGTCAGGATGCTCAGAACTTGCGCAGCACGGTCACGCAGTTGGTCACTGCCGAGCCGCCGACGTTGAAGGCGACGCCGATCTCGGCTTTCTTGGCCGCGACGCCGACCGGCTCGCCGATCAGTTGCTTGTGGATCAGCGCGTGCATCGAGGCGCCGGTGGCGCCGACCGGGTGGCCCTTCGACTTGAGGCCGCCGGAGAGGTTGATGGCGACCTTGTCGTCGTCGCGCGTGAAGCGGCCTTCGAGGTATTCGTAGCCGGCGCGGCCGTCGGCGCTGAAGCCGAGCGCTTCGGTGGAGAGGATCTGGTTGATGGTGAAGCAGTCATGCACTTCGGCGAAGTTGACGTCGGCGGCGCCGATGCCGGCTTCCTTGTAGGCCTTGGCGGCGGCATCCTTGCCGGCCATCAGCTCGTGCATGTTGGGACGCACGTTCTCGGGCAGGCGCTCGACGGAGTGGCCGATACCGGCGATCAGGGAGGCGCGCTTCTTGTTGCCGACGAGGTCGGTGCGGGTGATGACCAGCGCGGCGGCACCGTCGGTGACGAGCGAGCAATCATGCAGGCGCAGCGGGGCGGCGATCATCATGTTCTTGGCGCGGCCGCGGGCGTCCGGAACGTTCAGCGCCATGATTTCCTCGACCGACTTCGGACCGGACTGGTTGTGGGCCAGCGGGTTCTCGGCGCCGTTCTTGTAGCACAGCGCGCCGGCGGTCCACAGCATCTTTTCCATCTGGTCGAGGGGAATCTTGTAGTGCGCCATGTAGCCCTTGGCGTACTCCGCGAACAGCATCGGGAAGGACATGCCCTTCGCACCCTCGCTCGGCCAGTGCGAGCAGCAGGCCAGCACGTGCGTCATCTGCGGCGTGGGCAGCAGGTTCATCTTTTCGACGCCGATGACCAGCGCGTGGTCGGCGCGGCCGGATTCGACGGCGTAGATGGCGCTGTAGAGCGCGACGGAGGAGGAGGCACAGGCGCATTCGGTGCGCGTCATCGGCTTGAAGCGCAGGGCAGGATCGATTTCCGCTGCGAGCGGCGCGACGTGTTCCTGGTTGATGAAGCCGGCCGGCGAGCAGGAACCGACGAAGACGGCATCAATGTCGCCCGCGGTGATGCCGGCGTCGGCGATCGCGCCGCGACCTGCTTCGACGAGCAGATCGTAGTAAGTCTTGGTGTCGGTGATGAGGCCCGTGGCCTTGTCTTTCTTGACGAATGCGCCGAACGCGGTGTTGTAGGCGCCGATGATGCTGGTTTTGCTCATGTGTTACTCCCTTGTGTAGTAATCAAACAAACCATACGGCGAGCACTCTTGTGGAGTGATTCTCGGAGTATTGCGGTGCACAAGTATAGTTGTGCGACGCAGCAATTGGTGGCCGGAACAATCTTATTTTTTTATATCCGAGCATCAAATTTGCCTGTTTTCCGGATGCAATGGCCGGACTGGCATGCCTGTGAAAGTCGGCACTGGCGGGACGGCACCGGATGTTGCATACTGAATCATGGATATCGCAATGCAGCACGAACTGGTCTTTCGGGCGCGCGGCCTGACCAAGGTCTATCGGATGGGCGACGTGGAAGTGCAGGCCTTGCGCGGCATCGATCTCGATCTGCATGCCGGCGAACTGGTCGTCCTGCTCGGCCCTTCCGGCAGCGGAAAGTCGACGCTGCTCAACATCCTCGGCGGGCTCGACACGCCGAGTGCCGGCGAAGTCTTTTATCTCGATCACAACCTGTCCGCCGCGAGCGAGCAGGACCTGACCCTGTTCCGCCGCGACCATGTCGGCTTCGTGTTCCAGTTCTACAACCTGATCCCGAGCCTGACGGCCCGCGAAAACGTGGCCGTGGTGACGGAAATCTCACGCGCGCCGATGCGTCCGGAAGAAGCGCTGGCGCTGGTCGGGCTGGGCGAACGGCTCGATCACTTCCCGGCGCAGCTGTCCGGCGGCGAACAGCAACGCGTGGCGATCGCGCGCGCGATCGCCAAGAACCCGGCCGTGCTGCTCTGCGACGAACCGACCGGCGCGCTGGATTCCCAGACCGGCGTGGTGGTGCTGGAAGCGCTCGAAAAAGTGAACCGCGATCTGGGCACCCTGACAGTGCTGATCACCCACAACGTCGGCATCGCCGCCATGGCGGACCGCGTGGTGCGCCTCAGCGACGGCCATGTCGTTGACAGCCATGCCAATCCGAGTCGCATGCCGGCCCACGCGCTGAGCTGGTAAGAGCCGGCCATGAACCGTCTGTTCGCCTTCCTGTCTCCCCTCGACCGCAAGCTGTTGCGCGATCTGTGGCACATGCGCGGGCAGGTGCTGGCGATCGCGGCGGTGATCATGGGGGGCGTCGCCACGCTGGTGATGTCCTTGTCGACCTACGATTCGCTCATGACCACGCGCGACCGCTTCTATGCCGAGTACCGGCTGGCCGAGGTGTTCGCCCTGCTCAAGCGCGCGCCCGAGACGGTGGCCGAGCGCCTGCGCACGGTGCCTGGCGTCGATCGTTTGGAAACACGCGTGCGCGCGGGCGTGAAGCTCGAGGTGGCGGGCTTTGCCGACCCGATCACCGGATTGCTGCTGTCGGTTCCGGACAGCGGACCGTCCCTGCTCAACGATCTCCACATGAAACGCGGGCGCCGCGTCGAACCCTACAGCAGCGACGAGGTGGTCCTGTCGGATACCTTCGCCGAGGCCCACCGCCTCGATCCGGGCGACCGGATCGCGGCGATCATCAACGGCAAGCGCAAGGCGCTCACGGTGGTGGGCGTGGCCGTGTCGCCGGAGTATGTTTATCAGATCGCCCCGGGTGCGATGTTTCCGGACTTCAAGCGCTACGGCGTGTTGTGGATGGGACGTAATGCGCTCGGCGCCGCCTACGACATGGAGGGCGCCTTCAACAGCGTGAATGCGACGCTGGAACGCGGCGCGCAGCTGCAGGAAGTGATCGACCGCTTCGACGGCATTCTCGCCGGCTATGGCGGCACCGGCGCCTACGGGCGCAAGGACCAGTTCTCCAACCGTTTCCTGTCCGAGGAGCTCAAGCAGTTGCAGACGACGGCGACGATCTTTCCGGCGATCTTTCTCGGCGTGGCCGCCTTCCTCCTCAACGTGGTGATCAGCCGGCTGATCGCCCTGCAGCGCGAGCAGATCGCGATCCTCAAGGCCTTCGGCTATTCGCCCCATGCCATCGCCGTGCATTTCGTCAAGTTCGTGATGGTGGTGGTGGTCATCGGCGTCACGTCCGGAACGGCACTGGGTGCCTGGTTCGGCCGCGGCTTGTCGAATGTGTATATGGAAACGACCTTTCGCTTTCCCTATCTGGATTACCAGCTCAACGCGGGCGTCGTGCTGGTCGCCTTCGCGGTCAGCACGCTGGCCGCCGTCAGCGGCACGCTGATCGCCGTCTTTCGTGCCGCGCGGCTGGCCCCGGCGGAAGGCATGCGGCCGGAAACGCCGACGATCTACCGCGCGACGATCATCGAACGCCTCGGCCTGCAGCGCTGGCTGACCGCGCCATCGCGCATGATCGCGCGCCATATCGAGCGCCGCCCGGTGAAGTCGCTGCTTACCATTCTGGGCATCGCCTGCGCCAGCGGGCTGATGATGGTGGGCAACTACCAGAAGGGCGCGATCGATTTCATGGTCGATGTGCAGTTCCGCCACGCGGCGCGCGAGGATCTCGCGCTGACCTTCATCGAGCCGACCTCGGGGAAGGCGCTGCACGAACTGGCGGCATTGCCCGGCGTCATGCATGTCGAGGGCTTTCGCGACGTGCCGGCCATCCTGCGCTTCCGCAACTACAGCCATCGCTCGGCGCTGTTCGGCATCCAGCCCGATGGCACGCTGCACCGCTCGCTCGACCGCCGCCTGCAGCCCATTGCCGTGCCGGCCGGCGGCGTCGTGCTGACCGATCACCTCGCCAGCAAGATGCTGCACGTACAACCGGGGGATACGCTGACCGTCGAAATCCTCGAGGGCCGGCGCCGTACCATCGAGCTGCCGGTGCTGGGCATCACCCAGCAATACCTTGGTGTCTCCGCCTATCTGCAGCAGGAATCGCTCAACACCTTGATGCGCGAGGGGAACGTCGTCACCGGCGCCTATCTGGCCATCGAACCCGGCCAGGAGCCCCTGGTCTATGCCGATCTGCACGAGCGGCCGCGCGTGCTCGGCATGGTGGCCAATGCCAGCGCCATCCGCAGCTTTTACGCGACGATCGGCGAGTTCGTGCTGTTCTACAACCTCGTCGCGACGGTGCTGGCCGGGGCGATCGGTTTTGGCGTCGTTTACAACAGCGCGCGCATCGCGCTCTCCGAGGGCGGCCGCGAACTCGCCAGCCTGCGCGTGCTGGGCTTCACCCAGGGCGAGATCGCCTATATCCTGCTCGGCGAGCTGGCGGTCCTGGCAATGGTCGCCATTCCCGTCGGCATGCTGGTCGGGGTCGGGTTGGTTGGCATTCTCGTGCTGGCTTTCGAGAGCGAGTTGTATCGCCTGCCCCTGATCCTTACGGCGGAGAATTACGCGATGGGCGCGACGGTGATCGTCGTGTCGGCGCTGGTTTCGGGCGGGCTGGTCTGGCGCCAGCTCGGCAGGCTGGATCTGATCGGCGTTCTCAAGACGCGTGAATAGGAAGGGATGGAGGCATCATGCAAACGCGCACACGGATCGGCATGGCATTGGGTGCGGTCGCCCTCGCAGGCGGCATTGCATTCGGTTTTTTGCCGCGCGCCGTTGAGGTTGAACTGGCGACGGCGGAACGCGCACCGCTGGTGGTCACCATCGAGGAGGAGGGCAAGACGCGCGTGCGGGATCGCTACGTGATCAGCGCACCCGTGAGCGGGCAGGCACGCCGCATCGCGCTGCGCGTGGGCGACCTCGTGCAGGCCGGGCAGGCGGTGGCGGCGATCGAACCCTTGCGTTCGAGTGCGCTCGATCCGCGCTCGCAGGCGCAAGCTGCCGCGACAGTGCGCGCGGCGGAAGCCGCGCTGGCGGCTGCCCGTGCCAACGCCCGCGCGGCCGTGGCACAGGCCGAACTGGCGCGCCAGGAGCTGGACCGCATCGAATCGCTGCGCGCCGCGCGCTTTGTTTCCGATCAGGCCGTGGACAAGGCGCGTACGGATGCCGACCGTGGCCAGGCCGCGCGCAGCGCCGCGGAACATGCCGCCACGGCGGCGCAGTTCGAGCTCGAACGCGCCCGCGCTGCCCTGGCGGGTGCCACGCGCAATGCGGGCGCGGCCGAGGTGGTGGAGGTCCGCACGCCGGTCGGTGCCGCCGTCCTGAAAGTGCTCCATGAAAGCGAGGGGCCGGTGCAGGCCGGCACGGCCCTCATCGAAGTCGGCGATCCGGCTTCCCTCGAGGTGGAGGTCGAGGTGCTCTCCAGCCAGGCGGTGAAGATCCGGCCCGACGCGAAGGTCCTGTTCGATCGCTGGGGCGGCGAGGCGCCGCTCGCGGGCCGGGTGCGCGTGGTCGAGCCCACCGGCTACACCAAGATATCCGCGCTCGGCGTCGAGGAGCAGCGGGTGCGCGTCATCGCCGATCTCGCATCGCCGCGCGAGCAGTGGGCACGGGTCGGCGACGGTTACCGTGTCGAGGCGCGCTTTGTCGTCTGGGAGGGGCAGGATGTCCTGCAGATCCCGTCGAGCGCGCTGTTCCGGCACGATCATGGCTGGGCGGCATTCGCCGTCGACGGCGGCAGGGCCCGACTGCAAGTGCTCGAGATCGGGCAACGCAACGGCCTGCGTGTCCAGGTGAACACCGGCCTCGCTGCCGGCGCGCAGGTCATTGCCCATCCCGACGACAAGATCAGTGACGGCCGACGCGTGAAGCAGCGCTGACAGTATTCCTGACAATGGAACTAGCCACCGGCGATCGGTGGCCAGATGGCAAGGGTGTTGCCGTCCTTCAGCGGGCGGCTGCTACGTTCGGCGGGCGGCACGAAATGGCCGTCGATCAGTACCAGATGGCAGGATTTTTGCGGCAGGCCGAAACGCTCGATGACCTGCTGGACGGTGGTGCCATCCGGCAGGTCGAGTTCCAGCGCATTCTTCATCTTCGCCTCGACCGGCAGGTAATCCTGCAGCGAGGCGAAGAGCTTGAACGTGATTTTCACGCCACTTTCTGGACGGTCGCCAGATACGCCGCCATGAAGCCGGTCGGGTCGGCCTTGAGCCGCTCCTTCCACGCGCCGAGGTGCGCGCGCGTCTGGATCAGGCCGCGCAGCGCGCCGACATGGTCGGTCCAGCCGATGCTCGTCGCGCCAATCAGCACGTCGCCCGCGAACTGCAGCGAGAGATAGCGGAAGTTGGCTTCATCGACGAGCTCCACCCCGTCGCCCTTGCCTTGCCAGTGGCCGAAGGACGTCGAGATCAGCCCGAGGGTGTCGAGCACGTTGATCGCGAGGCTGCCCTGCAGTGCCGTCGGCTGGCCCGCCATGTTGCTGGCGGCGATGCGCGCCTGGTCGGCGGCATTCGGCTGGATGGCGTTGAGCTCGGGCTGGCCGGAATGGAAACCGAGCGCCTCGGTGACGTCGCCGGCCGCATAGATGTCGGGCACCGTCGTGCGCATGGCGCTGTCGACGCGGATGCCGCGGCCGACCTCGATGCCGCTGCCGGCGAGGAAGTCGATGTTCGGCCGCACGCCTGCCGCGCTGATGACAAGATCAGCGTCCAGATTGGCAACTGAGGCCGTCCCGCCAGCGCCGACTTTCACGCGTAGCGCATCACCGTTCTGTTCGATCGCGGTGATGGCGGTATTGACATGTACCGTGACGCCTTTCTGTTCGGCCCAGCGGCGGATCATCGCGCCGGCCTGGGCGGTCATCATGCGCGGCACCATGCGGTCGCCCATTTCGACGACCGTCAATTTCACGCCGCGCGCGGCGAGTGCTTCCATGATGATGCAGCCGATGAAGCCCGCGCCGAGTTGCAGCACGCGCGCACCGGGTTTCGCCTTTGCCGCGATGGCGCGTGCGTCGTCGAGCGTCCAGCAGGTGTGTACGTTGGGCAGGTCCATGCCGGGCACGTTCGGCCGGATCGGATGCGAGCCGGTGGCGATCAGCAGCGTGTCGTAATGGATGCGCTCGCCAGAGGCGAACTGGAGCTGCTTCACCGCCGAGTCGATGCAGGTGACGCGTCCCTGGATCAGATGGATGCCGTGCGTCGCGTAATGGTCGTGCGACTTGCGCAGGTGCGTGCCGTCCTCGCCGATGTTGCCTTGCAGGAAATAGGGGATCGCCATGCGCGAATAGGGCGGTTCGGCCTCTTCGCCGATCAGGGCGATCTCCGCATCCGGCTGCAGGCGCCGCAAAGTCTCCGCGGCAACGACCCCCGCGGGGCCGTTGCCAATGATGAGGTGCTTCATCTCAAAGACCCAGACGTCCGAGCGTGTCCTTGGTCGGCACGCCGTCGGCATCCCAGCCGCGGGTCTTGTAGTACTCGGGCCGCATCTTGTCGATGCCATTGACCAGACCCTTGGCGGGACCGGTCTTGGCCGGTTCGGTCTTGAGCCGCGGCGGCAGGTCGTCGTCCTTGGCGGTGAAGCCGGCGGCGAGGTTGAACTGGCGCTCCATGTTCCAGATGCGCTCGCCGACCTCGTTGAGCTTCTCCATTGTCCAGTCGCCCTCGCAGGCGGCATCGATCTGTGGCTGGATATCGGCCAGGCTCCACGCGAACGAGGTGAAGATGCACAGGCCGGAAGAGTCGAACACGGCGGTGGCGTCCTGGAAGGCCTTGACCAGATCGGCCTTGCCTTCGGTGACGAGCGGATCGGTCTTGACCGGGATGCCGAGTACCTCGGAAGCGACGGTGTAGCTGCGCAGGTGGCAGGCGCCGCGGTTCGAGGTCGCGTAGGT
>ERZ1645187.3713-NODE-3713-length-12698-cov-7.650716_pt1 | contig 12698 bp, 9 predicted proteins | sample MGYA00575352_ERZ1645187 | MGnify/ENA primary metagenome ERZ1645187 (study PRJEB40837, sample SAMN11349314) | freshwater sediment metagenome | isolation source: river sediment | host: Sediment | place: India: Wazaribad , New Delhi | collected 2017-02-21 ... | reverse complement strand
GTGAACATGCCGGAGCAGGAGCCGCAGGTGGGGCAGGCGCTGCGCTCGTATTCGGCCACTTTCTCATCGGAAGCTGCGCTGTCGGCAGCGATGACCATGGCATCGACCAGATCGAGTTTGTGCTCGGACAGCTTGGTCTTGCCCGCTTCCATCGGGCCGCCGGATACAAACACGCACGGGATGTTGAGGCGCAGCGCAGCCATCAGCATGCCGGGCGTGATCTTGTCGCAATTGGAAATGCAGACCATCGCATCCGCGCAGTGGGCGTTGACCATGTACTCGACCGAGTCGGCGATGATGTCGCGCGACGGCAGTGAATAGAGCATGCCGTCGTGGCCCATCGCGATGCCATCGTCGACGGCAATCGTGTTGAATTCCTTGGCGACGCCGCCGTGTTTCTCGATCTCGCGCGCCACGAGCTGGCCGAGGTCTTTCAGGTGAACATGGCCGGGGACGAACTGCGTGAACGAGTTGACCACCGCAATGATCGGTTTCTGGAAGTCGGCATCGGTCATGCCGGTGGCGCGCCACAGGGCGCGGGCGCCCGCCATGTTGCGGCCGGCGGTAGTGGTTCTGGAACGGTAGGCTGGCATGGGTCAGGTACTCTTGCTCAGAGGGTTTTGATGAAGATTTTCGAGTTGCGCTGGTAGTTGTACAGCTGCTGCTTTTTGGCGGGCAGCTGGTCGAGCCTGGCCGGCACGAAGCCCTTCTCGACAAACCACTGTGCTGTCTGCGTGGTAAGCACGAACAGTTTTTTCAGGCCGCGTTTTTTCGCCAGTTTTTCCACGTGCGCCAGCAGCAGCGCGGCGCGCCCGCCGCCCTGGTATTGCGCATGGGTGGCCACGCAGGCCACTTCGGCCATCTTGCTGTCGGCATACGGGTACAACGCGATGCAGGCGGCGATCAGGCCTTCATGCTCGATGACGGTGAAGTTGTGGATCTCGGCTTCCAGCACCTCGCGCGAACGGCGCACGAGGATGCCTTCCGCTTCCAGCGGCTGGATCAGCTCAAGGATGCCGCCGACATCGTCCAGGCCGGCGGGGCGTACCAGTTCAGCGCTGTCATGGGCAATCAATGTGCCGCAGCCTTCGCGCGTGAACAGCTCCTGCAGCAGGCTGCCGTTATGCCGGTAGCTGATCAGGTGTGCACGCGTGGCGCCGTTCTGCACGGCCTGGATACAGGCGCGCAGGGCGGACTGGTCGGCAGCCGGCTGCCGTTTCAGCATGGTGCTGGCCTGTGCCGGTTTCAGTTCGCGCAGCAGTTCGCCGCGTGCATCGGTGATGCCTGCGTTCTCGACAAAGGCGATCAGCTTGTCGGCCCCGAGCGCTTGCGCGACGGCAGTGGCAACATTCTCGATGCCGAGGTTGAAGATCTCGCCGCTGGCGGAATAACCGAGGCAGGGCAGCACGACAATTGCGTCATGGTCGAGGGCGGTGTTGATGCCCAGCACGTCGACGCGCCGCACTTCGCCGGTGTAATGGAAATCGATACCGTCGCGCACGCCGATCGGTTTGGCAGTGATGACATTGCCACCGGTGACCCGGATCTGGGCGCCGTGCATCGGCGAGTTGACCAGCCCGGTCGACAGCGCAGCCTCGACCTGCGAGCGCACACTGCTGGCGGCCTCGACGACCAGGGGCAGTGTGTCGCTGTCGGTAATCCGCACGCCCTTGTGGAAGGCCGGGCGCAAGCCGGCGCGCGCCAGCGAGGCCTCGATCTGCACACGGGCGCCGACACACAGCACCAGCCTTACACCGAGGCTGTTCAACAGCGCGATGTCATGCACCGTGTGGACGAAGTTGTCGTCGCGCACGGCTTCGCCCGGCAACATGACGACGAAGGTCTTGTCGCGGTGGGCGTGGATGTAGGGGGCCGAGTGGCGGAACCAGTCCACCATCGTCCGGGCGGCATTGGCGCCTTGCTCTGTGGGCGGTGACATGGGGGTCTCCTCGCGCTGTCGCCGCATTCTAGCAGCAACGGCCCGCCGGTTACTCAGAGCGAGCCCAGCGTGGGTTCGCCGTAGTAGTAACCCTGGATCAGGTCGAAGCCCATCGCCTGGCAGCACTCGACTTCCTCGCGCCGCTCAAGGCCTTCAGCGAGTGTGATGATCTGCATCTTGTGCGACAGGTTGACCAGGGATTGCACCATGTCGCGCTTGGCATCCGGCGCTGTGTCGATGTTCTGCAGCAGGCTCATGTCGAACTTCAGGTAGTGTGCCGGCGCCTCGATCAGCTCGATGAAGCGCGCCTGGCCGGCGCCGAAATCGTCGTAGGCGAGGCGGATGTTCATGCCCTCAAGCTCGCGACAGATCTTTTTCATGTCAGACAGTTTCGGCACGGCCTTCTCGTGGATCTCGAGGACCAGTGCCATGGCGGGATAATCGCGGCGCAGCCGTTCCATCTGCAACAACAGCAGGCGGGCGTACTTCAATTCGTCCGGATGCACGTTCATGAAGAAGCGGGCGGAGGAATTGAAGCGTGCGGCGGTGGCGATGCCGATCTCGCGGAACAGCTGGCTCAGGTGCAGCGACAGCGAGTCGACGCTCTCGGCGATGCGGAACAGGCCGCCGGGGTTGGGCGGCAGGCCTGGGTGGGTGCCGCGGCCCAGCACTTCGTAGCCATAGGTAGCGCCGGTGATGGCATCGACGATCGGCTGGAAGGCCGGCATCACCATGCGCTTCTGCAGCAGCTCCTGCAATTCGCGGATGCCGGTAGGCATCTTGTCCGACAGCGCGGGATGCTCGCCGACAGCGGCCTGGCGCTGGGTCTGTTCCATCGACTTCTTGATCGTCTCGCGGATCAGGCGCAGGTCGGTGTCGCCAAAGTGCAGCACATCGCCATGGTGCAGTTCGGCCTCGCCGTTGATGCGCTGCCGGTTGACGAAACTGCCATTGGTGCTGTTGTTGTCGCGTAGCAGCAAGCGGTTGCCGTCGCGCAGGATCTCGGCGTGCTGGCGCGACACCTTGCTGCCGGGGATCATGAAGTCGAGTTCGCTATCGCGGCCGATGCGGAACGGGAACTGGCGGATCGGTATGCGACGCAGCAGGTTGTCACCGCCGAGATAGCCTTCGAGGTACCAGTGTTCTTGATGCATGGGCAAGGGGAAATGAAGCTCGGTGCCGTGTCTGGACTGCCATTCTACCACCCATTGGTAGGTAGCCTCAGTGCCCGTCCGGCTGCAGGAAGGCCAGCAACCGGGGGTAGATGAAGGCCGCAAAGCGGTCGGAGCCCCGTTGGTTCCAGTGACCGTCCACCGGGAAATAGAGCTCGCGCCGGGCATCGGCATCCAGTCCGGCGAAAGCCTCCACCCCGTCGACCAGTGGCGCGCCGGCCAGCCCGGCAAACTCCTGCACATTGCCGGCGATGGGCCAGCCCTGCTCGGCTTCGTGGCGATCCGGGATGCGGATGACCAGGACGGGCAGCTGGCGCTGGCGGGCAACCGCGAGGATGTCCCCGATCAGGCGCAGGTGCTGGGGTGTGAAGCGGCCCTGCCCGAGGCTGGCATCCGGCACTGGTGGCGGGGCGGTGCCGGCCTGCAGCTGCCGGCTGGCCTGCCAGGATGCCCATTGCTCACGCGGATTGGCCAGCCATGCGCGGGCCTGCTGTGAGGCATAGCCGGCGAGAAACTGCAGCATCTGGCTCATGTACGGCTGCCAGCGGCGCGGCAAATCCGGGTGCCAGCCCAGCTGGAACTGCTGCCATTCGTCGCGGCTGAGGATATAACCCTCGCTGGCTTGCAGGTAGCTGCCGGCCTGCTCGCGCGTCTGTGGCCATCGGGCGGGATCCCAGCCGGCCTGGCCGATCAGCAGTTTGCGTGTGTCGCGTGCCTCGAACAGCATGAAGGGGCGGAACAGGTCATTGGCAAAGACGGGGAAAACCAGGGCGTCGAGCTGGTAGTCCTGCGCGTCAATGATGCCGGTGACGATGTTGCGCCAGTTGGCGAGTCCGCCGCTGTAGACAGAAAAATTGAGCAGTTGCAGGGGCGGGTTGGACGGATGCTGGCGCGCGATGGCCTCGACCTGCTCGGGCCAGTTGGTGGCGAGGAACTGCCCTGAGGAAAACGAGTCGCCCACAATCGCCACGCGCAACGTGCGGCTGTCGCTGCGCTGCGGCTGGAAGTCGTCGCGGTCGGGAAAGCCGGCGTTGTTGCCGACAAACACGCCACTGTATTCGGTTTCGCCGTTGCTGATGCGTAGGTGGCGGGACGGCACCGCAGCGAGGCGGTAGCCGATGACCGGGTCAAAGTGCACGGTGTGGCCGAGTTCCTCGAAATACCAGCCGTCGCGGTCAGGCGGATTGATGTGGCCGTGCACGTACAGGTAACTGAACAGCGCTTCGGCGAGCCCGTAGGCCAGCAGGGCAGAGACGAGGAAGAGGGCTGCATTTCGCGCGCTGTTTTTGAAGCGATCCACGGGGGCGGTTTCCAGGCAGCACGGCTGCGCTTTACAGGCATGGGGTCGGGCCGGATACTGCCACGAAACCCACGTTGCTGTCAGGTTATGCCCTTGTTTGCCGTATTCCACGGTCGCCGCCCGCCGGTGACGACGATTTATCCGCTGGCGCTGCGCGACTGGTGCTGGGCCATGATGGTCAGCGGGCTTTACCTCGGTTATTTCCTGCTGTTGCAACCGCTGGTCGCTTACAACAACGGCCAGGGCTGGGACGGCGCCGACTATTTCCGGCTGGCACAAGGCGACTACCAGACGCCGGTGTACCCGCTGGTGTTACGCATCGGCTTGCCCTGGCTGGTCGGGCAATGGCCGACCGGCGATATCCTGTTCAATTTCCAGCTGATCAATGCGGTGCTGGCCTGGCTGCACGGTGTCGTGACCTGGCTGTTGCTCGCGCTGCTGTTGCGGCCAGACCAGGCGGGCTTGCGCCTGCTGGGCTGGCTGCTGGTCTGTGCGATCCAGGTGGCGCCGATCCCGGGCGCCGTGTGGTATCCGGTCCAGAACGACATTGCCGCGGCGCTGTTCACGCAGGTGCTGTTGCTGGCACTGCTGGCAGGCCATTGCCATGGCTGGGCGCTGCTGTTGCTGTTTTTCTTCGGTACGCTGTGCCGCGAGAACTTTGCCCAGTATGCGGTTTTCTTCCTGCTGCGCGCTGACCTGGCCTGGGATCTCGCGCGCAGCTTGCCGGCCAATGTGGCGCGGCTGCTGGCCGCCAACTGGCGCGAGATGCTGCGCCTGGCTATCCCGGCTGCGGCGGGCTATGGCCTGGCGCTGGCACTGGTGTCGGCTGTCGTCAGCAAGAGCGTCACGGTCGAGGAACGTTTCATCCAGTACCTCGATTTCATCCGCTGGCGCCACCTGACCGATTTCACCGAAGGCCTCATCGGCGTGCTGTCGTCCGTCTGGCTGTTCCGTTTGGCGGCGCGACTGGCTGGCATCGACAGCGCCGCGGCGCTGCTGCCGGTGGCGGCCACCCATATCATCATCGTTGTGTTTTTCATCATTGCCATCGGTGGCGGCACCAACCTGGAGCGCTACCTGTACTGGATGTTGCCGTTCCTGGTGCTGCAATCACTCGGTATGATCGAGGCATTGTGGCAACAGCGCCGCTATGGCCTGTTGCTATTTTGCCTGCTGTATGCGATCTACATGCAGCGCAGTTTCATGCCGATCCACGAGCTGGCGATTGATGGTTGCACGCCGTGGGATATCCTCGTCGGCACATCTGCGTTCATGGGCCATTTCGGCCAGGTCTGTGAGTCGAACGGGCTCGTCGTCGTGCTTTTTTTCTGTTTTGCCGTGCTGCCTGCACTGGCTGTGGTGGCGTTCTGGCAGCCGCGCAAGGAGCCGGCGCCATGAAAGCTGTTGCCTTGCCGGAGTGCAGCCTGCAGCACGCCGCTGATGAGGCGCCGGGTGTTGCCGCGAGGCTGTTGACGCTGGCCCGGCAGGCCGAGGGTGCTGCCACGGGTGCGACGGTGCAGACCCATCGCTATTGGGAGGCGGCTGCGCGCACTTACACGTATCACACGCACGCCCGGTTGCCATGTACGGATGCGGGCCGGGTGGCGGCAGTCAGCGATTGTTTCTTCCATGCGGCAGCCCTGCCGCAGCAGCCCTGGTACACGCAGTTTGCCGGGGGCACGGTCGAGCCGGTTGTACCTGCGGGCGGTGCTGTGCGCGCTTGCCTCAATGTGCCGCGTTTCGATTTCGGTGTGGGCAAATTGCGCAGCTATCGACAGTTGTTGACGGAATTCTGTCCCGAACCGCACACGCATGTGCTGGTGTTGCGCTCGGTGTCCGCGCCCGTGCCATTCCCGCCGCAGACCGTGCCGGTGTATACCTTGTCGCCTACCGGTGATGTATTGCGCTGGGCAGATGGTTACCTGCACTGGCACCACATCTGCACCGTGACCGGCGTGGGGCTGTTGCCGCTGGTGCTGGAGCGGCCGTTGATGAACCTGCTGCGCGCCTTGCGCCTGGACAGCGCCGAGCGCCGCACCTACCGTGAGGAAGCGACAGGCTTCATCGCCTGGGCGCAGGATGCGGCTGCCGTGGAGGTATGCCGCCGTTCGATCCCGCCAGCCGGCTGAACGGTTTTCAGCGATCCAGCCGACAGATTTCCAATCCCAGTTCGCTGGCATCCTGCTGGCGGGAAAAATCGCTCAGCGCGGCGGTATGGGCCTTTTCCGGTGCCAGGTAATGCGCCCCGACGCGTTGCAGGTCAGCGCCGGTCACAGCCAGCACCCGCGTGCGGAATTGTTGGCGCACGGCATCGCTGCGGCCGAACAGCCGGTTGTGGAAAGCATTCTTCGCCTCGCCTGCCGGTGAGCCGGGCTTGTCGAGCGAGGCAATGACACCGAGCACGGCTTCTTCCACCTGTTGCTCGGGTGGCGGGGTGCTGGCCAGCCAGTCGAGCGCCGCGTCAAAGTCTTGCAGTGTCTCGGCGAGGCGCGGGTCGCGATAGGAATACATGCGGAACACGCCGAGGGTGCTGTCCTGGCTGGCACCGCCGCCGTAGGCGCCACCCTGTTCGCGGATCGCGCGGTGCAGGAAACCGTTGCGCAGGTAGCCGCCGAGCACCGTCATGGCCGCAGCATCCGGGTGGTTCATCGGTACACTCGGCCAGGCGCGGGCGCAGAAATTCACTTGCGTGCTGGTCTGCCACAGTTGCCGCACCACTTGCGGCTGGTGCGGCAAGGCGAGTGTGCTGCCGCCAGCGGTTGGCGCTACAGCAAAGGTGGCCTGCAGGCTGTCGATGCAGGCCGGCATCCGATCCTGTTCGGCCACCAGCAGCAACTGTGCCGGCTGGGCCAGCAGCTTGCGGTGCAGCTGCTGCAGCCGATGGGCGAAATGCGCCAGCGCCGGCTCATCATCCAGCGAATGGTCGAGCAATTTCATCGCATGCAGGCCGCCCAGCCCGTTCACCTCGTGCTGGAAGCGCGCCAGTGCTGACAAGCCGGCGCTGGCCGCCGCCATCGCCAGGCCGTGGCCGTTGCCGGTGATGCTGCGTTCGCGCCGCGTGCGCATCTGCCCGACCAGCTCACGCAGGCGTTGCATTTCATCGAAGCGGGCCTGTTGCCAGCTGTCGTGGAGCAGGGCGGCAGACGCCTGCTGGTTGCGCGCCAGCGCCTTGATGGACAGCACCAGGTAACCCTGCACCAGCTGCGCATCATCGATGCTGCCGCGCAGGCTGGGGTAGGCGTGCAGGCCGCCGCAGACGGACGCCTGGCGGTTCTGCGCCTGCAGGTAATCGAGCTGGCCGTGGCCGACTTCGGTCAGGCAGCTGGTGTAGAGCGGCAGCAGCGCAATCTCCTGCGCGTCCAGTGCCGGCAGCGGCACGACCAGTTGCTGGTAGACGAGGCCGTTGGTGCCGGCACTGAAAGTAGTCAGCGGCAGTGCGCCACCGGCCACGGCCTGTGATTGCGGAATCAGCAGTTCCGGCGGCACATCGGCGAGTGTCACGCGTGGCAATACGTTTTCATCCACCGGCGCTTCCTGTCGCTGTAGCAGGGCGACACTTTGCTCGATGATCTGGCGGCAGTCGCTCTCGCTGAGTGCTGCACGGATGGCCGCCAGCCGGTCAGCTTCCGCCTGTTCGCGCCGCGACGATAACTGCCGGTCCGGTTTCAGGGTCAGGGTGACGCGATGCGGATTGTCGAGCAGCAACTCGCGCACGAGGCGCTTGATGAAGGCCGGGTCGCGCGAGTCGCGCTGCAAGTCGGCCAGTGACGGCTCCAGGTCGAGCAGGGCGACCGGATCGCCGCGATGGGTGGCGCTGTTCAGTGCGTGCAACAGCAATTGCAGGCCGTACGGATAGCCGTCACCGGTAATCTCGCGTTGTTGCAGTTCCAGCTGGTGCAGGCAGGCGTCGATGCGTTCCTGCGACACGCCTTTCTCGGCAATGTTTTCCAGCACATCGAGGATCAGGTACTCCACCTGGCCGGTGTGCTCGGGCTCGGAGCCTTCCAGGCCCGCCATGAACATCAGTTCCTTCTGCGAGTCTTCCAGCCCGCACAGCGGTGACGGCGACGTGCCGAGCGTCGAGGTCTCCAGTGCCTGCAGCAGCGGCGAGGCAGCATTGTCGAGCAACACGGCGGTCAGCAGCTGGGCCTGCAGGTGGGTTTTCAGGTCAGCGCTCTTGCCGAGCAGCCACGCGGTGACGATATGCGTCTTGCCGCGTGTGTCTTCCTCGTCCAGTGCATAAGCCTCTTCGACACGCAATGGCGCCAGGTAGCGCTTCTCGTCCGGCACGCTGATGACATGGTCGGAACGCTCGAAGCGCGACAGCGCCTGTGCCTCGAATCGGGCCTGGTGTTCTGCTGCCGGGATGTCGCCGTAGGTCATGAAGATGGCATTCGACGGGTGGTAATGGCTGCGGTAGAACGACACCAGCTGTTCGTAGGTGAGGTCGGGGATGCTGTCCGGTTCGCCGCCACTGTTGTGGTGGTAGGTGGTGGTGGGAAACATGTACTTCGACAGGGTCTGCCACAGCGCGGAGGTGACCGAACTCATCGCGCCTTTCATCTCGTTGAATACCACGCCTTTGAAGGTCAGCGGCGACGCGGGATTTTCCATCTCCTCGAATTCGAGGCGATGGCCTTCCTGCGCGAAATCGAGCGGGTCGAGGCGGGCGAAGAACACCGCATCGAGGTAGACGTCGAGCAGGTTGTCGAAATCCTTGCGGTTCTGGCTGGCAAACGGGTAGGCCGTCCAGTCGGAACTGGTGAAGGCATTCATGAAGGTGTTGAGCGAGCGGCGCGTCATCAGGAAGAAGGGGTCGCGCACCGGGTATTTCTCGCTGCCACACAGTGCGGTGTGTTCCAGGATGTGTGCCACGCCGGTCGAGTCGTGCGGCACCGTGCGCAAGGCGACCAGGAACACATTCTCGTTGTTGTCTGCCGCAAGGTGGATGTGCTGCGCACCGGTTGCCCGGTGGCGGTATTCCTCCACCCGGATATTCAGTGCCGGGATGGCCTGGCTGCGCAGCAGTTCAAAGGCAGGATGCGTCGTCATGTGATGTCCTTGGGTATCCAGCGGGCCGGCGGCGTGTGCCGGCTCTTTGTGTTCAGTGTAGCGTCAATTGCAGCTCGAACCACACCGGCCAGTCCTTGCCGGTGACGAGCAATGTTCTTGTCGCAGGGTTCCAGGCCATGCCGTTCAGCACCTGTTCGCTGTTGCGGACCGGCATGTACTGGCGCAGTGTCGCAGCCAGGGCGTCGAGGTCGTAGCGTGCGCGGACCCGCCCGCTCTGACTGTCGATAACGAGCACGGTGTCGCGATGCCAGACATTGGCGAGGATGTGCCCGTCCACCCACTCCAGTTCATTGAGGTCGCGCCACACCGTGCCACTGGCATCGCTTACCGTGAGCGTGCGCAAGACCTGCGCCGTGGCGGGGTCGAGCAGCTGCAGCACCGGCGAGCCGTCGCTCATGATGAGCGCCTTGCCGTCGGTGGTCAGGCCCCAGCTGTCGCCGGTAATCGCCAGTGTCTGCAGCGGCTGCAGGCGGGTGTCGTAGACAAAGATCTCGCGCGATTTCCAGCTGCCCTGGTACAGCCGCCCGCCAAGAAAGGTCAGTCCTTCGCCAAATACATCGCTGCGCAGGAAATGCTGTTGCTGCAGTTGCAGCGTTGCGGCGTCGTAGGCGATGAGGCGTGACTGGCCATAGCGCCCGGTGCTCTCGAACAGCTGCGGGCCGGCATAGACGAGGCCTTGCGTGAAATGGTTCGGCAGGCGCGGGATCGTGCGCAACAGCTGCCACGACAACGCCGGTACCTCGGCGTGCGCTGAGGGCAGCAACACGAGAGAAAACAATAGTGTCAGCAGTAACCGTCTACGCATGGCGATCTCCGGCAGCATCCATGGCGCCGATGATAGCGGCTGCAAAGCGCGTGAACAGCTCGCCGCTGACGGGCAGGCTTTGCACCGCAACCTGCTGGCCATACCAGTCGAAGGCCAGCCTGGCGGCGTGCAGGTAACCGCGGTCGGCAGCAGTGCCGCCGTAGCGGGCATCGCCGAGAATCGGGCTGCCCAAGGCTTTCATCATCACGCGCAACTGGTGTGTGCGGCCGGTTTGCGGTTGCAACACGAACAACCGCAAGTTGGGCGCCAGCGATTGCAAGGTGAAACGCGTGATGGCGGGATTGTCCTGCGAGCGCAGTAATTTCCAGCTGCCGTCGCGCGTGCGCTGCATGTCGCCGCTGACCGTGCCCTGTTTCTTTGACGGCTTGCGATCCGACAGCGCCAGGTAGGTCTTGCGGATCGCTCCCTGGCTGAACAGTTCACCGAGGACCTGCGCGGCGGGTTTGCTGCGCGCCACCAGCAGCAAGCCGGAAGTCATCTTGTCGAGCCGGTGCACCGGATACAGGGTTTCGCCGGGGTATTGCTGCTGGAGCTGGGCGAAAAAACCGGTGCCGTCCTCGCTGTGGAAACTGGCACCGGCGGGCTTGTCGAACACGTAGAAATCGGCGTGTTCGTGTATCGCCCTCATTCCCGGCGCCATGTGGTGCCAGCGCGCGAATCCTCCAGCACAACCCCTTTGGCTTTCAGCTCGTCGCGGATCTGGTCGGCGCGGGCGAAGTTCTTGTCTTTCTTGGCCTGTACGCGCTCGGCAATCAGCGCCTCGATGGCGTCGGCGGACAGGTCATCACTGCCCCCGGCCTGCAGGAAGGCATCCGGGTCGGCCTGCAACAGGCCGAGGACAGCGCCGAGCGATTTCAGCAGCGTGGCCAGTTCGCGCGCCTGTTGGTCATCGTTTGCCGCGCGGGCCGTGTTGAGCTGCCGGGCGAGCTCGAACAGTGTGGCGATCGCTTCCGGCGTGCCGAAGTCGTCGTCCATGTCGGCGATGAAGCGGGCCACGGCCGGGTGCTGTGCATCCAGTTCAGCCAGCGGGCTGGCGGGAATGTTGTCCAGGCCGCGCAAGGCCGTGTAGAAGCGTTCCAGTGCGCCGCGGGCGATCTGCAGGTTTTCTTCCGAGTAGTTGATCGCGCTGCGATAGTGGCTGGCGAGCAGCAGGTAGCGCACCACTTCCGGGTGGTACTGGTCGAGGATCTCGCGGATGGTGAAGAAATTGCCGAGCGATTTTGACATCTTCTCGTTGTTCACGCGGACGGCGCCGGCATGCATCCAGTAGTTCACGTAGGTCTTGCCGGTGGCGGCTTCCGACTGCGCAATCTCGTTCTCGTGGTGCGGGAACGGCAGGTCCGGCCCGCCGCCATGGATGTCGAAGGATTCGCCGAGGCAGCAGGTCGACATCGCCGAGCATTCGATGTGCCAGCCGGGACGGCCGTCACCCCAGGGCGATGGCCAGCAAACCTCGCCGGGCTTCGCCGCTTTCCACAGCGCGAAATCGCGCGGGTCGCGCTTGGCCTCATCCACCTCGATGCGCGCGCCAGCCAGCAGTTCTTCCGGGTTCTTGCCGGACAGCTTGCCGTAGCCATCGAACTGGCTGACGATGTAATACACGTCACCGTTGCTCGCGTGGTATGCGTAACCGTTGTCGATCAGGCGTTGCACCATCGCGATGATCTGGTCGATGTACGCCGTTGCGCAGGGCTCGATGTCCGGCCGTGCCACGCCGAGCCGGGCTTCGTCCTCGTGCATGGCCTGGATAAAGCGCGCGGTCAGCGCGGTGTAGGCTTCGCCATTGTCATCAGCGCGTTTCAGGATCTTGTCGTCGATGTCGGTGATGTTGCGCACGTAGGTCACGTGCCAGCCGCGCGCACGCAGGTAGCGGGTGATGGCATCGAACGCGACCAGCACACGGGCATGGCCGAGGTGGCAGTAGTCGTATACGGTCATGCCGCAGACGTACATGCGAATGTGCCCCGGCACCAGCGGCACGAAGTCCTGTTTCTCGCGGGCGAGCGTGTTGAAGATTTTCATCGGTTGCTCACTTGCCGAAGGAGTCTTTCAGGCCAATGGTACGGTTGAACACCAGCCGGCCGGCCGTGCAGTCGAAACGGTCGCTGCAGAAATAGCCCTCGCGCTCGAACTGGAAGCGCGTTTCCGGCGCGACATCGGCCAGGCTCCACTCGGCCTTGGCCTGCACTATGGTCAGCGAATCCGGGTTGATGAAGTCGAGGAAGGTCTTGCCCTTGTCCGCTTCCGGGTTTTCGGCGGTGAACAGGCGGTCGTAAAGCCGGATTTCTGCGTCCACGCAGCGGGAAGCCGATACCCAGTGGATCACGCCCTTGACCTTGCGGCCGTCGGCCGGGTTCTTGCCGTGGGTATCCGGATCGTAAGTGCAAC
>ERZ1645187.3712-NODE-3712-length-12699-cov-9.095065_pt1 | contig 12699 bp, 7 predicted proteins | sample MGYA00575352_ERZ1645187 | MGnify/ENA primary metagenome ERZ1645187 (study PRJEB40837, sample SAMN11349314) | freshwater sediment metagenome | isolation source: river sediment | host: Sediment | place: India: Wazaribad , New Delhi | collected 2017-02-21 ... | reverse complement strand
TCCAATCATGCATTTGTGCTTCCTGTTCAAACACACCTTCAGCTTTCTCATCATAGATCCTACGAATGTGCGCACGTAAAGCCTTCTTCGCTTGATGTTGACTTGCTCGTATTTGATATGTCCTGCTTTGGTAATCCCTTACGATAGCCTCGTTAAGTGGACGTAATCCAGCAGCCCTTGCAATCGTAGCAGTGTCCCAAACATCTTCATGGAACTGAACAGTAGCTGCACTGCCATCTACGCTTCGACCCTTAGCCACCTCCCACATCCCGCGCAATGGGCGATTCAACCCTAACCCTACCACTGCATCTGCTACAGTAGGCAGGAATGCTTCACCATGCACAAGACGTTGACTCGCAGCACCTACGCTATCTACTATCCTGCCAACTGCTTGAATGGTTGGGAAATCCCAAACACTTGTTGGCACAATCGTAGCGTTGCGAGGGTTCATATCGCCACGAACGAACAGGTTACTTTGCAATAGTGCTGAGCCTGCTCCATACAGTAGGAAGTCACTCAAGTCTCTCCCTTCTATATCTCCACCAGCCGCCTTTGTGATCGCCCCGTACAGATCAGTGTTACCTTCACTGCGCTCCGCAATCATCTGGTTCAACTGCTGGAATCCCGGCACACTGCCAGCCCCAAAGAAGCTTGCATTCATTGCCACTATTGCAGCAGGCGCAGCCTTCACTCCTTTATCCGCATACCTGAACAGGTTGTTAAGCATGTGGAATGTATAGCTTTGATACACACTCATGGCCAAACCTACGCTACCTTGGAACATCCTTGGCTTATGCAATGGGTTGGTGACAGCGCTGACCCTGCGGTTGAATGTCCACATGAACTGATTCAATTCTGCACCTTGCATACCTGCCGCACGACCTAGCCTATCAGCAATCTTTAATGCAGAATACTGCACCGCCATATTACTAATGTCGCTCGGAGTTGATAGCAGGTTGAACAACTTGCTCCCTCCGTCTTCCAGTTGCTTTCTCCAACCTTCCACACCTTGCTTCACAGTCCCGCTAGTATCCAATCGCATTTCTTCAAAGGCATCCCTCATTAACTGATGGGGCTTCAACATCAGGCCACGTGCGACAAAGTCATCAATCTCTGCCTTACCTTCCGTAGTAAATACACCTTTGAAACCTTCTGCCAATGCTTTACCAATATGAATCTTCGGAAGAGATTGCGTACCATCCGCGCCTACACTGCCTGCACGTGTACCGAAAAGTGCATACAGTTCACTGTCAAACACTGCCTGCTGCTCCGGCCCGAGCTTTGTGCGGCGGCTCATCAGGTAGCTAAGTTCACCTGCACCTTTAGTCATTGCCCCTAGTACGTTCACAGCAGCATCTGCCGCATCAAGCCTGAACATCAGCATACTTTGTACACGATTGGCAGCACTCACCAGCCCCCTAACATCAGCAGGCGATGCACCAGTCTCCCTCACAATACGTGCAGCAACATAATCCCCTGCATTAGCTTCAATACCTGCATCCTTTAAGCGTGCAAGCATAGCGTCCGCAGTGGCAGCAAAGCCCATCGCTCTGTCACCCTCATCTTCGACAGCCTGCCCAAACAGCTTACCCTTGGCCTTCCTGCCAACCTCTTGTACCTTCCCGCCTCTGAACGTCCGCGCTACTCCCTCCCATACCTTCGCCCCGAAAGCATCAACACTGTTGTTAATATCTTTCCAGACGGAGGGGTTGGCAGCATCGCCTCCCTTCATTGTTGCCATCAGAGTTTCATAATCACTTACATACTTTTGGGTTGCAACACCCTTGCCCATGATTACTCGAGCCTTAGCCATAGCTCCAAGTGCACGACCCTCCATCTTATTACTAGCATCATCTGCCATCCGTTGCAGCATAGCAAATTCATCAGCGTAGTTAAGCTCAATAGCATTGCCGTACTTCATTTCAACTTGGCGGTTAATCCAGCGGTTGTGCTCATCTACCAGTCTGTGTGCATCAGCTTCTGGCATGAAGCTTCCAGCCTGTCCACTCCGATTCAGATTGCTCCTTGCCCCACTTCCACGCAGCTTATCATCACTGAACTCCCAACGCTTTTGTGCCTGCTTGTATGCATTCACATCATTACGTGTAACCTCTGTGAAACTATATCCACCAGATGCAGCCTTCTGCCTAGCATCTGCCAACGCTACACCTAGCTCCTCTTCAGTTGCGCCTACCACTCGCAGCACTTCCTCTTCGCTGTCTGCAAGAGGGTTCTTATTGCGCTTAATTAAGTAGGTGGCGAACTGGTAATCGCGAGGTGGCAAATAGAACACGTCCTCTGCCACATCAAGACTCTTGCCCATTTCCTGATGCAGTGCCATCTTAGGTTTGGTGATGCTACTGTAAACAGCTTTGCCAAGCTCTCGCATGTAACCGGCAGCCAATGGCTCTTGGAATACCCACGCCTCATCTTGCCCCAGTTGCTTAGCGAAATCCTTTGCACTAACCCCAGCATCCTTTGCAGCCAGCCAGTCTTTCTTGTAGGCACTAGCAATAACTGTGTCGTCAGACGCCCACATTAGCTCGCCTTTAGCACGGCTATACCATTCAGTTACCGCTGCTACCTCTCCCTTAGACTTTGTATCCCGCAACATTACGTCACTGACACCTACCAACTTCTGTCTGATAGCGATACTCTCATCAGATGCCCAGCGCATAACGTGGTCGCCGATGCCAGCTGCCCATTGTTGCAAGCTTTGGTAGCCACCTAGTTGCGATGTGTTGGTAATGAAGCGTTCCCTGTTATAGCCCATCACAGCTTCTACAGGGATAGCATCAGGCAACAGTGCCCGTTGCTCCTCATTCAGCATAGTGGCTGCGACAACTGCTTGTCTGCCCGCTCTGGCTTTTGCAGCTTCACCTGTTTGGTACGCCCAAATCTCAGGGCTATGCTTGGAGAAGTAGCTAGGCGCATCGTAATCCAATGCATAGTGACGTGGCTTAAGCAATTCATCTGCGCTTTCCGCTACATCCTTTAGCCCTACTTCCCAGCTATTCCCAGTAGCATCTGTGAACTTACCTACCTGCCCACGACTCACTACAAACTTTTCACTGACACCAATTGCACTGGCAATCTCATCAGCACTTGCAGTAGGATTGGCAGCAGCTAATCTTTCATATTCACCGATCTTAAATGCTGCAAGCTTCTCAATCAATGGCTGAACATCATAGTTAGTTTTGCCAAGCTTAATAGTGGCAGTTGGCGTAACACCTTCTTTACCTACTGTATCAAGCAGTGCTCTTTCCAATGCATTGATGTTTGACCAATCCTTGCCACCAATTGTGGCAGCCAACTCTGCACCATCTTTCCTACTGCGACTAGACGCAAGAACGCGCTGAGCCTGATACTCCAGAAGATCAGTGCTGGCTTGTGAACTATCTGACACACCTTGAATCCTACGAGCATCAGCAGCTTTGGGCATACCATTAGCACCCTTGGTGTAGGTTGTAACTTCAGCAGCACCCTTTAGCAGAACTGTATTTGTGGAGGCATTGACCTGCACCAGTGGGTTATCCCCAAGGTGTCTGCCAATTTCACCAGTGATTGCGCCTGTACGCAGATTGGTGAACAAGGTGCGTTTGCGCCCAAATAAGTGGGACGCCTCCCCTGCACCCATGTCCTTCAACACTCTTGCATAAGTTGGGTAAGCGGCCTTAAATTCTTTGCTACCCATTTCACTACGCAGCTTATATACCTGTTGCCAGTTTGCATAGTCTTCATAGGTATCATCCGCAAGCTTATGCATAGGGATACCATGGTCAACAAACAAGGCATTAGACTCATCAGCAAGCTGGGCAGGTGTACTAAGCTTAGCCTTGCTCACAGACTGCTGTAACCCTCCATGTGCACGGAAGTCTAGGATACTTCTAAGGTCTGTAATATCCAAGTCTTTTGGTTCCGCACCACTACTTAGGCGAGCCACTAACCTATCATATTCTGCCGCATCAACTACACCTTTAGGAGTTGCAGTAGCAGGGCGAGCAACAGCTTGCAACTTACCCAGTGTTGTGGCAGCACCACCAACTGTTGCAGCATCCCCAGCGGATGCCACACCCGCAACTCTTTGAAAGTCCCGTGCGTTAGGCATTCTGAACTGTGCGCCACCTTGCAGCATAGCCGCCAATTCCTCACGCCCTTTGTCATCCTTGGTCATGCGCATCATTGTGGAATAGAGGGTATCATTTGCAATACCCTTCTCCCCAAACTTCTGCACCAATTCTGGTGAGTACATATCTCGCAACTGTTCTGTAAGCTGCGTCTCTGCTTTGAGCTTAGCACTGTTCTGTGCAGCTTCCATCAGCGGAGTGGTAGGTTTAACTTTGCTAATTGCATCGTAAGCACCAAGATACATTGCGGCTTTCGTGCCACCTTGAGCATTGCCAACAACCGGAGTTTGCAAGTATGGCAACTCTTCAGCATTGATTGTTCCTGTCCGCAGCGCATTACCTTCAGCAGTCAAACCTCTGCTAACCCACACGCCACCTATAGCGCCCTGAGCAATCGCGCCAAATGCAATGCCCGCCCCAAGATGCCCAAGAGCTTGGCTAGCAGTTAGCGCATCATTGTTCAATGTGTGACCAGCGTTAAGGCTGAACTCAATAGCCGTGCCAACAATCGCACCTTCATACGCTTGCTGAGCCGCTGTGTATCCCCACATCTGATGCTTGGCTTTGGTGTAAGTGGTCAAGGCTTGCTTGCCAGTTTCGCTACCAATCTTTGCGGCCTCTGCCATGTACACTTTACGTGCAGCTTCAGCTTTGGTGTAAGGTGCTACCAGCATGGAAGCTAGGCGGCTAGTACCACCTCCTGCAAAGCTTGCCGCTTTCATTGCGCGGATGCCCCACATTGCAGCACCGCCCGGCGCAAAGCTTGCAACCAAACTACCTGCCATATCGTATAGGTTTTGATTCTGGCTGTACTCAACGCCTAGGTCATAACGTTCATCAGATAGCATCTGCTTGATATTGTAGGTCTCTGTATCTTCACTGGCCAACCCTGACCATTTGCCAAGCTCAATGAAGTTGTTCAGTGTGCCATACGTGGCTGTCTTGAAAGTGATGTTGAGCCTATCAAGCATATCAATCTGTGGCTTGTTGGCTTCCCTAATGTGGTCAGGGATTAACAGCAGCTTTGTAGCACTTGTGCTTTCATCATAGTCTTCTGCAAATTGTAACATGGGTTGTCTCCAAATCTAAATGTTGTTACCTGAATACATTAAACCCGCTAGCAATTGAATACTGTGCGGACATGATACCAGCAGGCGTTGTCAAATCTAATCTCTTACCTGACTTACCTTTAACAGTAAAGTCATCCTTATCAGCAGGGCGTAAGCCTAGCAAGTCATAACCATTGTTAGAGTTATTATACTCGATAGCCAAAGTGAAGTAACTTGCCAAGGCTGTTGAAGCATCCCCAACGCTTTGTCCACTTTCACGCAAAGCATTGAACATCCCATCGACACTGCCAATCTTGTCGAATGCAACTTCTTCTGGAAGCGTCGCAATTCTCATAGCTGGCACATCATCAGTAAGCTTATTGTTAGCTGTTGCCCATGCCAACATTTTCCTATGGTCTGGCATAGCATAAGGATTACTGGAGGAATTACCTCTGATATTAAGATCGTCGACATTTTGTCTAGCGTAATTGTTAAGCTTGGCAAAATCTGCGACCTGTCCTCCATCCACTTCCTTAATGCTCTTCGCCGTAACTTCCCGTTTGTTAGACACAAGAAAGTCTTGTGTAAGACTTTGCGCCTTAGTAGCAGTTGCTTCCAGTTCAGGATACTTCACATTACCTTTTAGCAATCCTGCCGCGTTCAGCACTTCAGTAGCCTCCACTGGGTTAGCTCCCGCCGGTTGACCTTCTGCCACCTTAGCCAAGTTCGCTTTCACACCTTCACTAAGCTGAGCCTCTATCAATTGGCCAGTGCCACCTGCTGCTAAGTATGCCTGCTGAACTTTATTGCTAGCCCTAGCGGTTTGGTCTAACCCTTCTTCCGCTGCTGTCAGTTGTTTGCTTGCAACTCTATTCGCAGCCTCCTGTCTGGCAAGGCTAGCCTTGGCTTCTTCTGCATCATAAACTGCTTTGTCTCTAGCATATTGCGTTTGTAATCTTACCAACTCAGGAGCAGCTTGCAACTGGGCAGCAGTGTCCATAGTCTTCATCTGCTGTTGCATTGTTTGAATACTCAAAGCCTGCGCATCTAAAGCCTGCTTTGCATCAAAGTTTGCAGCATCTGCACCTGCTTGTTTAACAGCAGTGCCAGCGGTTATGGCATTAGCAGCCGCCATTTGTTCTGAGGTTTGCGCATTCAAAGGTGCGAGCTTGGCGGCACTCTGCGCCTGCGTAACTCCTGCCTGAGCATTGGATACATTTGCTGCCCCAACTGCTTGAGGTAATCCTCCTGCTGCTTCAACCCTGCGCTGTTGCAGTACGGCCAGTGTGCCAAGCTTATCAGCCTCTGCCTGATACGCAGCTTGCTCTTCAGGGTTAACAGCTGCATCTGCTGCTGCCTGCATCTGTTCTTGCCTATCGAGAGTGCGAATGGTAGCCTTCCATTGCTTCTCTTGCGCTTGCAATCGAAGTGGGTTTGCTTCTTCCTGCATCTGTGCGTCAAGCCTCTCCGCATTTGCCAAAGATGTTGCGCTACTAGCCACCTCTCTTACTGCACCAACTTGAGCTAACAAGGCATTAGTCTTGGCCTCGCTAATCTTCACCGGCGCATCTGCCTCTGCTAATCCTACATCCTTTTCCAATCCTGCCAAACGAAGCTGAGCCTCCATGCCTGCCATGATTGTTGAAGCAGGTGTGGCTGTTGCGGCTGTGAGCAATCCTCGCTGGTCATTGATAGTGCCAGTCATTGCAACATTGCTGCCACGCAGCGCACTAATCTCTGCTTCAATGTCCTTCTGTCCTCTTGCATATGGGTTGCCCATTAGCAGGGATGACATGAAAGTTCCGGGGTCGCTGAAGAGAGTGGCATTTGCTACGCCTCTCTTAGCCTTAATGGTATTCAGTAATCCAGCTTGCAAATCACTCAGGGCTTGGGCATTCTCACTAGACCGACTGGTTGCCAACGCTGGGTCTTGGTTGTACCTGTCTAGCAGCATCTGAGTCTGCGCATTTCCCATGGCTGCTTGCTCTTCCAATCTGCGCTGGCCTACATCAAGTGCTGACCGGGTAGATGCAAGGTTCCCCCTGAGGGTATTCAGGGATGAAGCAGAAGCCGCCTCATAGTCTGCTTGTGGAAGACCACCTGCAAGTAGTCGCTGCACTTGCTGAAGAGATTGTCGAGATACACTAAGAGCATCTGTACCTGATGCAGTGGGGCTAGCAGCTTTTGATGAGGCACCCCCAACTTCTGCATTAATATCCAGCACGCCTTTGCCGCCAGATAAATCATAAGCTTTGCCCTGCAATGCCTGCTTAGCCTGTGGCAACCTGTTACCAATAATGTTGGACACATACTTCTGTGTCTCGGCAAAAGGTGGAATACCATTGTATTTGCGCACTGCTCCAGGCCCGGCATTATAAGCTGCCAATGCCAATTCAGTTGTACCAAATTCTTGTAGCTGCTGCCCCAAGTATTTCACACCTGCCTCGACGTTCTGTTCAACATCGAAAATGTCAGTTACGCCAAGACTTCTTGCTGTCGCTGGCATAAGCTGCATAAGGCCGGATGCACCCTTTGGGCTGACTGCATTTGTCTTACCTTGACTCTCTTGCGACATAACAGAGAGCACCAGTTCTAATGGCACTCCATACTGCGCCGAATACTTCTCCGCCAATTCTTTATATGTGGCCATTCTACGTGTCTCCAGTTTATGTATGTGTTGGGAGGCCGTAAGCCTCCCTCCATGTTTCTCAGCCGAGAGGTATGCCACCCGGTACTGTCCCGTTGGTTGTTCCCGGCAAGAAGCTCCACAACCCTTCGTTGCCTGTTCCTGATGCCCCACCAACTTTGTCGGCAAGGTAGTTACGTTTACCGAACAGGCTGAACAAAGTAAGAGCAGCAGTAACAATGGCAAAGTCCTCTGAGAACTCTCCAATATCTGGGCGCCGCTCCAACGTTTGTGTCCTATCCGTATTTTGATAGGCATTTATCAAACTCCCAAAGAGCGCATTGACCACTTGTCCTTCGTCCAAGTGAATCTTTGCGTAATCTTTAATTGTTTGCAATTCCTGTTCAGCGGCTTTCACCACTGTTCTGGCATATGCATCGTTTGCCAGTAGTTGTAATGCTGTGCTATTCCATAATCCATTACTACAAGCCCTTGCGTGAAGCTGGGGGATAAACTCATCAGCATATGTGTGATAGTTATTATCCCGTGCGGCTCTAGCATCAGCTATCGCATTCTCTTTGTGGAATTGCGTGTTGAGAAAATCAGTAAGCAGATGGTCAATTGCCCCATCAAGCTTTGCTTTATCGAGAGCCCTGAGTCTATCAATAGTCTCGTCGACTCCCTGCGTTTCTTTTAAATAGGCAGTGGCGATGCCTTTGAGTAGCTCACCAATACCGAGCGGACCATCACCTTTATAGGCGTCTGCAAGAGATTGGCCACCGCCACCTCCACTTTCAACACTTCCGCCTAAACCTAGCGCATCTAGCCCCGCACCAATCAGACTATCAAAAAGTCCCATCGCCACTCTCCTACGCGCACGAAGCGCAATCAGTTATTAACTTTACGCAGCTTCCTGCTACGCTCTAAGGCTACAAGTACAACTCCAACCGCACCTACAATAAGATCAAGGTTGCCACCCAGCGTTACTCCTTGCAAGAACTGTACCAACGCCAACCCACTACTGATAGCCACGTCTGCATCGAAGCCGCCATCTGAAGCTGCGCTGCAAACCTGTTCCACTTTTGTAGCCACAGCAGAGGCTGGAGGCGCCAACACAACTTTTGCAGCTGCCACAGCACCAATTGCACTACCTGTACCAATTGCAATCTTGCCTGTGTTTGTGTTTGCCAGACTGCGTTCTCTGCGGAACTGGTAGTCAACATCGTTGGAGAACCAGCTAATGTTAACTTCATTATTCTGATTACCCCCGAGGATGCCAATGCGACCAGACTTGTCAAACCCTACAAAGAATCCAACATGACCTCGACCGCCGCCCCTATTGATAACAACCACGTCTCCATACTTTGGTTGCTTGATCGACATGCCCCAGTCTGCAAAGCTAAGGGCAGCCGCGCTTTTAGTTCTTGCAATACTTGCTTGCATTAGAACCCAGTTAGTAAAAGCTGCACACCACGGAGTTTCATCATCACTAGCATGATAGCTAGTTGCTGTGAAATACTCCACGATGCGAGGGTTATCAGTTGAGCCTGCAACTTCACGTTGACCAAGCTCTGCCATGGCGATATCCATGTGGCGTAAACCGCTAGTGCTGCGTCCGCCTACATCAATATCCCCTACCTTATCTTTGCTCTTCCACATGTTATACTCCTAGTGAATTGAGAAAAACTTTCCCGATTAGGAACATTAATCCTGCACCTACACCACCTGCCAGCCATTTGCCGATTCCCCACATCAGATCAACCTTCTGTTGATATTCTGAGTAAGCTTCTTGAGCACCCGGTCTTTTCAGTTCAGCTGGCACATTATGTAGATCTACCAAGTGGCCATCATACTTTGCTGTGATCTCCTGAATCCTTGCATGTACGTTATCTATTTTCTTATCCATGTCTAATATAGCCCTGCCTATCATAACCGCTAATGGTCTTAGGTCTGGGCTAAGCTCTGTCAGTTCTAGTGGCTCATCTTTCAGCCACCTTTCAATGCTCTCTCTCATATCGCCCCGCTATGTAGAAGCCTAAAGTAAGGAGGCAGCACGCCTTACGTGAACTGTGCCGCCTCCACTGCTTCCGACTCAACCGATTAAGGTGTTAAGGCTTCTTGCGCAGCGGCAATCTCATGAGCCAAGCGCAGCCCAGTGATTACACCACCAGCATCACGTGTTGATACCAAAGGCATTGATACGCCGATAGCAGCACCATTGTACATTACGCTTAAGCCATACATTGGTTTACTATTGGCATCCACACCTGTCTTTACCATGCCAATACCGAACAAACCTGGTTGGGGAACATCTGAAGGTTCAACCAACAAGTTGTGGCATTTAGCAAGGGTAATGACTTTATGTGTCATTGAAGTGAACTCGTTAACACTCATGCGAGCCGGGTGACCGTTCCGCATTACTGTCATACGCACGTTGAAATCATTGTGCGTGTTCAAGTCCATGAAAGATTCCCAGTCGTTTGGACGATAACGTGGGCGCGTAGGGTCTTCAGCCATACGCAGCTTAGCGTCACAGTCGTCTACGCAGAAACCATCTTTTGCCCACCAAGGCACACCGCCGTCATACGCACCCCAACCGGTTACCAGCGGCGAGCAACCGATCGCGTGTGGGATTGATTGCTTACAAGAAGCTGTCCAATCGCAACCTGTTTCCATCAGCCCACAGATTTGTGGAGGAGGTGGCAGTTCGCAAGGTGGGCAGTAAGGCAGGATTGTAATGGGCTGTTCGCAATACTCTTCAGGGCAAGGAGCAGGTGCAGCTACGTGTGATTTACAAGCACCAGTAGCAGGTGGCAACCCGCAAGGTACAGTATTATCTGTCATGAGATATCTCCAGAATGTGATTAGGTTGGAGGGTAGCCTGCGATTAACTTTGCGCAGGCATACCCGCCAGAGTGATTGGGTTAGAGCAGGTTGCTACCACCGTTACCGCCACCACCGCCACCAGCTGAGGTGACTGTGACAGATACTTGTGCTGTTGCCACACCGCCATGACCGTCAGTAATTGTATAATTAAAGGTTGCAACTCCTACAAATCCAGCAGCAGGTACATACTGAACAGTGGTAGAATTAACCACCGTTGCCGTACCACTGGTAGGGGTACTTACACTATCAATTGTCAGTGTGTTGCCATCTGCATCACTATCATTTGCAAGCAAATCTGTGATGGTTAAGCTAACACCTTGTTGGGTTGTGTATGCATTGTTGACTGCAACAGGAGTGGTATTGGTAGTACCGCCGCCACCTTCGCATGTGCAAGGAATTGGCAGGTTGTCAATCGCAACACCATCTTTTACAAGCTTGATGCGATTGCCTTCGATTGCAATACGGTAATCTGCGCCACCAGTATTTGGTACAGCCACTGTACTAACTGCAACACCATCTTTGCGCAACTCGTAATTGCCGCCAGATAGTGCGAAGGTATACGTAGGTAATGTACCGCCACCCCCTCCACCTGCTGTAGTGCAAGGCGCAACCAATGTGCACAGTTGGTAAGTGTCCACTGCCACACCATCTTTCTTCAGTGAGATAGCACCGCCAACTGCTGCTTCCAAGCGATACACAGGGGCATTGACAGCTGTAGGGGTAAGCCCTTCGAGCAAGGTACTTAAAGCCACCTTACCTAATCCTTGTTCATCGCAGAACAGAATTGTAGCAGCTGCTCCCGGAGTACGTTGCGCAACTGTTTCAGCCAATCCACACAGATCAACTTCCGCATTGCATCCGCTAACTCTTAGGCCGCGACCTAACGCTAGTGTTGTAGGCGTGACCGTAGAACAAACAGTCCCCGGTGGCACGCCCATCATATTACGTTCGTCAATATTGTTGCACTGCATAATCCACCTCCTTTCAATTTAGGTAGTGCAACGAGGAGTATTGGAAAAGTCTGATGACCCTCCCGAACTACCGCCACAACCTGTGCAGCCGTTAGACATGGCTTTTAAAGTCCACGCTAACACTTGAGCGGAAGTATATCCTCCATACCAATCCTCCGCAAGCAGATTGCTAGTGCCGATTACACCGTTTCGCTTTGGTGTGTACAGTTTGCCATCCCGTGTGCCTACTTGGTTTAGGTTCCAGACTTGTGCAGTAGGTGCTTCATCGCATCCCAATGCGGCTGTTCCTGCCAAGATAGGTGGGAAGATGAAGTCTGCTTGGCAATCACTAAGACGTTGCAGTTTCAACCAGATAGTGCGCATGTCCAAACGGCGCCAATTACTTGGGCCACAGTTGGGCATACGATCTTCATCAACTGGTGTGTACCAGTAGTCATTAGCGTCGAACGCCGTAGACCCAGCAGGGTACAGCAATCCTCGCTTCAAGCCAATCATGAAAGTTGGGCGACGAGCTTTCGGTAAGACTACACTAAGTCCCATACCGCTAGTTCCGCAACTTCCAGTAGAGCAGTTATTTCCACTCATTGCGATCTCCTTAATATGAATTCTGTGAGGTTGCCACTAAATGTAGCCAGTACGCTCACAGTATGTCCAGTGGCGCAACCTGCGTAGTGCAGGTCGCCCCGTGTTTTTGTCAACAGCCTGAGATTATGTAAAGCATTTCGTCCGGGCATATCTTGTCCAGCAACGCAAAGGATACGAGTAAGTGCTGGAGCATCAGCCCCTTCACTTGCCCGCTGCACTGAGCTACCGTATGCACTAGCATTGGTAACGTGGCTTGCCCTCCACTCAACATCGGGGTAGGCTGGAAGGTTGAAGTCGCCTTTCAACACACAACTAACAAGCTTAACAACCTTTCGATTAGTTCCGCTCATTTGGTTACAGTATATTAAGGCTGCCCCCTTACCATGCAGCAGGAGTTCGCAGCCAGATGGGGTAGCAACGGCGATTGGGGCATAACCTACATTGCCGCCATTGCC
>ERZ1645187.3711-NODE-3711-length-12708-cov-5.712953_pt1 | contig 12708 bp, 7 predicted proteins | sample MGYA00575352_ERZ1645187 | MGnify/ENA primary metagenome ERZ1645187 (study PRJEB40837, sample SAMN11349314) | freshwater sediment metagenome | isolation source: river sediment | host: Sediment | place: India: Wazaribad , New Delhi | collected 2017-02-21 ... | reverse complement strand
GTAATTCCTTACAACACTCCTGAAACTTTTTGTCCTGATCATATTCTTAAATTTTTAACGCCCTTAAAATTTTATCCACATCGTAGTTGGTTTCAATGGCCGGTAAATAAATATCGTAAGCCTCTCTGGCCAGTTTGTTTGAATAGGTTTTCCGGAAGAAATAGGGACCGTCCTTGATCACATAATTCAGGATAAAAAAACGGTAGGCCTCTTTGATCAGCCTGACTTCCGGTTCGGTAAGCGGATAAATCCGGTGATACTCTTTCAGAAACATCATAAAGCGGTCTTCCATCAGCGGATCGACAAGATAGCTGAAGACCGTGCGGTCGCCGACATCGGAACAAACACGGCTGAAAAAGTAAAAATCCATCACCCGCGACGACATGCGGAACCAGTCGTAATCCCAGCGCGAAAAAAACTTACCGTTTGTATCGATCGAAAAATTACCGATGTTCCAGTCGATAAAAACCGGGATCACCTCAAAATCGGTGATATAATTTACCTTGTCCGCATTTTCAAGAAAAATATCGCAGTGTTTCAGCACCATCGATTTGTGGTCGGGGCACATTTTTATTTCGTTGTTATTGACCGATTTCATCAGTTTATGAATATCGGTCACCACGGTTTTCGACGCATTGGGCAACTGGTTGCAAATATTGGTGCAGGCCCTGTGAAAACGCGCCAGTTCGCGGCCCAGCTTTCTGATCAGTTTTTCGTCGAGCCGGCGCGGCAGTTTCAGTTTGGCCTGAATCGGGTTGTAAAAAACTACCCACGCACTGCCATGTTCATGGTGATACCGGTAAATAAACAATTCGTTTTTCTTCACCAGCGACTGCGCCAGAAATGCCTGGTAAGGCGCTTCAAGGTTGTTGGCGAGGTTGTTGATGATGATGTGATCTTCCCTGAAATCGTCGTATTTGCCATAATCCGAAAGTTTGGCAAACACGGGTTCGCGTTTATAAAACGAAATTTTGTAAACCTGGTTAGTGGAAACATAGGCGCTTACATCGTAAACTCCTTTTATTTCGTGCCGGTCGTCGAACTCGCGCCAGGCATGTTTTACAATCTCAATATAATCAGGTTTCTGCATGTTTCAGTTTAAATAATTTCGAAATAGCGTTTTAACTCCCAGTCGGTTACCTGGTGCCCGAATTGTCTCCACTCCCACTCTCTTGTCCGTGTAAAATGATCTACAAATCCTTCGCCGAAAAGCTCGCGTGCCAATGCCGATCCGGCCATTTTTTCCGTGGCTTCCATCAGGTTCACCGGCAGTTTTATGGCTTTGCTGCTGTAACTGTTCCCGGTAACCGGGCCATCCTGCAGTTTGAGTTTGTGTTTTATTCCGTATAAACCCGAAGCCAGCGCTGCTGCCAGTGCAAGATAGGCGTTTGTATCGGCTCCCGGAACCCGCGATTCGATGCGAGCCGATTCCATTTTTCCGTCAATCACCCTCACGGCAGCGGTGCGGTTGTCAAATCCCCAGGTTACGTTGGCGGGTGCCCAGTCTCCATGCCCGATCCGTTTGTAACTGTTCACAGTGGGTGCAAACATCGGCAGAATTTCAGGCAGACACATCAGTTGTCCGGCAATGTAATATTCCAGAATTTCGGTCAATCCGCCCTTTTCATCCCAGAAAAGATTTGTCTTTCCTTCGGCATCCCACAAACTCTGGTGAATATGACCGCCTGAACCCGGCAGGTTTTTATTCCATTTTGCCATAAAACTGGCGACCATGTTGTGGCGGTATGCAATTTCCTTCACCCCGGTTTTAAAGAGAATGGCTTTGTCGGCAGCGGCCAGGATTTCGTCGTAATAAACGGCCGCTTCAAAAACGCCGGGACCGGTTTCGGTGTGCATGCCTTCCAGCGGCACATTGAATGCCTCCATAAAATCGATCACCTCGTTTACAAAACCCTGGTTCATCGAAGTTCTGAGATCGGAATAGCCAAACATGCCGGGTGTGATGGGCTGCAACTGCTGAAAACCGGAATTGCTGATTTCGGAAGGTGTTCCCCTGAAACAAAACCACTCAAACTCCTGCGCAAACCGCGTGGTGAAACCCATGTTTTTACATTCGGCAGCCACCTTTTTCAGCAAGCTGCGGCTGCATGCAATACCCGCATATTTCGGATCCTCGCCAAAATCGGCCAAAAAAAACGGGATGTTGTTTTCCCAGGGTATTTTCCGGAAGGTGGAGAGATCGACTTTTGCCTTTCCGTCAGGATAGCCGGTTTGCCAGCCTGTAACTTTGCCGTTATCGTAACAAACATCGCCCGAATCCCAGCCAAAAACCACATCACAAATTCCCAGTTGCTGATCTGCGGCATTTGCCAGCTTCCGTTTGTGAATGTACTTTCCGCGCAAAATTCCGTCAATATCGGCAATTGCAATTTTTATCTTTTTTGAATCTGTCTGGTTTAATAAATCCAAAACCTTTTCGTTTTCCATCCGGGCCTTTGTTTTGTTTGATTCATCAAAAATAATCAAAAACAACCCCTTTTTACGCTAATCTTCAAAAGCGAAACAGGTTTTTACCGAAATTTCTTATAGAATTCTGGAATACCCCCTTTAAAAATCAGGCTGATCCATGAAATGAAAGAAATTATCACTATCGATAACCTGTTGAAATTATATGTTTCGGTGGAAAAACGTATTTTTGGAATCGCACTTTAAAAGAAAAAACAATGGCACAATTCAGATTAAATGCACTTACGGAAGTGATGAACCGGAAACCGGTGGAAGTTTCACGCGAGGAAAACCTTGTTTCTGATTATTTCGGAAAACGGGTATTCAACCAGCCAAAAATGAAAAAATACCTCTCGAAAGAGGCATATAATGCTGTAATTGAAGCCATTGAAACCGGCACTACCATCAACCGCAAAATGGCCGACCAGATTGCACTGGGCATGAAAACCTGGGCGCTTGAAAACGGTGCCACCCATTATACACACTGGTTTCACCCGCTTACCGACGGAACCGCTGAAAAACACGACGCGTTTATTGAACATGGCGACAACGGTGGTGTGATTGAAACGTTTTCCGGGAGCATGCTGGCCCAGCAGGAACCCGATGCTTCCTCGTTTCCAAGTGGCGGAATCAGGCAAACCTTCGAGGCACGCGGTTATACAGCCTGGGACCCCACTTCTCCGGCTTTTATCAGCGAAACCACGCTGACCATTCCCACCATATTTATTTCCTACACCGGCGAAGCACTCGATTTCAAAACACCGCTGCTTCGTGCCATTGCTGCAGCCGACAAAGCTGCCACGGCTATCTGCCAGTATTTCGACAAAGATGTTTTGTCGGTTAAAACAAATCTTGGATGGGAACAGGAATATTTCCTCATCGACGAAGCTTTGTACATGGCGCGGCCCGACCTGGTTTTAACCGGCCGTACTTTAATGGGGCACCAGTCATCAAAAGACCAGCAACTGGGCGATCATTATTTTTCATCCATCCCGACACGTGTAAACCGTTTTATGCAGGATGTGGAAAATGAAGCCCACAAACTGGGAATTCCCATCAAAAACAGGCACAACGAGGTGGCGCCTAACCAATACGAGCTGGCCCCGATTTACGAAGAAGCCAACCTTGCCAACGACCACAACCAGTTGCTGATGGACATCATGCACAAAATTGCACGCCGTCATCATTTCAGAATCCTGTTTCATGAAAAACCTTTTAAAGGAATCAACGGTTCGGGAAAACACAACAACTGGTCGCTTCAAACCGACACGGGTGTAAACCTTTGCTCACCCGGCAAAAACCCCAAATCGAACCTCCAGTTTCTGACGTTTGTAGTAAATACACTGAAAGCGGTTTACGATGGGCAGGATCTTTTGCGTGCCAGCATTCTTACTGCCGGAAACACGCATCGTCTGGGCGCCAACGAAGCACCGCCCTCCATACTTTCGGTATTTCTGGGAACCGAAGTTTCGAACATGCTCGACCTGATGGAACAGGCTGTGGTGGACCGCAAAATGACACCCGACGAAAAAACAGCCCTGAAACTCAACATCGGCCGGATACCGGAAATCATCCTCGACAGTACCGACCGCAACCGTACTTCGCCTTTTGCTTTCACCGGCAACCGTTTCGAATTCAGGGCAGTGGGTTCATCGGCCAACAACGCATCGGCACTGATTGTGCTGAATGCACTGGTTGCCAACCAGCTGCAAAAGTTTCAAAAAGCCGTGGATGCCCTCATCGAGAAAAATGTAAAAAAAGACGAAGCCATCTTCCAGGTATTAAAAGAACTCATTATTCAGTCGAAACCCATCCGTTTTAATGGCGACGGGTACAGTGAAGAATGGGTGAAGGAAGCAAAAAAACGGGGCCTCACCAATATTACCAGCGTGCCCGAATCGCTGTCAGCATACTTGCGGCCCGAATTCAAAAAGATGTTCAAAGACCTCGAAATTTTCAGCGAGGCGGAACTGAAAGGCAGGGTTGAAGTGGAATACGAAAAATTCATCATGAAAGTTCAGATTGAATCGCGTGTTCTGGCCGATCTTGCCATCAACCACATTGTTCCGGTAGCCATTGAATACCAGACCATGCTGCTTGAAAATGTCAGAAACCTGAAAGAAGTTTTTGATGCGGAAGAATATAAAAAACTGGCCGGTGCCAGGATTGAACTCATCAAAATCATCAACGAACATATTTCAACGATTAAAGCCAAACGGGAGGCCACGATTGAGGAGCGCAAAAAATCGAATGCCATCAGCGATGTGGTAAAACGCGCCGTTGCTTACGACAAAAATGTAAAACCTTATCTCGAAGAAATCAGGGAGCACATCGACAAGCTGGAACTGATTGTGGATAACGAAAAATGGCCGTTGCCCAAATACCGGGAGTTGTTATTTACAAAATAACTTTAAAATTTGAATTAATTTATAAAACTTTATTTCACGCAAAGACGCAGAGACGCATAATTTTCAAAACCTTCTCAGCGCCTTTGTGTGAGATAAAATTACGGCATAGCCGGTAAGCTCCAGCCTTGGCGGTAATTGTGTTTTATATAACCTGAAGCGGCTTCCAGCGCATTAAACTTCGCATATTTTGTATCGAAATGCGGGTGACCGTCAATTACTTTAAAATCGTCGGATGTAACGATGTTCAGTTCTTCGTTTGCCGAAATATTGGTAAACTTCATATACTCAGCATCCCATTGCAGTGTTTTGTTCAGGCTTTGCAAACGGATTGCCAACACACCCAAAAGTACCATTTCGTTAAACGGCCCGGCGTAGCCAAAATGCGAAGTTCCTTCCACCCGGTTTTCAGGCGATTCCTTGCAGGCCCTTATCCAGTCCTGTTCGTGCGGGCCATCAACATAACCCACTGCGCCCGGAATTCTTCTCAGGGTTTGCGCAACCACAGGTTTTCTTCCCGATAAAAGTCGTGGGTTAAAACCACCACAACCCGTTATCAGCGTGTCTTTTGACCCTACAAAAATGCAACCTCCCAGTCCGTCGCCCATCAGGTTTTCCCCTTCAGGTAACAAATCGGGGCGAGTGGGTAAAATTCCACCATCGTACCAATGAACTTTTACCGCCGGCATTTCTACCTTGGGCATTTTTTCCCTCGCCGGAAAATTAAATACCACTGTCTCTGCCTGCGGTGCACTTTCGGTGTTCATCAGTGTTGAGCTGCCATTTACTTTGTCGGGGTAGCCCAGTTTTAACGACTGGTAAACCGGGTCGAGCACATGACAGGCCATATCGCCAAAGGCTCCGGTTCCGAAATCCCACCAGCCCCGCCAGTTCCAGGGTGTATAAATCTCGTGGAAAGGCCGCATCGGCGCCGGACCAATAAACAAATCCCAGTTCAGCGTATCTGGCGGTGTCATTTTTTCGGTGGGACGTTGCAAACCCTGTGGCCAGATGGGGCGGTCGGTCCAGGCATGAACTTCGCGCACTTCGCCAATTTCGCCATTCCAGATCCACTCGCAAACCTGACGCACGCCATCGCCTGAATTTCCCTGGTTGCCCATTTGCGTGGCCACCTTGTGTTTGGCGGCCAGTTTTGTCAGTAACCTCGATTCATAAACCGAATGTGTCAGCGGTTTCTGGCAGTAAACATGTTTACCAAGAGTGAGTGCTGTGGCTACTATCACGGCGTGAGTGTGGTCGGCTGTTGCCACCATCACCGCATCAAACAGGCCTTTCATTTCATCAAACATTTTGCGCCAGTCGTAATATCTTTTGGCTTTCGGAAATTCTTTAAAGCAGGTTGCCGCATATTTCCAGTCCACATCGCAAAGGCCGACAATGTTTTCGGTGTTCATGCCCACCAGGTTGGGATGGCCTTTTCCGCCAACACCAATGCCCACAATATTCAGTTTATCGCTGGGTGCACGGTGCCCCAATCCACCCACTGCAAACGATGGAACAATGGTAACACCGGCGGCTGCCACTGCCGATTTTTTCAGAAAATCGCGACGCGTAGAATTCAGTTTGTTCATAGTTTCAGATTTTGTGGTTTAAGTTACAATAATTGAAGCTGAAAGCTATTTCTCATTCCGGAAAATATCTTTCAGCTTCAACAATTGCAGATTTTCAGAATAATCTGCAAAAAACAGGAATTATAGTTCTTTAATCTTTACATTCCGATACCAAACTTTGGTTCCATGGTTTTGCAACGAAATATGGCCTTCATCAAATTTTCCGTAATCAGGGAAACTGCTCCACTTTCCGCTGTTGCGCAACTGGTTCCACTCATCAGAATATTTTTCGAACTCCACGATCACTTCACCATTAAGCAGGTGAGTAACCTTATTTCCGTTTACAACAAGGAACGCCTGGTTCCACTCTCCAATCGGTTTATAAGGACGAACTTTGGGCGGATGCATGGCATAATTGGCGCCGCAAATCTGCCAGTCGGCCAATGAATCAGGCCAGTTTTCGTGGTCAATCACCTGGTATTCGGCACCGGTTTCATAAGGAAATTTATAGATTGTATCTTCGGCAATGTGATAAATAATACCGCTATTGGCCGCTGTATCCAACTTAAATTCAGCATAAAGTACAAAACTTTTGTAAACCTTGTCGGTAACAATATCCTGGCTTTCGGCACCCCCGGTGGTTGTCATGGTAAAACATCCATCTTCAAGGGTCCAGCATTCCGGGATTCCGGTCATATTAAACCCATGCCAGCCGGTAAAATCAGTTCCGTTTGACAAAAGTTGCCATCCTGCTTTTGATTCATTTTCTGATAAAGTGTTTACAGGCGCAGCTTTATCAACTTCGGCATACAAAGCTGCCGGATCGGTATTCACAACCGGCGCTTTCTGTTTGGGTGTACACGAAAAGATCAATATAGAAAACAGAAACAGAATAACAGGTACGATCAGTTTTTTCATAATATCGAGTATTAAATTGAATTTGATTGATAAAAATACCGAATAATTTGGTTAATCCCTGTCTGTTATTCCTGAATATATTTTTTTCTCAAGGCGACTTTATTAATTTTCCCAACACTCGTTTTGTCTATAACATCCGTTTTGCGGATTTTCAAGGTGATCGCCTCGCGGGGTAAAACGCCCGAATCGACACTCGACTTTACAATTTCAAGGATTTCCCGGTCATCGAACTGCATATTTTCTTTTGCCACCACAATAGCCAGCGGAACTTCTCCCCAGTTAATGTCGGGCTGGCCAATCACTGCTACTTCCGCAACGCCTTGGTGTTTGCCGATCACATCCTCCATTTCGAGCGAACTGATCCACTCACCGCCCACTTTAATCACATCTTTTGTGCGGTCGGTAATACGAATACTGCCGTATTTATCCACACAGGCCACATCGTTGGTATGCATCCAGCCGCCAGCCCACAGTTTTTCAGAATGAACGTGATCTTTCAGATAACCTTGCGTGAGATACGGTGCCCTCACAACAATTTCGCCGGGAGTTTTATCGTCATTTGGCACATCTTTTCCTTCTTCATCCACCACCCTGATTTGCACCATTCCAATGGGTTTACCGGTGCGGCAACGCGAATCAACCTGCTCTTCGAGCGGTAATTCAAGCTCTTCTTTGGTAAGATGTGAAATAGCCAGTACCGGGCAGGTTTCCGACAAACCATATCCGCCAAAAACATCGATACCCCGTTTGAGCGCTTCACCAGCAACGGTTTTTGGCAAAGCAGCCCCGCCAATAATCACAGTCCAGTTTGAAAGATCGAACTGTGCTGCTTCGGGCGCTTTCAGCAACATATTCAGAATGGTTGGCACGCAATGACTGAAAGTAACTTTGTGTTTTATAAGCAGGCCCAGTAAAATGGCCGGTACATATTTCCCCGGGTAAACCTGTTTAACTCCCAGGTAAGTTGCCATGTAAGGAATTCCCCAGGCATGAACATGAAACATGGGTGTGAGCGGCATGTACACCGAATCGCGGTGCATTCGTCCCTGCCTGGCCGGAGATGCCAGCGCTGTTACTGAGGTAAGTGTATGCAAAACCAGTTGCCTGTGCGAAAAATAAACGCCCTTCGGCAAGCCGGTGGTTCCGGTTGTATAAAATGTGGTAGCGCGTGTGTTTTCATCAAATTCAGGAAAATCGAATTGGGGTGAGGCAGCAGCCATCATTTCTTCATACTCGCCTTCAAACTGAATTTTATGGTTGACAGGTTCTCCTGTTTCGTTTATCAGAATAAATTTTCTTCCGTCGGAAATTCTGCCCCTGATGGCTTCCAACAACGGCAAAAAATCAGCATGACAAATGATTACGTCATCTTCGGCGTGCTCAATGGTGTAAACCATCTGTTCGGGCGAAAGCCTTACATTGATCGTATGCAAAACAGCGCCCAGCATCGGGATGGCATAATACATTTCGAGGTAACGGTGCGAGTCCCACTCCATTACTGCAACTGTATCACCTTTTTTCACGCCAATCGCTGTCAACGCCGATGCCAACCTTTTTACGCGTTCTTTCCACTGGCTGTAAGTGATGGTTACCTGGTCACGGTACACAATTTCCTGGTTGGGATTATTCACCAATGGTGCCTGAAAAAGTTGTTTGATTAAAAGGGGATATTCATAGGCAGAGGGGGTGCGTTCAATTAAATTGTCTGACATGCTTTTCTGATTAAATTTTGTCTGTTTTTAAGCGGCAGCAATTTAGATTAATTTTATTTCGACCGATTTTCCTTCAGACTGAAACAGGCATTGAGCAAGAAAAAGAAACAATTTTCTTCAATGCTGATTTAAAAATCAGAACTGATGATTCAAATTTTAGCGGTGTTTTGTGTGTCAGCCGTTGGTTTTGGCAAAAACTAAGATAATCTGAAATAATATTTAAGATAATCCGCAATCGCATTTCAGATTATCTTAAATTTGAAGAAATTTTTGCTCCATGTGGATAGAAAGAGACAATTATCAAAAGATGCTGGTAGCGGTAAAAACACGACCGGCTTTATTGCTGACCGGGGTCAGACAATCTGGTAAAAGTTCGTTGTTACAAAAACTTTTCCCTGAAGCAGATTATGTAACACTTGACAAGGTTTTGCTGGCCGAAGAAGCTGAAACAAATCCTGCAGAATTTCTGAACAGATTTGAAAAACAAGTAATTATTGATGAAATACAATACGCTCCGTCACTCTTCAGGGAGATAAAAATCAGAATTGATGCTGAGAGAAATTTAAAAGGTAAATGGATTTTAACCGGAAGCCAGCAATTTAATCTCATGCAGGGAATAACTGAATCGCTGGCCGGTCGAATCAGAATTTTAAATTTATTCACGTTGGGTGCTTCTGAACTGAATCGCGCAGGGATAGAACCCTTTCAAAAAAACTATTTGTGGAAAGGTGGATTTCCTGAAATATGGGCAGAGAACCTGGATGCTCCTTCATTTTTTGAGGATTACATACAAACCTATCTTGAACGGGACTTAAAAAAAATGCTGAATGTGAGTAATTTAAGAGACTTTCGCCGGTTTCTGACCCATTTGGCTTTGCGAACCGGGCAGCTCATTAATTTCACCGAAATTTCAAAAGACACGGGTGTTTCCGGAAATACCATCAAATCGTGGGTGAATTTGCTTGAAACTTCAGGGCTTGTTTATCTGGTGCCTCCATTTTATCAAAACCTTGGAAAGCGATTGATAAAAACACCTAAACTTTTCTTTTGCGATAATGGACTTGTTGCTGCTTTATTAAATATTCATTCTTTACAACTGCTTGAAAACTCTCCGCATTTGGGAAAAATCTGGGAAAACTTTGTTTTTACCGAATTACTGAAATCTGGTTTTGTTTGTGGAAAGGATTTGTTTTTTTATCGTGACCAAAATGGCGTTGAAATTGATTTTATTGTTGAGAAAGAAGGCCAAACTTTTCTAATTGAAGCAAAATACAGCGAGAATCCTAAAGATGGGAAATTGAATTTTAACAAAGTAGCAACTTTATTTAAAACAGAAATACAGCAACTGGTTGCTTGTACTGTGAATGAGAAAAATCTTGTCAGTTTAAAGGATTTTTCAGTTTTCAATCCTTTGCTATATTCTCCTTTTTGAGTAAACGATTTGTATTTTTTCTTCACTCAGCATCTGCTACGCATCTGAAGCCCACCGTGGCTTTGCGTTCAAAACCCTGCGAAACCCGAAGCAGCATTTGCCGCCAGCGCAGGTTTTTCGGGCCACCCTGCACATACCACCAGCTGTCTTCGGGTTTGTAGTAGCTCCCGCCTTTCAGCATCACAAACGAGTAAGTACAATTGTCATAAACATCGTTGGTGATTTGCCACACCGAGCCCACCAAATCCTGCAAACCAAAAGGATTTTCGCCCTTCGGATAACTTCCGATTGCATCCAAAATTCCATTTCCCGGATTGCAAAGTGTGGAGTCGATTCCCGTTAGTTTTTCCACGGTCAATGTTCCGGTGATTTCCTCCTTTTCAGCCACAATGTGTGCTTTTTCGCCCCATGGCCACTCGTTCAGTTTTTCGGTTTGCGCGGAATACTGCCATTCGGCTTCGGTAGGCAAACGTTTTCCGGCCCATTTTGCAAAAGCCTGTGCATCTTCATAACTCACAAAAACCACCGGTTTGTTTTCGTCGCCTGCTTTGGGTTTGCCATTTTCCCAGTGTTTCAGAAAACTTTCAGCGTCGGTTGATTTGTAACCCGATTGCTGCAGAAAAACCAGAAACTGAGCATTGGTAACCGGAAATTTATCCATGTAAAACGACGGCATGGCAACGGTTTCCTTTTCCAAAACTTCGGGATACGGAATAAAATAATCACCGAATTCCACTTCCATTTTAAACTTTCCGGCAGGAATTTTCACCATTCCAACAGGCGCTTTAGTCATTTTTTCAGTCTGAATTTTTTTGCTGATTAACCTTGCCGAAGCAGGTGGAAAAGAAATAATCCGTTCGTCGGCCAGTTCGCCTTTATTAAAAAGCTGCACCACAAATTTTCCCTCTTCGCGGCCAAACTCTTTGATTAACCGGATTGTCTGTTTCTGAACCGTATAAGTCTTCCATTTCCCTTCATAACCGGGCATTCCGGCATAAATTTTTATGCTGTCGCCTTTTGATGCTGAAAAGGTCAGTTCGTCTTTTGTGAGATTAAAAGTGACTTCCAGTAATTCAGAAAATTCAGCAATGGCACCCACTGCGCCTTCGTTGTTGGTTCCCAGGTATTTTTCTGAAAAAGATTCGATGTCGGCAACTGCGTAAATTTTGTTTTCTATAGTATCAAGTCTTATTGGTTCGTGGTTCCATAAATCGACAAAATGAAAACCGGTTTTGGGTTGAACTTCAAAAAGCGGTTTGTTAAATCCCTGCGGAACCAGGCTGAAAATGGTGTAAACCGATTTGTTTTCAGCAGGCCAGTAGTTCACAAAAATGCTGTCGGCAGTGGTTTTTACCAGCGGAACCCAGTTTCGCCGGGTGAAATTTCCTGCGTTTTCGCGCTGAATCATTAAAATCCTTGCCAGGTATTTCCACTGTTCATCCAGCCAGAAGGGCCGACCAGGAGAAAACAGGTTGTTTTCAGTTCCGTAACCGTTAAACAGCGACAGCGAATATTCGCGCCGGATGCGCTCCTTCCCTACTTCCACCACCCTGAAAATCGCAAATTCCGGTTTTATCAGTTTGTTGAGATTCAGCATCGGGCAGTAATACAAAGCATTGTGAACACGGCCGCTTACAATTCCCTGCATATCTTTCGGAACCGCCATTCCTTCGCTATACATCACCACGCCGTTGCTGCCATTGTCGCCGGCTTTTTGCAACTGTTCTGTTGATGCACCTGAACAATCGAGCACCACGCCGTCGGCGCCGGTTTCCTTTATGGATTCGGCCAGCGCTTCATACGGGTCTTCCTTGCGGGTAGCAGTATCCCAGGGTTTAAAGGCAATATAAAAATGCGATTTGTTCCGGTGGCACAAATCTGCCAATCCTTTTACAGCCGTCATTCCGCCGGGCATGCTGCGGTACATGTCCCACTGGTTGCGCTGGTCCATCCCGAGTGCGGGCCAGGTGGGCCACAAACCATAAATCTCTGCACCACCCAAAACTTTATTGTTGAAAGCAATAAAATCTCCCAAGGTATAGCGGCCTTTTTCAATGTCGTAAATTTGGTGGTCCCAGCCCATAATCAACTGACAGAGATAAGTATGGCGCACCCATTTCAGGTCGTCGCGCTCAAACAGCGTGTTGTCAAATTCCTCTACATCGAATAGCATTTTCTCCTGGAAAATCTTTCGCAATACTTCC
>ERZ1645187.3710-NODE-3710-length-12709-cov-6.902877_pt1 | contig 12709 bp, 14 predicted proteins | sample MGYA00575352_ERZ1645187 | MGnify/ENA primary metagenome ERZ1645187 (study PRJEB40837, sample SAMN11349314) | freshwater sediment metagenome | isolation source: river sediment | host: Sediment | place: India: Wazaribad , New Delhi | collected 2017-02-21 ... | reverse complement strand
GGGATACCGCTGGAACGGCGATCCCGGACCGCAGCCGCGCGCTTGGTATATCGACGTTCCCGAACACCAGCGCGAAGCCGAGCTTCGGTTCTTGAGAACGGAGATCTATCGGTATGAGGTCGATCCTCCGGTCCGGCGGATCGATGCGTATGATCGGTTTTCAGACCGGATCTGAAAGCTGTCGAAGGCTACGCTGTTGCTTGCTTCGGACGGAGTGGGGCTCGCACTTCCATCTCATGCATCGCGGCTCGCGTGACAGACGATGACTTTAATGGTAGGGACATAGCGCAAGTTTGGCTGGATGCACGGAGCGGACTGGATTGTTTCCTGCATCCGTTGCTTGACGATAGTCTCCGAAAGTACGGTATTTCGGCCTTCCCAGGAAAAATGCTGCAATATCAAGAGTCAGCCGTTTTGGCGGGATGATTGACGGTATAGTGTTGCAAAAAATATTTTTATCCCCGTATTTTCAATATCTTATCCGACTTATTGATAATCGAGTGGGAGTGATCCTTCGGCTTGCCGGGGTGGGTTTCCTGACCATCTGCTGACGGATTGGCGCTGTACTCGAGGAACTCATCCATGAAATGGGCGAGAAGCTCCGTGCGCGAGTCGATGCCGGACTTGCGGTAGACAGCGCTGAGCTGCGCCTTGATTGTGCCTTCCGCCGTATGCCGCATCTGCGCGATCTCGGAGATCTTGAGACCGCGGATGGAGAGCAATGCGATATCCGCTTCCGCCGCCGAGAGGCCCCAGGCGCGGAAACTGTCGCTGAGAATCTCATCGAAGTGGCCACGCAGGGAGCCCAGCTGCCGCGTCTTCTCCTCAACGTCATGGCGCGTCTGGCGCAGAAGCGCGTGCGCTATGACAAAACCGCTGATGAGAAGGATCAGCGAACCAGCCTCGGTGGCAAGGTGGACAGGACTCATCACCAGGGCGCGGTCGACGCCTGAATGGTGGATTTCGTAGAGGATGTCGCTCAGGAACAGGGCCATGCAGCCGATCTGGATGGCCATCAGCACCTTGGTCGCCTTGGCATTGGACAGAAACGCTCTGGCTCGTCTGCGCATGGTTCCCTCCGGCGTCGTTACACAATGCCCGTTCCTTGCGGTTGGAATTAAATCCGGGCTTTTTCTGTTACATTTCCAGCATGCGTCATCTTTCCGGATAAGGCCATAAACTTTCGTGCAAGCTAGGCGGAAATGGCCCTCCCGCAGCGCTGCAACGGCCTGAAATCACTTGCCAGCGCACCCGCGCACGCCACCAAATGTCAGCGTTCTGTCAGGTTCGCCGGACGGGCTGTCATGCAGCACATCCGCGTGGTGGAGCAACACGCTGAAGAAGAGGGGATTGAACCCACGAAGCAGCGCCGGGGCCTGTGCAGGATCCAAGGGGCAAAACGAAACAGTTCTGGGAGGAACGCAATATGATGGGACGGCTTGTGCTGGCAGCACTTTCTGCGGTGGCGGTGATCGGGGTCACGGCGGCGATCGCGGATGATGATGACGACAGCAGCCTGACGAAAAGGCTGATGAAGGACATCACCGAAGGCAAGGTGAAGGTGGAGGGAGACCACGCGGCAGTTCAGGAACTCATCCTGAAGCGCAACATTCCCATTCCCTACAGCTATGTCGAGACATTGATGCGGGCGCCGAACGCTTTCGGCCCCGGTCCGGCCTGCGTGGTCTGCCACTCTTCCAATGATCCGGCGAAGAGCTATCGCGGACTTGACCTGTCAACCTGTGACGGGATCAAGGCTGGTTCCATGGAAGAACCGAAGCATGCCTTGTTCGAGGCCGGCAAAGATCCGAAGAAGGCCATTCTCGGCCGGCGCCTGCGCAACAACCGCATGCCGCTGGGCGTCCAGTTCAATGTGCCGACCGACAGCAAGCCGATCATCGCCATCCGCGACTGGATCAAGGACGGCGCCAAGAACGACGACAATTTCAAGAAGAACATCCTCAAGCTCTTCAACACGGACAACACCTTCGGCGAAGACACACCGGCATGTTCGCAGTGCCACATGTCAAACCAGGAGCCGCCGAGCTTCCATGAACTCAACCTGACGACCTACGAGGGCATCATGCTGGGCGCGGACTCCGTCGCCAAGGGCGTGGACAATGCCACGAAGGTCATCATTCCCGGCGATCCGGGTGCGAGTGGTGTGTTCCAGCACCTTGTCGAAGACCGCATGCCGCCCGGCATCGCGCCGACGGAAGACCGCGACCATCCCAACACGCAGATCCTCTTCCAGTGGGTGAAGCAGGGAGCGCAATGCAAATAGGGTGCGAGAGGCGCACTTTTCTGGCCATGGCCGCCGCCGGACTGGTTTTCAGTCCGGCGGTGACGCGGTCGCAATCCCGCACCCTGACCGAACGGAGACGCTGGTCCACCGGCAATGCCATCCTCAGTCCTCCGGCAAGTGATGTTGCGAACATCTACTTTTGTGGCGACCGCACGGCCGGGGCCATTGATCCCTCCAAGGCCGCACCCGTTTGGAAGATTGATCTTGCAGAAGGGCTTGCCTTCCAGTTTCGCCCGCGCGTCGCAGGTCGGTACGTTGTGTTCAGCGGCCAACGCGGCTTTGCCGTGCATGATGCTGCAACGGGTGCAGTGGTGTGGCAACGACCCGCGCACATCCAGTGCGGCGTTCCCCTGCTGGCGAACGACCAGATCATCCTGGGTGATGGCCACGAGATCATCGCGCTGGCGTTGGGCACGGGAGAAGAACAGTGGCATCATGCGGGCGTGCCGGACACGCTGACCAACTATGCCCCGGTGCAATCCGGGTCCACTGTGCTGGCAGCGCCGGGTGACGGCAGGCTTTACGCCCTGGACGCGGCGACGGGCCGTCTGCTGTGGCAGAAGGATGGCCGGGAGGACTGGCAATACCTGCGCCAGCTCAGGGTGCATGACGGCATACTGGTAGCCGGAAGCTACAAGGAGAAGCTCTTCGGCATTTCCGTCGCGGATGGGCGCGAGCTGTGGCAGTTCAATGCCGGGAACTTCATTAATTCACAAGCCGTGGCAGATGGAGTGGCCTTTCTGTGGTCACCCACCGGTTTCATCTATGCGGTTGATGCGGTGAGCGGTGCCGTGCGCTGGCGACATGAAACCACGGACTATGGTGACCGCGCGGGAAACTGGGGACCGCTGATGGCGGAACTGGTGGTTGAGAGCGGGAAACTGCTGGCCCTCGACATGTTCGATGTGCTGCATGTTCTTGATACGGTCGATGGCAAAGCCCTTGCCCACCTCAAGGTGCCTGCGAAAGTGCGGCACGCCGTTCTGTCATTGGGGACGGCGGGATTGGTCTTTCCCACCCACAGCGGCGAGATCGTCGTCACCAGCGGGATCTGACGGGATGCCGGGCGCAACCTGCTGCGTTCAAGGCTGACCCGGCCCGCCCAGCGCCCGCACCGGTTCGAGCCCGTTCAGGCTGTTGAGCACGTCGTAGAGGAAGGCCTGCAGTTCGCGCACCAGATCAGGCGCCAGGCCTTGCGGATCGCCGTTGACGAATTCGCGCAAAGAGAAGCGGCGGTTGGAGATGGCCGAGGCGATGGGGGCGGCGAGGAAGGGAATGGTGAGGGCACCCTCGTTCTCCGGCCAGTGGCTGCGCACCAGCATGTTGCGCACCGGAATGAAGAGGTCAACGCCCGGTTCGCGCTGCATGGCATAGGCTGTCTTCAGCGAGGTGAAGCTGTTGTCCACGATGAAGAAGACGAAAACGCGGAAACCCGTCTTGTGGCACTCAGCGAAGAAATCGAGATCGCGCGCCGTCTGGAAAAAGCGTTCGGTGTGGCGGGCGGGAAGGTCGATCACATAGTCCCGGCCCGGCGAGGCAAGGATGGTGTCGAAGAGTTTCATCTGGCCCTGGATGGCGGCGAAATCCGCCAGTGCCGTGCGGCCGGGAAAGAACGCGCGCAAGGGGCCATCCGGCGCGTCGGTGTCGATGCAGAAGGGGTCACGCCCGTCCAGCATCAGGAAATCGACCAGCACGCGCGCCAGCAAGGTCTTGCCGTTGCGGTGCTGGTCGGAACAGACGATGTGAACCGTGGGGCTTGTGGCCACGGTGTCAGCCTTTCATGTCCGGCGCGCTTACTGCTGGCGGCCGCCGGAGAGGACGTCCTGCAGCATCTTCACATGGGCAAACTCGGCGTCGATCTCCGAGCACCACTTGCGCACGTAGCCGCGCAGCACGAAGGAGAACTTGCCCTGGCTGCCATCGGCGGCGCGGTTGTCGATGAAGTCCTTGAAGGTGACGCCCGCGACATCGACCTGCTCGTAAGCCATTTCATTGAGCTTCGGCACGTTGATTTCCTGGGTCTTGGCGATCTGCGAGAAGTACTTGCGGTAGGTCGCCTCGTCCCATTCGAAGAAGTTGGTTTCGTTGATGGAGTTGCGGGCGACGACATACTGCATACCCGAGAGATACTTGGCGATTTCGCCGATCTCGTCGAGCGAGGCGATGGACGGCCCGACCACGTGGAAGAGGCCCAGCGTGAACATGCCGTTACGGGCGGCTTCGAGCACGCCGATGCGTTCAAACAGGTCGAGCGAGTAGGAGAGATTGCCGGCCTTCAGGTCGACGATGGTGACCGGCACGTTGGCGGTTTCCATGGTGTCGAGGATGCGCATCTGGTGGGCGACGTTGCCAAGGTCAACGACCTCGGTGATGGCGGGATAGAAGCGGTGCAGGGAGCCGCGCGGATTTTCCGTGTCGAAGGCGCGGGTCAGCACGTTCTTGCGGGCAAAATAGTCCAGCAGCGACCGCGCCACCGTGGTCTTGCCCACGCCGCCCTTGTCAGCGCCTACGAGAATGAGTGTCGGCTTCATCATTTATCCCCTTGATTTCATTGGCCCCTTGAATCACCCTGACGCGTGATTTGCGCTTCCCATATCATGATGACCCTTGCGAGTACATGTGGCACTTGAGGGGGAGCTTGTGCCCTTTTCGTGGCGGCACGGGCCTGTGGTAAGGATGCGCGGGAAGAGGGAGAATCGACCATGTGGAAGTTGTGGCTGGGTGTTCTGCTGTTTGCGGGCCCGCACCTGTTTTCGACGCTGATGCCCGCGGCCCGCAACAGCCTGAAGGCGCGGCTGGGCGAGGTGCCGTTCAGGGTGGTCTATGCGCTGGCATCTGTGGCGGGCGTGGTGCTGCTGGCGCTGGCCTATCTGGATGGCCGGGCAGGGCCGAATTCACTGGACTCGTTTTATGATCCCCCGGCTGCGGGCCGTCACATCAACATGCTGCTGTCTCTCATTGGTTTCATCCTGGTCGCGGCTTCGCATGGCAAAGGCCACATCAGGTCCTTTGTGAAGCATCCCATGTCACTGGGCATGGGGCTCTGGTCTCTCGGGCATCTGCTGGCCAATGGCGAGAAGGCCGTTGTCGTGAGCTTCGGCATGCTGCTGGTGGTGTGCGTGGTGGACATCATCTTCAGCACGGCGCGGGGCAAGGTGCCGACTCATGAACCGCGCATCCGCTCTGACATCGTGGCGGTGATTGCGGGCGTTGTTGTCTATGCCGTGCTCGCCTTCGGCTTCCATCCCTACATTCTCAACGTGCCGGTGGCGGGATGACTGTTCTGGTTTTTTTGCTGGCTGTCTTCGCGGCCGTCCATGTCATTCCGGCCATTCCCCGCGCCAAGGCAGCGGCGCAGCGGTCATTGGGCAAGGCCTATGGCGCGGCCTATGGGATCGCTTCGCTTGTGCTGCTGGTGTTGTGCGTTTGGGCGTTCCGTCAGGCCGATCCCGGCTTTCTCTATGAACCGCCGGCGTGGGGCCGCCATGCCAACTTCCTCCTCACGCTGGTGGCGTTTCTGTTCATCGGCATCTTCCTGGCACGGGGCTCGTGGCGGAACCGCGTGCGCTATCCCATGGCCATCGCGGTGACGTTCTGGGCCGTCGGCCATCTGCTGGCCAATGGTGAAGCGCGCAGCGTGACCTTCATCGCGGGGCTGGCGGGTGCGGCGCTGCTGCATGCCTTCCTCGCCTCGCGCCTGACCGAACGCACGCCATCCGATGAACGCGGCGGACACGACCTGCTCTCCGTGCTGTTCGGGCTGGCCCTCTACGGCCTGATGGCGCAGCTGCACGGTGTTCTCATCGGAATGCCGGTGATCAACCTTGCGGGCTTTGCACCGTGAAAGGTGTTGTCTGCGGCCTTGCGCGCCGCGCCGAAAGCCGCCTGCCAATGGAAGAGCTTTCCGTTGCGGTGATCTCGCCGGAAGTGGGCGTACTGGGTGATTGCAAGGGCCGGAAATTCCCGGACAGGCACGTGACCATTCTCACCGAAGAAGGCTGGCAGGCGGCGCTGCTTGATCTTGCGGGACCGGCCGGGCCGCCCGATCTGCCGTGGACAGCGCGGCGTGCCAATGTGCTGGTGTGCGGCGTTCGTCTTCCGCGCGGCACAGGTTCAGTGATCAGCCTTGGTGATTGCCTTCTGAAGGTGATGCGCGAAACGAACCCCTGCCAGCGCATGGACGAGACCTTCCCCGGATTGATGACCGCACTGGCACCGGATTGGCGCGGCGGGGTGGTCTGCAAGGTTCTCACGGGCGGGGCCGTCTTCCTCCATGATCCGGTCCTGATCGTCAACGAGACGGCGGCGAACAAGAAGGTGTTCTTGCCCGGGTAAGCCCTGCCGCGTTAAGGTGGTCGCCATGTCCCAGCACACCGCCCAGAAGCGTACCACCGCCCCCGACATCCGCGCCCGCAAGGGTGGCATGCCGATTGTCTCGCTCACTTCCTACCATGCCCACACGGCGGCGATTGCCGATCGGCATGTGGATTTCCTGCTGGTGGGCGACAGCCTGGGCATGGTGATGCATGGTTTTGAATCGACCCTGCCGGTGCCGCTGGACCTGATGATCATGCACGGGCGTGCGGTGATGCGCGGGGCCAAGAAGGCACTGGTCGTGGTGGACATGCCCTTCGGCTCCTACGAGGAAAGTCCGGCGCAGGCCTTCCGCAATGCCGCGCGGGTGGTGAAGGAAACCGAGTGCGGGGCGATCAAGCTGGAAGGCGGCAAGCGCATGGCGGAGACGATCCGCTTTCTCACCGAACGTGGCATTCCGGTGATGGCCCATGTGGGGCTGACGCCGCAGTCCATCAACATTCTCGGCTCCTTCAAGGCGCAGGGGCGCAAGGTGGAGGAATGGGCGGCCATCGAGGAAGACGCGCGCGTGGTCACAGAGGCTGGAGCGTTTTCTGTTGTGCTGGAGGCGGTGGCGGAACCACTGGCGGCCAAGATCACAAAGCAGATTGACATTCCCACCATCGGCATCGGCGCATCCGCCTCCTGCGACGGGCAGATCCTGGTCATGGAAGACATGCTGGGGCTTTCACCGCGTGTGCCGCGCTTCGTGAAGGAATTCGGCAAAGTCGGCGAAGCAATCGAGCGCGCCATTGCCATGTATGCCGAGGACGTGAAGAGCAGGGCCTTTCCGGGAAGCGACAACACCTATTCCGTGAAAGAATAGGCGGTAGGCTCCGGCCTTCACCAAATCGCCAAGAATCAGACTATCATGACGCCATGGAGTCTTGCCGCGCCACACGACGGACTGTGCTTTCGGCCATGCTTGCCGTGGTGGCCGCACCTCGCATTGTCGCGGCGCAGGAGCAATCTCCTGCCGGAGCAGCCGGGCAGTTCCTGTCGGCGGAAAAGACGCAGCGCTTCCTGATGGGGCCAGAGGTTTCGCCGACCGATCTCTGGACCTTCAGGACGCAAGGCAAGCCGCCCGTCTTGCGCGCCAGACAGGGGCAGGAATTCCGTTTCCGCGTTCTGAATGAACTGCCAGAGGAAATCTGGCTTCACTTTTTCGGGGTGCGCGGGCCTGCAGACATGATGAGCGTTGCCGTGCCGTCCGGACCCGGTGGTGATCTTGAGGTTGTGTTCACGCCACCCGACGCAGGCACATTCTGGTTCGGACCCTTGCTCAATGCCTCGCGGCTGCGGGACATGGGCCTCACGGGCATGCTGATCGTGGAGGAAGCAACAGCTATTCCGGGCATGGTGGACATTCCGCTCATCGTTGATGACTGGATGCTGGATGACCAGGGCCGCATGGACCAGAATTTCGGCAGCCTTGATGCAGCCATCGGCGAAGGCCGCATGGGCAACTGGTTCACGGTGAACGGCGACTACAAGCCGCGCATCGACATTGACCGCGGGAAACCTGCTCGGCTTCGCGTTCTCAACGTGTGCAATACGCGCACGGTGTCGCTGCAGCTCAAGAACATCGATGTGATGATCATTGCCGAGGATGGCCAGCCCGTGACGCCGCGTGCGCCGGGCCTTGAGCCGCTCACGCTGGCGCCGGGGCAGCGCCTGGACCTGTTGGTTGTCACGCTGCTTGATCAGGCGGTGATTTCGCTCGACCTGCTGGAAGATGTGGTGGAGGCGGCGTTTCTTCTGGGGCAGGGCACCGCCGGGCAGGGGCCTGCCGACAATTTCGCGCTTCCGGCCAACCCGTTGCCAGTGGCGGCCAGTGCAGAGCCGCGCAGTGTGCCACTGCTCATTGCCGGAGGTGAAAAAGGTGGTCTGCAATCCGCCCGGGTGGGCGAGGAGACACTTGATCTCCGCAAGCTCCTGGAAAAGGGACTGGCCTGGGCCATCAACGGCGTGGCGGGACTGGGGGGGCCATTCCTGTTTGAAGCGCAGAAGGGCGAGACGCTGCTTCTGGTGGTTGAAAACAAGACCAGCTTTGCCCAGCCGATCCACGTCCACGGCCATGTCTGGCAGGTGGTGGAACAGGGAGGTGCGGCGCTGGACGGGCAGCCCTGGCGGGACACCGCCGTCATTCCCGGCTCCTCGGCGGTGAAATTGCTGCTGGTGGCGGACAATCCGGGCCCCTGGGCCATCCAGAGCCTTGTCGCCGAGCGCTGTGACGCGGGGCTGATCGGGGCCTTCCGGGTGACGTAATGCCTTGATTTGGCCGCTGGCCTCGTTTACGCCCCGTCTGCAAAGCATGAGGCACGACAATCGTGACAGATGAATCCCTGATCCGGGAAGTGGACGAGGAAGTCCGCCGGGATGAATTCAAGAAACTGTGGGACCGTTTCGGTAGCCTGTTCACCGGGCTGGCGGTGCTGGTTGTCGTTGCCGTCGCGGCCTTCAAGGGCTGGGAATATTATGCGCAGACGCAGTCGGAAGCGGCGGCAGCTGTCTATTCGGAGGCGCTCAAGAAGGCGGCTGACGGAAAATACGACGATGCGCTGTCGGCGCTGAAGGCCGTGAATCACTCCGGCTACGGCCAATTGGCGCGCCTGCAGGAAGCTGCCGTTGCGGCGGAGAAGGGCGACGCCGAGAAGGCCATTGCCGCCTATGATGCCATTGCCGCAGATGCCTCGGTTGATCCGCTGCTCGCTGACATTGCCCGCATCCGGGCCGGTTACCTGCTGGTTGATACGGCCAGCCCCAATGATCTTCTCACCCGCCTTGGCAAATTCGACAAGGACGGCGAAATCTGGCGCCACCAGGCGCGCGAGATCTTTGGCCTCTCGGCCTGGCGCACAGGCGACTTCGTGATGGCGGACCGCTACATGAATGCCATCTTCGCTGATCCGGAAACACCTCCCGCCATGCGCCAGCGGGCGCAGGTGATGGTGCAGCTGATCGCGCCGCAGTTGCCAAAGCAGTGAGGCCAGACATGAACCGCCGCGCCGCCCTTTCCGTGATTGCCCTTTCGGGGCTGCTTGGCGGCTGCAGCACGTTCAAGAAACTGACGGGCCAGCGCAACGACACGGTGCTGCCGGGAGAGCGTGAGGAAATCCTTTCGCCTGACAACTACACCGCCAAGAACGAAGACCTGAGTGCACCGCCTGCCGAGGGCGCGGAACCGCCGCCTGCAGCCAAGACGGCACCGCCAGCGGGCCAGACCTGCAACCCTGAAGTTGATCCGGAGTGCACCGAACCGCCGCCTTCCGGGGCCAACAAGGGCATCTTCAACGACGGCTGATGACTTTCACCGTAGCCATTCTGGGCCGACCCAATGTCGGCAAATCCACTCTGTTCAACCGGCTGGTTGGGCAGCGCATTGCCATTGTCGATGACACGCCTGGTGTCACGCGTGACCGCCGCGAAGGCGAAGGGCGGCTGGGCAACCTGCGCTTCACCATTTTCGACACGGCTGGCCTTGATGATGCGCAGAAGGGTTCGCTGGAAGCGCGCATGAGCGCCCAGAGCGTTGATGCCGCGAAGCTGGCGGACGTCATCCTGCTGGTCATGGATGCGCGGGCAGGCGTGACGCCAACGGACCGCGAGTTCGCCCAGCGAATCCGCAAGCTGGGGAAGCCCGTCATTCTCGTGGGCAACAAGGCGGAGTCGCGGGCCGCATTGCCCGGGCTTGGCGAAGCCAACAGCCTGGGCTTTGGCGAGCCGCTGGCGGTTTCCGCCGAGCATGCCGAAGGTCTCGATGCGCTGCATGACGCGCTGGAACCCTTTGTCCGCAAGCAAGATGAAGCAGAGGACGCCGAGCCCGGTGAGGCTGATGATCCGAAACGGCCGCTGAAACTTGCCATTGTCGGCCAGCCCAATGCGGGGAAGTCGACGCTGGTCAATGCCATGCTGGGCGAAGAGCGCATGCTCACCGGGCCGGAAGCGGGCATCACCCGTGACGCCATTGTCAATGACTGGTCGTGGAAGGGCCGGGCCATCAAGCTGTGGGACACGGCTGGCATCCGGCGCAAGTCGCGGGTGCAGGAAAAGATCGAGAAGCTTTCGGTGGCCGATGCGCTGCGCGCCATCCGCTTTGCCGAATGCGTTGTGGTGCTGATTGACGCGACACTGCCGATCGAGCGGCAGGACCTGACGCTGTGCGATCTGGTGGCGCGCGAGGGGCGCGCCGTGGTTCTGGCACTGTCGAAGTGGGATGCGGTCGAGGACAAGTCCGCCACGCTGCGCGAGGTGGAAAGCAAGCTGGAAGAAGTGCTGCCGGAAATCCGCGGTGTGCCGGTGGTGACCATTTCGGCCAAGCAGGGGCGCGGCGTTGATGCGCTGATGAAGGCGGTCACGGAAGCGGACCGCAAGTGGAACATCCGCATTTCCACCGGCAAGCTGAACCGCTGGCTGGAAGGGGCGCTGGAGCGCAACGCGCCGCCGGCACCTTCGGGCCGTCGCATCAAGATCCGCTATGCCACGCAAGCCAATGCCCGGCCGCCGACCTTCGCGCTGTTCGGCAACCAGTTGAACAAGCTGCCGGAAAGCTACCTGCGCTATCTCATGAACGGGCTGCGGGCCGATTTCGGCCTGGGCGGCGTCCCCATCCGCTTTGCGCTCCGCGGCGGCAAGAACCCCTACGAAGACAACTGACCGGAATTGCCGGTCGGGACCTGCCGGTCAAAACTGCTTGAACAGGCCCTTGGCATCGTATTTCCAGACGCCGCCATTGTCGGTGAAATCCGCAAGGCACATGGCCACCATCTGGGCCGAGACTTCTTCCGGTGTCGGCAGGGTCATGGGGTCTTCACCCGGCATGGCGGTGGCACGCATTTTTGTGCGCGTGGCACCTGGCGAGAAGCAGTTTGTACGCACGGATGTGCTGGCCATCTCGTTGGCATAGGTGCGCATGATCGCTTCGAGGCCTGCCTTGCCCACCGAATAAGCCCCCCAGTAGGGCGTGCATTTGAAGGCGAGGCCGGAGGTGACGAAGACCACGCGGGCCCATTCCGCCGAACGCAGCAGCGGATCGAGCGAGCGGATGAAGCGGTAATTCGAGGTGATGTTGACCTCGATGGATTCGGTCCAGACCTTGGGATCGACATGGGCAAGCGGTGTGATCTTGCCGAGCGCGCCAGCGTTGCCCACGAAGATGTCGAGCTTCTTCCAGCGTTCAAAGATGGCCGCGCCAAGGCGGTCGATGCCGTCGTAATCGCGCACGTCGAGCGGCACGAGGGTGGCGCTGGAGCCTGCGGCGCGGATGGCGTCGTCGAGTTCCTCAAGGCCGCCTTGCGTGCGGGCGGTGGCGATGATGTGGGCACCTTCGCGCGCGAGGTGCAGGGCCATTTCGCGGCCAAGGCCACGCGAGGCGCCCGTCACCAGCGCGATCTTGCCGTCAAGTCTCTTGGTCATGGAATCAGCCAGCCTCGGCGAGAAGGGACAGTTGCTGTTTGGCGGATTCGCCAATGTGGTCTGTCAGGTGGGTGGGATATTCGCCGGTGAAGCAGTGGTCGGTGAACTGCGGCTGGGCGTTGTTGCGGGCGTCGTAGCCTGCGGCCTTGTAGATGCCATCCACGGAGATGAAGGCAAGCGAGGTGACACCGATGTAGGCCCGCATTTCTTCCAGCGAATGCGTTGCCGCCAGCAGCTGGTTCTGCTCGGGTGTGTCGATACCGTAGAAATCGGGGTGGGTGATGGGCGGGCTGGCGATGCGCATGTGCACCTCCTTCGCGCCTGCCTCATACATCATACGCACGATCTTGACCGAGGTGGTGCCACGCACCACGGAATCATCGATCAGCACGATGCGTTTGCCCGCGACGACAGAGCGGTTGGCGCTGTGTTTGAGCTTCACACCCAGCGAACGGATTGTCTGTGTCGGCTCGATGAAGGTGCGGCCCACATAGTGGTTGCGGATGATGCCAAGCTCGAAGGGGATGTTGAGCTGCTGGGCATAGCCCAGTGCGGACGGAACACCGGAATCGGGAACGGGCACGACAACATCCACGTCGGCCGGAGCCTCGCTGGCCAGTTGCATGCCCATCTTCT
>ERZ1645187.3709-NODE-3709-length-12710-cov-8.391387_pt1 | contig 12710 bp, 11 predicted proteins | sample MGYA00575352_ERZ1645187 | MGnify/ENA primary metagenome ERZ1645187 (study PRJEB40837, sample SAMN11349314) | freshwater sediment metagenome | isolation source: river sediment | host: Sediment | place: India: Wazaribad , New Delhi | collected 2017-02-21 ... | reverse complement strand
GAAGCCGCTGCGTTTGAGATCGGCGATGGTCAAAATGGACATTTGATACCTTTTTTGGTGCTGAATAACGTACTAATTGTACAAACGCTCGGTCATCAAGACAAACACCACCCCGGTGTACACGGGTGACGCCGAATGGCCGAAATCTCACGGTCAAATCAGGCACAAACCCTTTCCCACCGGCCATGGCCCGCTACTGGAAAGATAGTGTTTTCCGCCAGCCGCAGATGTTTGTTCGGACACAAGCTCACAACGCAAGAGCGGTCGGCAAGCTTGCCAAGGGTAGGGAAAAGGTGGGTCGCCTCCTACACTGCGTGCATGCCCATAGCACCCCAGATTCCAGTTACCAGCGATTCGCTCGCCAATGTTTCCCGCCGCCCGGCGGACTATGCACGGCGCATCCTGATTGCCGTCAGCGGCCTGTCACCGCAAGTCGTCACGGAAACCATCTATGCCCTGGCAGCCCAGTCGCCAGCGCCCTTCATTCCGACCGAAGTGCACCTCATCACCACCCGTGAAGGCGCCCAACGGGCCCAGCTCTCGCTACTCAGTGACGACATGGGCTGGTTCAACCGGCTTTGCGCAGACTACCGCCTGCCACCCATCGCCTTTACGCGCGAGCACATCCACATCGTGCGCGACGCGCAGGAGCGCGGCATGGACGACATTCGCAGCGTGGCCGACAACCAGGCCGCGGCAGACTTCATCACCAGCCGCGTGCGGGAATTCACCGCCGACCCACATTGCGCACTGCATGTCTCCATCGCCGGCGGGCGCAAGACCATGGGCTTCTACCTGGGTTACGCGCTTTCGCTCTATGGCCGCCCGCAGGACCGCCTCAGCCACGTGCTGGTGAGCGAGCCGTTCGAGAACAGCCTGGATTTCTTCTACCCCACCCCCTACAACCGCACGCTTGAGACCCGCGACGGCAAGCTGGCCGACACAGCGATGGCCGAAGTCACGCTGGCAGAAATTCCGTTCGTCAGCTTGCGCCATGGTTTGCCCCAGGCCCTGCTCACCGGCCACGCCAGCTTCAGCGACACGGTGGCTGCAGCGCAGGCGGCGCTGGCGCCCCCGTCGCTGGTCGTGGACCTGGCGCAGCGACATATCACTGCGGCCGGCAAGACCATCGTGCTGCCACCGGCTGATCTGGCACTGCTCGCTCTCTTTGCGCGCAACGTGCTCGAAGCACAGCCCGCGCTGGAGGCGCCTCCGAAGGGCGTCGCAGATTCCACATGGGGTGCGCGCTACCTGCGTGAATACCGCACCATCGTCGGCACCTTTGCCGACATGGGCGTGACTGAGCGCGCTTTGAGAAATGGCATGGACGGCGAATATTTCTCCGCCCGAAAATCCAAACTGCACGGCCGCCTCGTCGAGGCACTGGGGCCCGCCGCCGCGGCGTACCTCATTCACAACGTCGGCACCAAGAATGCGGGCAAATACCAGCTTGGCTTGCCGCAGCAGGCTATACGCTTTGAGGAGAGGGCGCCACGCGCCTTGACACGAGGGGAGGAATGATGGGGATGATCACCCTGACCTACGGGGTCAGTTTCAATACGCCAGCCTTTCTGGGCAACGCCGAGCAAAGCGGGCAATGGCGGACTCCACCTTTTAAGTCACAACTGCGCCAGTGGTGGCGGGTGGCTTACGCAGCCAGCAAAAGCTTTCGGCCTGAGGTTGTCGACATGCGTGATACAGAAGGCAGGCTTTTTGGTCATGCCTGGCTGGAGAACGACCGGGACAGCCAAGGCGAAAGGATTGCTGCGCGAAAGAGCCTCGTGCGCATTCGTCTCGGGCAGTGGAGCGAAGGAAAGCTGAGGAGCTGGGAAGGACCGGATGCTGGTGTAACGCATAAGAACGTACCCAAACCGGTTGGCTCAAATCTATACATGGGCTACGGCCCACTGATGTTCAAAGGCGGCACCGCACTCAAAGGCAATGCCGCCATACAGGCCGGTGAGCACACATCTTTGTCGCTGGCATTTCCAGCTGAACATGCCAAGTTGATCCACGAGGCCTTGGCCCTGATGGCCAGCTTTGGCACCGTCGGCGGCCGCGGTCGCAACGGTTGGGGTTCCTTCGGTCTGCAACCCGTGGACGGAACGCCCGTGTCGTCCACAGCACTGCCGTTGCGCCCGTGGCGTGACGCGCTGGTCTTCGACTGGCCGCACGCCATTGGGCAGGATGACGAGGGTGCATTGGTCTGGAAAACCCATCCTCACAAGGACTGGAAAACGCTGATGAAGGAACTGGCGATTCTCAAGATTGAATTGAGGACCCAGTTCGAATTTACAACGGGTAACGATGCTTCGGCGCCGGAGGAACGCCATTGGTTGAGCTACCCCGTCACGAATCATTCTGTCAAGTCCTGGGGGGACAAAGCCCGCCTGCCCAACAGCCTTCGCTTCAAGGTGCGCAAGACGCCAGACGGCCAGCTGGTTGGCGTGATCTTCCACATGCCTTGCCAGCCACCTGCGGCCTTTGGCCCGAACCTGCAGGTGATTGCAGGCGTGTGGCGGCAGGTGCATGCCTTCCTCGACGGGCAGACTCAACTCACCCGTGCCAAGGACTGAGCCATGAACGATCGCAACCTTTTGTGGCAAACCAAGCTCGCTGCGCGCATCCACGACCCGGCAGAAAAAGCCCTGGTGTTGCTGCGCGACCCCGCCGGGCATGAAAACGGCACATCCAAAGCCCTTAAGCGCCTGCTGGCCATCGGTTCCGAGTCGCTGCCGGACAGCATCGATCCCGACAACGACGAGGTGCTGTCGCGCGTCATCTTCAAGCGCGGCCTTCAATCGGCGATCTACAGGCACGTGCAGCGTGCCGACTGGTGGGCCGCCGCCGCCGACCGCCCGCAATGGCCTATGCAGGAAATCGCGGTGCAGACCAAGGCGGGTGAGGTGAAGACGATCAAGGTGGCCGACGGCGCACAGGTGCGTTGGGCCTCGAAGCCGGTGCTGATCCACCCACTCACCGGGGCGCAGTTCGACCTGGGCAAGTTTGGCGGTCTCGCCGATACCGATTTCCATGACCTCAGGAATCGAAGCTTCGAACACTTCTCCGGTCTGTTGAAACACCTCGGCATCGATGCCGACAGCATCACCGAAGACCATTTGCGCAAAACCTTGCTCGCCTTCTGGCGTTTCGGCCCCGAGGCCGACGAATCAGACGACAACGGCCGGCTCGGTGCGATGTGGCGCGTGCTGCCTGCTGATACCCGCGTGCCCGATCACTCCATCTGGGATCACCTTGACCTCACGTCGGCCTTCGCCGGCGCTTTTGCCGCAGACCCCAAGGGTGAGGCGGCGCTGCTGGCGCTGTCCATCGGACCGGTGCAGCCCTTCATTGCCGCCGCGCGCAGCACGTCAGACCTGTGGGCGGGCTCGCACCTGCTGTCGCGCCTGGCCTGGGAGGCCATGCGCCCTATTTGCGAACAACTGGGGCCGGATGCCATCTTGTTCCCGCGACTGCGCGGCGTGCCGCAGGTCGACCTGTGGCTGCGGGACCAGATGAATCTGCCCAACACATTGTTCGAGGGGTGTGAATGGAACAAAAGCGCAACCGACAGCAGCCCCCTGTTCTCCGCCGCGTTGCCGAACCGCTTTGTGGCTGTGGTGCCTGCCAGCCAGGCGAAGGCTATCGCCGAGTCGGCGGCCGAGACCGTGCGCGCATGGCTGCAGCGCAAAGGGCAAGAAGTGGTCAAGCGGTTGCTGGAGGCCGCTGGGGGCTACGATCTGGATGCCACCACCACCCCCTTCGAGCAAATGCAGGAGCAGCTCAAAGGCTTTCCCGAGGTGCATTGGGCTGTCGTGCCGTTTTCGCTCATCACTCCGCGCAACCATGAAAAGCAGACCGACCTTGACACGGTGCAGCTATCCGCGGCCATGGCCCCTTTCTTCGGCACAGATCCCGGCCAGCCCTCCGGTTTCCTCAATTCGCCCGCGTGGAAGGTGCTGCAAAAGCAAGTCCGCTTGTCCAGCGATCCTCAGGACACCGCCGTCTTCTTTGCCCCCAATCCCGGCGTGCTTTACCCGGCCATCTACGACCTGGCTGAGCGCGTCGTGGCCGCCGCCAAGGCGGTCCGGCCCTTCGCGCAATCTCCGCAGCAGGGCTGGCGCTGCTCACTCACTGGGGAAACCGAGTGGCTGACAACCGACCGAACACAACTGGCCAAGTCTTATCGCCAGCAGACCGAGACCCTGTGGGCGAAGGTCGCCAAACAAAAGCCATCCTGGGCCAAAGCGGGCGAGCACCTGGGTGCCCTGCCTGCCATCAAGCGCCTGTGGCCCTCACTGTTTGCCGAAGAGGTTGAGGCCGCCCTGGGCAGGCAGAACGTGGGCCGCTTTGTTGTCTCCACCCACACCATGGCCCTCGCTCACCAACTGGACCAGTGGCTGGAATACGGCGGGCTGACCGCCGAGGGCACGAACGCCGCATTGGTCAAAGCCGACACTGTGGCGTTGCCGCGTCGCCTGATGAGGCGCCATGCCAGGAACCCGGCGCTGGCCGATGCCCGCAAATTGCCCGCCTTGCTCGAAGACGCCAATGAGCTGGAAGAGTCTGCGCTCGCCGATGCTCAGAAACAGGTTCGGCAGACCCTGGGAGTGGACAAGCTTGAAGCCTATTTCGGCATGATCCTGATGGATGGTGATCGCATGGGTCAGATGCTCTCTGGTGATCCGTATTGGGCCATCAGCTACCGCGAGAGCTTGCATCCCCAGGTTGTACCCGGCTTCGACAAACACGCCGACCGAAACCCGGCCATCAAGGCCTACGGCGCGCAGAAGCGGGCGCTTTCGCCCAACCGCCACCTGGCTATTTCCGGCGCGCTCAACGATTTCTCGCTCACGGTCGTGCGCCATGTGGTTGAAGAGGAACACCTGGGGCGTGTGATCTACGCTGGCGGCGACGACGTGATGGCCATGTTGCCTGTGGCGGACTTGCTGTCTGCCATGCAACGGCTGCGCCACGCCTACTCCGGAGTGGACCCGGCGCATGAAGGTGGGCGCGATCCGCGTGGATTGACTCTCAGCAATGGGTTTGCCATCCTCAACGACAGAAAGCTCATGCGCATGATGGGCGACCGGGCCACCGCCTCCTGCGGCGCGGTCATCGCGCACCACCAGGCGCCGCTGGCGGCCGTGCGCCGCGAACTGGAGCTTGCGGAAAAGCGCGCCAAGATCGAAGGGGGTCGCGATGCCTTCTCCCTGACCGTCATCAAGCGTTCCGGTGGTGCGCTCAAGCTCACCGCCAAATGGGACGAGCCGATCAAGCTCCTGGCCGATTTGCGCGACTTCCTTGCGCTGGACGGCGTATCCCGCCGAGCTGTGTACAACACGCAGGAGTGGCTGCACGACCTGCCCGAGCCCACAGGCGATGGGGCCATGCTTGCCAACCTGCTGGCCTACCAGATGGCGCGGCAAGCCAAAGCCCCGGATCAGAAAGCCATTGCTCAGGGTCTCGCGCAGCGCCTGACCGCACAGGCCTTGCGGCAAGCCGACGATCGCCTGAAGTGGCTGGCCAATTTCATGAGCGTGGCCGAATTCCTCGCACGCGAAACCCGCAGCAAGCCCGAGAACAAGAACGAGGGAGCCTCCGCATGATTACCTTGTCTCCTGTCAGTTCATGCTTCATCGAGCCGCTGGACGTGCTCTACCTGCGTGGCAACAAGCTCTTCGGAGATCCCGGCAGCCATGGCGAGTCGATGATTCCGCCCTGGCCTTCGGTGGCGGCCGGGGCCATCCGCTCGCGCATGCTGGCCGATGACGGCATCGATCTCACCGCTTTCGGGCAAGGTCGAGTCGAACACCCCGTGCTGGGTACGCCGAACCAACCAGGCCGCTTCGCCATCACCGCATTCCAGCTTGCCCGCCGACATGCCGATGGCCGCGTCGAGCTTCTGATGGCACCTCCAGCGGATCTGGTGATCGCCAAAGTTGACACCAAACCGACCGTGCGCCGTCTGCACCCTTCGCCATTGGCTGCTGGTGTTTGCGCGTCAGGGCGCCTGCCGCTGTTTCCCGTGCTGGCCGAGGAGGAACGAGGCAAATCTGCCGGGGGGTATTGGTTGAGCGAATCTGGCTGGCGGAAATACCTGGACGGTCAGACACCGAATGCGGAGGACCTGGTGGAATCCGGGCAACTCTGGCGCATCGACCACCGCGTGGGCGTCGGTCTGGATCACGAGCAACGCAGCGCTGCGGACGGGCGATTGTTCAGCATGCAGGCCGTGGTCATGAAAAAGCGCGAGCACGGCGGGTTTGATGTCGGCTTTGTTGCCAGCGTCGCTGGCGCTGCCATTCCACAAGGCGGTTTGCTTCGCCTGGGGGGCGATGGCCGGGGTGCGGCGCTTCACGCGGCCAATCTCACGCCGGTGCAGCCCGATCTGGCTGCATTGGCGCAAACCGGCCGTTGCCGCATCGTGCTCACCAGCCCCGGCATTTTTGACCAAGGTTGGTGTCCTCCCGGCGTGGCGCTCGATCACCAATTCAGCCTGTGTGGCGTGCAAGGCCGCCTGGTCTGCGCCGCCGTGCCGCGGTTCGAGACGGTCTCGGGCTGGGATCTCGCACGGCGAGAGCCCAAACCCGCGATGCGAGCCGTGCCCGCCGGTAGTGTGTATTGGCTCGACGACCTGAAAGCCACACCGGAGACGCTTGGGAAGCTTGCCGCCCATGGCCTCTGGGGAGATCCTTGTGAAGATGCGTCCCGCCGCGCCGAGGGTTTCAACCGTTTCACATTTGCCGCTTATTGAATTGCCACCCACCCATCGACGGGAGATATCCAATGTTTGAAAGAAAAGCCGCTGTCTTCTTCTACGCCGTCAGCCCCGTTCACATGGGTGCCGGTCAGGCCGTCGGCGTCATCGACAACCCCATCCAGCGCGAGCGACACACCGAGCACCCCTGCTTTGCCGGCTCAGGCATCAAGGGCGCGGTGCGCCATGGCTTCAGGGCATTGGGGGGAGACGAAAGTGTCGCCACTCGCCTGTTCGGCCCTGATGCCGGCAACAGCGATCTGCACGCCGGTGCCCTGAGCTTTGGCGACGCCCAGCTGGTCGCCCTGCCGGTGCGAAGCCTCAAGGGTGGCTATGTCTATGCCACCTGTCCACAAGCCCTGGCGCGTGCCCAGCGCTTGTTGAACCTGGTGGGGAAGGCGGTCAGCTGGCCCGCGCTGGCGGTAGAGGACGGCAAGTGCCTCATGGCCAACCCCAAACTGCTCTCGGGCGACAAACTTCACCTGGAAGCCTTCGAGTACGTTGCGACGGTCTCGCAGGAGTTGCCGAAGATTTCAGAAAGCCTTGCGGTGCTGGCCATGCCTCAGATGGACGGGTATGCGTATTTCCGCGACAAGCTCACGACCGATCTCATCGTGCTGTCTGACTCCGACTTTGCCTACTTCGCCCGTCACGCCATGCTGGTCGAGCCCCATGTGCGCATCGATGCCGAAACCGGCACGGCCAGCGACCGCGGACTCTTCTACACCGAGAACCTGCCGCCCGAGTCCCTGATGATCGCGCCGCTGATGGCCAGCCAGACGCGCAGCGGCAAAGACACCTTGCCTGCCGAAGTGGTCCTGGCGCAAACGAAGGCCGTACTCGACGGCAAGGTGCTGCAGATCGGCGGCGACGCGACCACCGGTCGCGGACTGGTCGTGGCCAGCGTGGTGGAGGGCTGAACATGAGCAAGCCCACGCTGGAACAACAGCGCGCGCAGGATGCCTGGGCGTGCAGCGCCGGCTATACCAAAGACCACGTCAACGTCGCCAAGAGTCTGCCCGCGCTCATCATGAACTCCGGCCTCATGCAGGTTCTGGCCTTTTGCCAAGAGAAAGGCGGCGCGAACCAGACGGTTGCAGACCAGCTCCGCACCTGGCTCTGCAAGCGCCAAGGCAAGGGGCAGGACCTTGGTTTTGAACCTTTCATGCAGGCGCTGATGAAGGCCGAACCTGCAGACTTCCAGGCCATCACCGCCGAAGCCTTCGCCTGGCTGCGCTGGTTGCGTCAGATGGCCCCGGCGCGCGTGAAGGGGGATTGAGATGTCAATTGCTGCTGTCCCCGCCTACCTCGGAAGAGATTTCAAGGATGCCTCACCGGGGTTGAGGTTTGGCATGTATCTGCCGATCTGGACTGAACGCGCCGATCAAGAGGCGGAGGTGAACAAGCGCGCCGATGCCAAGAGCCGCGAAGGCGATGAAGTGCGGGCGTTGCGACAGCGCGGCATGGATTACGCGATTCAGCAATTGCGCCATCGTGAAAATAAACCAATGCCTGGCCTGTGGGACAAGAACGACTTCGCTGCCAAGCAGGCGTGGAAACAGGTTATTGCGCTGTCGGACCGCGATAAAGACACAGCCGGGAGCATTCTTGCTCGGCAACGGCAACTGGCCTTGAATTCAGCCGGTGCGGTCCTGTCCATCGCCGCCCGATCCATCGCCCCCTTCACCACCGGCTTGGGCAACGAGCATCCCCTGGAAAACGGCTTTGCCTTCCTCAACCCCTACGGCCTGCCCTATCTGCCGGGCAGTGGCGTCAAAGGCGTGTTGCGTCAGGCAGCACGTGAACTGGCTTCGGGTGACTGGGGCGATCCCAAGGGCTGGACCAAGGAGCCCATCCACCAGATCAAGGTCGGGCGCGACCTGGTGGATCTCTCTCCGCTGGACGTTCTCTTCGGGCGGGAATCTGTCAACGGCGACTCCCGGCACGTACGCGGTGCGCTCACCTTCTGGGACGTGATTCCCCAGATCAAGGGCGACGCGCTCGCTGTGGACATCATGACCCCGCACCAGAGCCACTATTACCAGCAAAGGCGTGACCGCAAGGCGGGCGACAGCACCAGCCCGCACGACTCCGGCCAGCCCAACCCCATCAGCTTTCTCACCGTGCCGGCGGGGTCTGACTTCACATTTCATGTCACGTGTGATCTGGCGCATCTTGAGCGGCTCGCGCCCGACCTCTCCCGTGAAAATCGGTGGAAAACCTTGTTGGCGGCGGCGCTTGAGCACGCCTTCGCATGGCTGGGCTTTGGGGCCAAGACAGCCGTGGGTTACGGTGCGATGCTGTCCGAAAGTCAACGTAAGCGCGAGGAGGAGCAGCTCAAGCTGCGTGCGGCCCAGGAAAGGTTGCAGCGAGAGCAGGCGGCGGCGCAACGCCAGGCGGACACAGCGGTGGTCTGGGATGGCGCGCAGATCAAGTTCAACCGGGCCAACGGGGCGCTGACGGTCAGCAAGGGCGGACAACAGGCGGTTGCCGTGGCGCCCAAAGGCAAGGAAATTCTTGAATCGTTGCCGTCGGATATCCGCAAGAAGATTGAAACCAACCAGTTCGTGCGGGTCAAGGCTTATGTCGCTGAGGGCGTGCTGGTGCGGGCGGAAGCGGCTTGACGAAAGCTCCCGCGTCACCGATCGAATGGTTGCCCCGACTGAAATTACAATTACACGAAATGTTCGCTGAATTGTAAAACCCATGCCTGCGGCCGCCTTCCCCGCCCTCATCCCTCGCGCTGCCCGCCCCTTGCTGGAGGAGGTGCGCGTCGGCTACCCGGTCGTCACCCTGACCGGGCCGCGCCAGTCGGGCAAGACCACGCTGGCGCAGCTCGCGTTTGCCGACAAGCCCTACGTGTCGCTCGAAACGCCGGACGAGCGCGAGTTTGCCCATACCGATCCGCGCGGGTTCCTGGCGCGCTTTCCCTCCGGCGCCATCATCGACGAGGTGCAGCACGTGCCCGCCCTGCTGTCATGGATCCAGACCGAGGTGGACGCCCGCCAGCAGATGGGCCGCTATGTGCTCACCGGTTCGCAGAACTTTGCCCTGTTGGCCCTGTTGGCCCAGGTGGGCCAGAGTCTGGCCGGGCGCTCGGCGCTGGTGCAGCTGCTACCGCTCTCGCTGGCGGAACTGAGCGCTGCCGGGCGCTTGCCGTCCGACGAGCAGGCGCTGGACGCCACGATCCTGCGCGGCGGCTACCCGCCCTTGCATGCCAGGCCGGTGGCCCCAGCGCGGTGGTACGGCGACTACGTCATGTCTTACCTGGAGCGCGACGTGCGCCAGATCACGCAGGTGCATGATCTCTCCACCTTCCAGCGCTTTCTCAAGCTGTGCGCCGGGCGCACCGGGCAGTTGCTCAACCTGGCCAATCTTGCTGTGGAGACGGGCATTGCCCAGAGCACGGCCCGCGCCTGGCTGTCGGTGCTGGAAGCCAGCTACGTCGTTTTTCTGCTGCCGCCGCACCACCGCAACCTGGGCAAGCGGGTGGTCAAGACGCCCAAGCTGTATTTCATCGACACCGGCCTGGCGGCTGCGCTGCTAGGCATCGCCGAGCCGGCGCAACTGGCGACGCACCCGTTGCGCGGCGCCTTGTTCGAAACGCTGATCATGGGCGAATTCCTCAAGGCACGCTTCAACGCCGGCTGGCCATCCAACCTGTATTTCTGGCGCGACAACGTGGGCCTGGAAGTCGATCTGCTGCTGGAAACGCCGCAGGCTCTGCACCCGGTCGAGATCAAGTCCACGGCCACGGTGCGCGGCGAACTTTTCGCTGGCCTGCGCAAGTGGTGCGCGGCGGCTGCCGCCGCGGGCGACGCCGTCGGAACGCCGCGCCTCGTCTGCGCCGCGCCGCACAACCACGAACGCGAGGGCATTGCCGTGCGCCGCTGGCAGGACGCGACGTCGCAATGACTGCTGCGACCCGCAAGCTTGCCGGCCCACCTGTTGCTGCAATGCGCGCCTACGATCACCCCATGACCACTTGGTTCATCTCCCGCCACCCCGGCGCCATCGAGTGGGCGCGCCGGCAAGGTTTGCACGTGGACGAATACGTCGCCCACCTCGACACCTCCCGCGTCCACGCGGGCGACACCGTCATCGGCAGCCTGCCCGTCAACCTGGCCGCCCGGGTGTGCATGGCTGGGGCACAGTATCTGCATCTCAGTCTGGAACTGCCACCACATCTGCGTGGGGTGGAGCTGAGCGCGGAGCAATTGACTTTGGTGGGCGCGCGGCTGTGCGAGTACACCGTGCGGCTCATTCATGGCGACCCAATCTGACCAGAAAGACATGCTCCTTCCCCTCGCGCGCTACCGCTTCACCGCGATCGCCCAAGCGCCGCTGCAGCTGCCGCCCTATGCCGGCTCGCTGCTGCGCGGGAAGTTTGGCGCCTCGTTGCGCCAGGTGGCCTGCATGACGCGCCAGCGCACCTGCGCAGGGTGTCCCTTGCTCGCCACCTGCCCCTACAACCGCATCTTCGAAGCGCCGGCGCCGCCCAAGGGCAGCCACGCGCTGCAGGACTTCAGCCAGATCCCCAATCCCTACGTCATCGAGCCGCCCGCGCCGCGCTGGGGCCAGCCGCCGCAAGATCGCCACATCGCCCCCGGCGAAGCCTTGCAGTTCAACCTGGTGCTCATCGGCCAGGCGGTGGAGCAGCTCGCGCTGGCGGTGTTCTCACTGCAACGGGCCCTCGCCCACGGCCTGGGGCCCCAGCGCGTGCCGCTGACGCTCCAGCGCGCGCAATGGCTGGACGCCCAAGACCAGCCGCACACCGTCTGGCACCAGGAGACGCCCACCCTCGCAGACCACGACGCCACCGTGCCCTGGGCCGACTGCCCTGCCGATGGCGCTGCGCCGCCAGACGCCGGCATCACCCTGCACATCCACACCCCGCTGCGCCTGCAAAGCCAGGGCCAGCCGTTGCGGCCGTCCCACCTCGCCCCCCGCGCGCTCGTCAGCGCGCTGGCCCGGCGCACGGCGTTGCTGATGGACTTCCACGCGCCCGGCACGCCGGCACCCGATGGCCATGCCACCTGGGGCGACGCCGCGCGCGCCGCCACCCAGGCGGCTGCCGGCCTGCATGACCAGCGCGAACTGCGCTGGTTCGACTGGGTGCGCTACTCCAGCCGGCAGCAGCAGGAAATGACGCTGGGCGGCGTGCTGGGCCGCTGGGTGCTTCAAGGCGACGCCGAAACGCTCGCCCGCCTGCGCCCCTGGCTGCGCCTGGGCCAATGGCTGCACATCGGCAAGAACGCCACCATGGGCCTGGGCGGCTACACCCTGCTCCCCGCCGCCTGAGCGCGGCAAGCCTGCCGCAGCAAACGCCATCGCCCGGTGTGTTCACACTGCCGGGCATGACCACCCGGTTTCTGCACCTCGCCTGCTACGACATCGCCGAGCCCCGCCGCCAGGCCGCCGCCCTCAAGCTGACCCGCGCCTACGCCACCGGCGGGCAGAAGTCGGCGCACGAGCTGTTCCTCACCCCCGCCGAGCGCGACGGCCTGCTGGCCGACATGGTCGCCCTCATCGACGGCCAGACCGACCGCTTCCTGCTGCTGCGCCTGGACCCGCGCAGTCGGGTGCGCACCCTGGGCAAAGCCGCCGCGCCGGCCGATCCCGACTACTTCCATGTTGGATGAACCCGGCAAGCTTGCCGCGGGCCGGAAAAAGCCTCGCCGTGCCCAACAATCCTGAAAACCACAGCACCAACCGCCGCCGGTCATTGAAGGCGATCCAAAAAACATAGCGTTCCATGACCATCTGATCCTGGGGAAAGGCAAAAAAAACATGGCCAATCTGCTGCTCGACCGCGCCGAACTCGACATCCGCACCGAAGGCGAGGCGCTGGCGCTGTACGAGGCCGGCCAGCGCAGGGGCACCGTGCCCGTGAAGCTGGTGGACCGCTGCGTCATCCACGGCGCGCGCACCCGGCTGGACACCGGCGTGC
>ERZ1645187.3708-NODE-3708-length-12713-cov-165.652710_pt1 | contig 12713 bp, 15 predicted proteins | sample MGYA00575352_ERZ1645187 | MGnify/ENA primary metagenome ERZ1645187 (study PRJEB40837, sample SAMN11349314) | freshwater sediment metagenome | isolation source: river sediment | host: Sediment | place: India: Wazaribad , New Delhi | collected 2017-02-21 ... | reverse complement strand
GCCTCGTAGCGCGCCTTGGTCTCGGCGTTCATCGGGTAGAGGCCGGGGAGGGGGACGCCCCTACCCACCTCCTCCATGATCCAGCCTTCCATGCGTTCCTGCTCGACCGCCTCCGGCACGACGGCGTCGAGGAGATCCTTGGGGATCAGCACGGCGCCGTCCCGGTCGGCGACGACGATGTCGTCGGGGAAGACGGCGACGCCGCCGCAGCCGATCGGCTCCTGCCAGCCGACGAAGGTGAGGCCGGCGACCGAGGGGGGAGCCGCGACGCCCGACGCCCAGACCGGCAGGCCGGTGCCCATGACGCCCTCGATGTCGCGGACGACGCCATCGGTGATCAGGGCGGCGACGCCCCGCTTCGCCATGCGGGCACAGAGGATGTCGCCGAAGATGCCGGCATCCTTCACCCCCATGGTGTCGACGACGCAGATCACGCCCTCGGGCATCGCTTCGATGGCGGCGCGGGTGGAGATCGGCGAGCCCCAAGAGGCCGGCGTCGCGAGATCCTCCCGGGCGGGGACGAAGCGCAGGGTGAAGGCGCGGCCGACGAGACGGGTCTGGTCGGTGCGGAGCGGCAGGGCGCCGCGCATCCAGACATTGCGGAGGCCCTTCTTGAGGAGGACGGTGGTCAACGTCGCGGTCGAGACGTGGGAGAGGGCTTCGACGACGGCGGGATCGAGCGACATGCGGGGCTCCGAGGCGGGGACGTGAGCAGGGGCGGCAATCTGGCACGGATGCCGGGGGAGGGCGACGAAAATTCCGCATGGGCGCGATGCGGGCGGTGGTTGCCGATCGCGGTGAAGGTCTCGAGCGATCGGCCGGGGACGACGACCGAGAGTGCGGCCGGGCATTCACCGGATTCTGCTCCGTGGGACCGACCCGCCGGGAGGACCGCCAGCGGTCCCTGCGAGCGATTGCCGCTTGCGGTGACGCGGGGCTGGGATAGCCTGCCGAGAAATCCGGAGGACATCCCCATGTCGATCGAACGGCTGTTGTGGGAAGAGGACGCGACGGGGCTGGCGGCGCGGGTCAGGGGTGGTGATGTCTCGCCCGGCGAGCTCGTCGAGGCGGCGATCGGGCGCGCCGAACGCCTCGCCCCGCAGATCAATCCGATCGCCGAGCGGCTCTACGAGCGGGCGCGGACGAAGGCCGCCACCGTCGATCGGGCGGCGCCCTTCGCCGGCGTGCCCTTCGCGATGAAGGACATCGGCGCGGTGGTGAAGGGCGTGCCGTTGCATTCGGGCAGCCGCGTGCCGCCTTTCGTCGCCGACTGGTCGTCGACGGTGTTCGAGCGGGCCGAAGCCGCCGGGCTCGTCACCATCGCCACGACGACGACGCCGGAGTGGGGCCTGCGCCTCGTCACCGAGACGGCACGTTTCGGCATCACCCGTAATCCGTGGAACCCCGGCCATACCACCGGCGGCTCGTCGGGCGGCGCCGCGGCGGCGGTGGCGGCCGGCATCGTGCCGGTGGCACACGCCTCCGACGGCGGCGGGTCGATCCGGGTGCCGTCGGCGTGCTGCGGCCTCGTCGGCCTCAAGACCAGCCGCGGCCGGGTGCCGCTGACACCCTACGTCACCGAGGGGTGGCACGGCTTCGTCGTCCAGCACGCGGTGACGCGCTCGGTGCGCGACTGCGCGAGCCTGCTCGACGTCTTCGCCGGGCCCGACGGCCTCGCCGCCTATGGCCAGGAGAAGCCGGCGACGAGCTTCGCACAGTCGGCGGCGACGCGGCCGGGGCGGCTCAGGATCGGCGTGGTGCACGAGACGCCGCTCGGGCTTCCGGTCGATCCGGAGGTCCGCAAGGCGATGGACACGGCGGTGGCGCTCGCCCGCGACGCCGGGCACGCGGTCGAGGAGATCCGGTTGCCGATCGACGGCCGCGCCTTCCTCACCGATTTCGCCCGGGTGGTGGCGGGCTGTTCGGCGGGTGAGCTGCGCTATCTCGAAGGTAGGCAGGGCCGGCGGCTCGAGGGTGTGCTCGAACGCCAGACGCGGGCCATCGTCCGCCTCGGTGAACTCCTCTCCGGCGGCGAGCACACGGCGGCGCTGATGCGGCTCGATCAGGCGGCGATCGCGATCATCCGCGACACGGCGCGGTTCGACGCGGTGTTCATGCCGATCCTCGCCCACCCGCCGGTGCCGGTCGGCGGCATGGATTCGAAGGGGGTCGATCTCTTCCTCGAAGAGGTGCTGGACAAGCTGCACCTCACCATCCTGCTGCGCATCCCGTCGATCTTCGCCAAGCTGCTCGACCAGTCGTTCTGGTTCACGCCGTGGACGCCGATCGCCAACGTCACCGGCCAGCCGTCGATCGCGCTTCCCGTCCACATCACCGCGACCGGCCTGCCGCTCGGCATCCAGGCGACGGGGCGTCCCGGCGACGAGGCGACACTGCTGTCGCTCGCCGCCGAGATGGAGGTGGCGAGCGGCTGGACGAAGCGACGCGCGCCGATCGACGTGCCGTGAGGGGTCAACCCCAGCGGGCGCTCTTGACCCGGCCTCTGGCCTCCGCCGCGGCACCCTCGACGAGCTCGCAGAGGAGCACGCGGGCCGGATCGACCGGGCCGGGCATGATCACGTCGCTCGGTTTCACATGATGGAAGCCGAGCGGGCCGTAATAGGGCGCGTCGCCGACCAGCAGGATCGAGCGATGGCCGAGGGAGCGGGCCTTGTCCACCGCGGCGCGGACGAGCGCCCGGCCGAGGCCGCGACTGCCGAAGTCGGGATCGACCGCCAACGGGCCGAGCAGCAGCGACGGGGTGTCGCCGATGTGGATGGCGGTGAGCTTCACCGAGCCGGCGAGGCGGCCGTCGATCAGGGCGACGAGCGACAGATCGGGATCGCAGGGCACGCCCTCGCGCAGGCGGAAGGCGGTGCGGGCGAACCGGCCGGGGCCGAAGGCGTGGTCGTGGAGGGCTTCGATCGCGGCGTCTTCGTCCGGCGTCTCGGGCCGGATCACCGGGGCGTGCGTCTTCATGGGGCGTGTCCGGATGCGGGAGGAGGAGGGAATTCCCCGCGCCGGGTCCTGCCGTCCGCCGTGACCGGCGGCGGCGATGCCGCGTTGTCCGGTCTCAGGCGCACGAGATCACGACGGCGACGGGGCAGTGGCCGGGTCGCTCGGTTCGTCGTCGCGAAATGCAGCGCATCGGGATCATCGGGTCCTCGCTCGAGGATCGTCGTCATCGAGACGGCCGCCGGTTAGCACGGCATGGCAGGGTCCCGCAAGACCGGCTCACCATTCCGCCGGGACCGCCGCCCCGTCGAAGACCTCGGCGAGGCGGCGCCGGGTGGCGGCGGTGACGGCCTCGGGCAGGGCAGCGAGGGGGAAGAAGCCGACCTCGGCGATCTCCAGCGCCGCCCGCCGCGGCGTCGGGCGGCCGACCGGCGCGTCGAACACGAGGAGAGCGACGTGGTCGCGACGCGAGACGCGGCGGTTGAGGTAGAGGGCGAAGAGGCGGGGGGCGCCCGTGGTCGTCACCCCGGTCTCCTCCACCACTTCGCGAGCCGCCGCCGCCGCGACCGTCTCGCCGGGATCGACGCCACCCCCCGGCAGATACCATCCCGGAAGGTAGGTATGCCGTACGAGCAGGACTCGGCCGTCGTCGTCGCGGACGACACCACGCACTCCGAGAGTGGTGGCGCGGGTGAGAAGCCCGAACCAGACGGCCAATCGTTTCACCAGAGGCTTGCCGAGATCCAATGCAGACATGTCCGCTCTCGTCGTTTCGATATTTCGGGGTCGTGAAAAGTGAAGAGAAGATGAATCTCGCCATGCGTTTTTCGCATGGCGGACATTGTGCACTGCAACTGGCTCATTCTCGAGCGATTGCCTATATCAGCGCCATCAGATCAGCACGACGTTCGTGCCAGCGCGCTTCCCCTCCCCGGAAGCGCGAGCGGTATCGCCGTTTCCCGGTGGGAACCCCGACCGCCACGCCGCGTCGAACCGAGGAACCGATATCATGTTCGCCTTTCTGCGTCGCAAGTCCCGTCCCGTCGCCTATCAGTGGAAGCCGGCGATCGACATGACCGACCCGCGCGTCCACGCGATCCTGAAGACCTTCTGGGGCTGAGACGGAGCGGTCCGGCTCGACCCACACGATCCCCTTCGAAGAGCGGCGGTGCCGAAAATGGCGCCGCCGTTTTTTTGTGCGGATGATCACGGACTTTCGTCTTTCGCCGACTGGACCGCGGCGGCGTCCGACGGTAGTTCCACGAGGTCATGTACCGCCTCGCCCATGTTTCCGATCCCCATCTCGGCCCGCTTCCCGAACCTCGCCTGCGTGAACTCGTCGGCAAGCGGGTGCTCGGCTACATCAATTGGCGCCTGAACCGCGGCCGCGGCGGTATGCGGGCGGCGGTGCTCGACGATCTCGTCGACGATCTGGTGACGCAGCGTCCCGACCACGTGGCGGTCACCGGCGACATCGTCAACATCGCTCTCGACGCGGAACTCGAGCCGGCACGGCGTTGGCTGGCGAGTCTCGGCCATGCCCGCGACGTCTCGGCGGTGCCGGGCAATCACGACGCCTATGTCCCCGGCGCGCTGAAACGCGCGGCCGAAGCCTGGGCGCCCTTCGTCAAGGGCGACATGGGTGAGGCCGGGCGCTGGCCGTTCTGCCGCCGGCGCGGGCCGGTCGGCATCGTCGGCGTCTCGTCGGCGGAGGCGACGGCACCGTTCATGGCGACCGGCCGCTTCGACGCCAGCCAGGCGATGCGGGTGGCGGAGCTGCTCGACCGCTATCGCCACGAGGGGCTCTACCGGGTGGTGCTGATCCACCATCCGCCGGCGAAGAAGCCGATCCATTGGGCCGGTCGACTGATCGGCACGGCGCGCTTCCGCGACGTGATCCAGCATCACGGTGCCGATCTGATCCTGCACGGCCACACCCATCGCTCGACAGTCGAGTGGCTCGACGGCCGCGACGGGCCGGTGCCGCTGGTCGGCGTGCCGTCCGCCTCGCGCAATCCGGGGCCCGGCCGGCGCGGCGCCGGGTGGAACCTCTACGAGATCACCGGGGCGGCCGGTGCGTGGTCGACCACCCGGATCGAGCGCGGCTTCCGCGACGCCTCGTCCGGCGTCGTCGAGATCTCGCGCAGCCCCCTCGTCCCCTGAGCCGGCGGAGTGGTTCGATGAGCGAACCGAAGAACGAGCTCGCTCCCGCTGCGGCGCGGGTCGCCGCCGCCGCCCGCGATCTCGGCCTCACCATCGAAGTGGTGGCGATGCCGGCTTCGACACGGACGGCGGAAGAGGCGGCCGCGGCCTGCGGCTGCGCCGTCGCCGAGATCGTCAAATCGCTGGTGTTCCGCGGCCGGATCTCGAAACGGCCCTATCTGCTGCTCGTCGCCGGCTCGAACCGGGTCGACGAGACGGCGGTCGCCGCTTCGATCGGGGAGGCGTTGGCACGGGCGCCGGCCGACGACGTCCGGGCGATCACCGGCTACGCCATCGGTGGGATCCCGCCTTTCGGTCACGCCACCCCGCTCGCCGTCTTCGTCGACGCGGATCTGCTCGGCCATGCCCGCGTCTGGGCGGCGGCCGGCACGCCGCACGCCGTCTTCGCCGTCGATCCGCAGGCGCTCGCCGCCGCCGTCGGGGCGACGGTGATCCCGATGGGCCGACGGGCGGCAGGAGATCGGCGATCGGAACGGGATGGCCGCGTCGCGGATGCGGGGCCGATGGGCGTGTCACGCGGTGCTTCCCCCCTCGCGTCGCCGCGGCCTTGGCGCTAGAGGTGAGGCGGCGCGCCCGCCGGTGCGCCGTTGCCCTTCCGGTGATCCGATGATCGAGACGCCCGCCTTCACCTCCACCGCGCTGCCGCCGGGTCTGGCGCGGCTTCGCGATCTCGGCCGGCGCACGCTGGTGATGGGCATCCTCAACGCCACGCCGGACAGTTTTTCCGACGGCGGCCGCTTCGCCGATCTCGACCGGGCCCTGACGCAGGCCGAGCGGATGATCGCCGAAGGCGCCGACATCGTCGACGTCGGCGGCGAGTCGACCCGGCCCGGGCACGAGCCGGTCTCGGCCGAGGACGAGCAACGCCGTGTGCTGCCGGTGATCGCCGAGTTGGCGAAGACATGCCCGGTGCCGATCTCGATCGACACCTACAAGGCCGCGACCGCCGCGAGGGCGCTGGCGGCGGGCGCGACGATCGTCAACGACGTCTGGGGGCTGACCCGCGACCCGGACATCGCCCGGGTGGCGGCGGAGCACCGAGCACCGGTGATCGTCATGCACAATCGCGAGGTGGCCGATCCGGCGATCGACACCATCGCCGATCAGCTCGCCTTCTTTCGCCGCTCGATCGACCTGGCGCTCGCCGCCGGCGTCGCCGAGGCCGACGTGGTGATCGATCCCGGCATCGGTTTCGGCAAGACCTTCGAGCAGAACCTCGAGACGCTGGCTCGCCTTTCGGAACTCGCCGTGCTCGGCCGACCGATCCTGCTCGGCACCTCGCGCAAGCGGATGATCGGCGCCATTCTCGATCTGCCGCCCGACGAGCGCCTCTTCGGCACGCTCGCCACCAACGTCGCCGGCATCCTCGCCGGTGCCGCGATCATCCGCGTCCACGACGTCCGCCCGCATGTCGAGGCGGCGCGTGTCACCGACGCGATCGTCCGCTCGCGCCCGCCTGCGCCGGCCGAAGGAGCCCGCCCGTGACCGACCGCATCCTGCTCACTCGTATCGCCGTCTATGCCTACCACGGGATCCACCCGGAAGAGGAACGGCTCGGCCAACGCTTCTACGTGTCGCTCGATGCGCGGCTCGATCTGAGGGAGGCGGGGGAGAGCGACGACTGGAAGCGTACCGTCTCCTACGACCGCCTCGCCAAGATCGTCGTCGACGTGGCGACGGAGCGGCGTTTCGCTCTGATCGAGGGGCTGGCCGAGGTCATCGCCCGCCAGATCCTCGGCACCTATCCGCAGATCCACACCATCACGGTGCGGGTGGAGAAGCCGGCGGCGCCGATCCCGACCATCCTCGACGGCGTCGCCATCGAGATCGAGCGCAAGCGCGATGGCTGAGGCGCTGATCGGACTCGGCGGCAATCTCGGCGACGTCGCGGCGACCTTCGAGGCGGCGATCGTCGAGCTGGTGCGCGGCGGTGTGCGGGTCGTCGCCCGGTCGTCGAACTGGAAGACACCGCCCTGGGGCAAGACCGACCAACCGGCCTTCGTCAACGCCTGCATTCTGGTCGAGACCGAGCTCGCCCCGCGTGCCCTGCTCGACCTCTGTCTCGCGGTCGAGGCGTCGCTCGGGCGGCGGCGGGAGGTGCGCTGGGGGCCGCGGGTGATCGACCTAGACGTGCTCGACGTCGAGGGTCGGGTGATCGCCGAGCCGGGCCTGACGCTACCTCATCCGCAATTGAGGGACCGCGCCTTCGTGCTGGTCCCGCTCGCCGAGATCGTCCCCGACCGGGTGGTCGCCGGGGCGACGGTTCGCGAACATCTGGCGAAGGTCGATGCGACCGGCGTGGAGCGGATGTGAGGGGGGCGGAGGCGGCCTTCGGTCGTCCTCGGCACACCGAGCCGTCGGCGAAGCCGCCTCATGGTGACCCCATGTGCCGTCTCACGCCGCCTCGCCTTCGAAGAAGTCGCGGAGGTTCTCCACCCGGGAGATGCGGACGTGCTCGCGGTCGATGGTGACGCCGCGGTCGCGCAGCTTGGCGAGGGCGCGCGAGAAGCTCTCGGGCGTCATGCCGAGGCGGCCGGCGATCAGTGACTTCTCGTAAGGAAGGTCGAACGCGGCGGAGCCCTCGTCGAGGCCGGCGAGGTCGCAGAGGAAGCCGGCGACGCGGCGCGGGCCGGGTAGGCCCTTGAGGCGCTCGAGTTCGTCGACCATCGAGCGCAGATGCATCGAGGCGGAGGCCAACATGGCGAAGGCGAGATCGGGGTCGGCGCCGAGGCGCGTACGCAGCCGTTCGGCGTCGATGGTCAGGATGCGCGCTTCGGAGATGGTCTCGGCGGTGGCATGGGCCGGGGTGGCGAGCAGGGCGGCGGTCTCACCGAAGCTCTGGCCGGGGCCGTGGATGCCGACGATGGCGTCGGCGCCGTCCTCGGTCTGGCGGAAGAGCTTGACGTATCCGGAGACGACGAGGTGCAGGCCGTCGATGTGGTCGCCCTGGAGGAACAGCACCTGACCGCGCGGATGGGTGCGCGGACTGCGGTCGCCGATGATGTCGCGCAGCTTCGCCTCGTCGGTCGTCCGGAACATCGTGCTGCGCCGGACCACCGCCCAGTCGGCCGCATCCATCATGATCGCCCTTCTCTGTTCTTCTTCGCCGTCGGAGGTCGAGCCCCGCGCGGTATCGCCGGCGGTCGCGCACCGGTGGGAAGACCCTGACATTCCGAAGCGGTATCGGCAAGTCTCGGGGTCGGCCTCGGTCCGATTGCCGCAGTCGGCGCGAAAAGTCGATCGCGATCGCCGAAACCGGAACGGTGGCGCGACACGTCACGGGCGGTCGGCGGTCTCGCGGACGAAGGCCTTGAGGCGGCCGAGGTTGGCGATGTCGACGGCGTCGCGTTCGACCTGGACGCCATGGTCGCGCAGGATGGCGAGCGCGCGGGAGAAGCTCTCGGGCGTCATGCCGAGGCGGCGGGCGATCAGCGCCTTGTCGTAGGGCAGCGTCAGGCTGGTCGGGCCGGACTTGACGCGGGCGGTGCGCACCAGGAAGTCGGCGACGCGCTGCGGCGCGCCGAGCACCTTCATGTGCTCGACCTGGTCGGAGAGGGTCTCGGTGTGATGGGCGATGGAGGCGAGCAGGGCCGAGGCGACGCGGGAGTCGGCCTGCATGGCGGCGCGAATCGCCCGCGCCTCGATCCGGAGCAGACGGCAGTCGGTCACCGCTTCGGCGGCGACCGGATAGCGTCCGCCCATGAACATCACGGCTTCGGCGAAACATTCGCCCGGCGCCATCACCGCCACCACCGCCTCGCCGCCGTCGGGCATGGCGCGGAACAGCTTCACCCAGCCGTCGAGCACCAGGAAGAAGGCGTCGGCGGGATCGCCCTGCAGGAAGATCGAGCGGCCGCGCTCGTAGGTCCGCGGTTCGCGATCACCGATCACCATGCGGGCGACGTCCTCACCGAGATGGGCGAAGAGCGGCGAGTCGTCGACCTTGTCGAGGTCGGCCGGGTCGAGCGCGGTACGCAGGCGAGATCCCATCGTGGCGAACCACCTTTCGCAGATCCGAGGACGAAAGAACGGGCCGTCCCCGCCGGGGCGGCCCGTCTCTCTTACACCATCCCACCGGATTCGCGCGACCCGAACGGTGAGGAGACCGTCGGCGTCATACGGGATCCGGCGGATCGCTCCGTGATGCCGGATCCCTCCGCCGAGGTCATCCTCGTGCGGGTGCGATGAGTTCGGCGACGGGACTACGAACTCCGAATGGATCATTCGAATTCCGTGTCACCGCGTCATGGTCTTCAGCATCTGCTCGTAGGCTTCGCGACCGCCTTGCGGCAGACGGTGGGCGATGCCCTGGTGGCAGTCGATGCAGGTCTTGCCCTGGTCCACCGCGGTCTGATGCTGCTTGCCCGCCCTGCTCTCCTGCTTGGTGAAGTCCATGTAGTCGAAGTTGTGGCAGTTGCGGCATTCGTGGCTGTCGGTCCGCTTCATCCGCGCCCATTCGTGCTTGGCGAGTTCGATGCGCTTGGCGTCGAACTTCTCCTTGGTCCAGATCGACTGGGTGACGAAATGCCCCCACAGCTCGTTCGACGCCTGGATCTTGCGAATGATCTTGTGGGTCCATTCCTTCGGCACGTGGCAATCGGGGCAGGTGGCCCGCACGCCCGACGGATTCTGGAAGTGCGGTGTCTGCTTGTACTCGGCGTAGACGTTCTCCTTCATCTCGTGGCACGAGATGCAGAAGGTCTCCGTATTGGTCAGCTCCAGTGCCCAGTTGAAGCCACCCCAGAGGACGACACCGCCGACGAAGCCGACGATGAGCAGGACACCGAGAGCGGTCTTGGCCGCCGGGGTCCAGAAGGTGGTCCACAGGCGCCGGAGGAAGCCCGGCCGGGCGGCGCTCGTGTTCGTATCGGTCATGGTTCTGGCGCTCCGTTCCGCGAGGCCCGAGGGATCCGTTCAGACGCTCGATCGTTCACTTGACGGTGGACGACGGCTTGAAGGTGTTCTCGACCAGTTCCTTGGCATCGGCCTGCGGCACATGGCACTGGTTGCAGAACCAACGGGTTCCGGCGACCGTGTCGGTCTGCTGACCGTTGCGGTCGAGGTAGTGGGTCATCGACAGGGTCGGTGCGCCGTTCTTGGCGGCGGTCGACCAGTCGTGGCAGCCCAGGCACTGATTGGCCTTCAGGTCGATCTGGTAGCGATCGATCTGATGGGGGATCAGCGGCGGCTGCTGCCGATAGGCGCGATCGAAGCGGCCGGAGACGTTCTGACGGGCCACCTCAGGTGCCGACAGATCGACCACCGGAGCGTTGCCGCGCAGGGTCTTGATCTCGGGCGCCTGCTGGCTCGACGCCGAGCCGATTCCGAAGCTCAGGGCGGCGGCGAGGCCGAGCGCCGCGACGGTCATGATCCTCATGGTTTTTCTCCCGAACAGTTCGACCGGTGGGTGCCCCCCTCTGCGGTCTCGGATACGTCGAAGCGATGGGTGAAGCGGAAGACGGTACGGTCGCACACGTCGATGCAACGTCCGCAGGCGGTGCATTCGCGTGACAGGATGACCGGCGAGAGCCCTTTCTTGGCACCCTCGAGGGCCGGAGAGATGACCTGTGGTTCCGGACAGACGGCGTAGCAGTCCATGCAGTGATCGCACGCGGAGCGGGCGGTCGCAGAGACACGCAGCAGGGATTTCGAGCCGACGAGGCCGTAGAAGGCGCCGACCGGACAGAGATGCGAACACCAGCCGCGCCGCGCCACGAAGAGATCGAAGAGGAACACCGCGGCGACGAAGGTGGCGCCGGCCACCGAGCCGAAGACGACGGCACGGAAGGCCATGGTGATCGGGTTGACCAGTTCCCAGGCGATGGCGCCGGTGACGGCCGAGACGATGAGCGCCATGGCGAGCACGAACCAGCGGGTCCCCGGGCGCGGCTGCCAGCCCTTGGCCTGGAAGCCGAGCTTCTCGCGCGTCCAGAACGCCAGGTCGGTGACCGGGTTGATCGGGCACACCCACGAGCAGTAGGTGCGTCCGGAAACGAGTGCATAGAAGACCAGGACGATCGCGGCGCCGATGAGCGCCAGCCCTTCGGGCCAGTGCCGCGCCGCCAGCATCTGCACCAGCACGAAGGGGTCGGTCAGCGGCAGCACGTCGAAGGTCATCGACGAGGCGAGCGTCCCCTTGGCGATCCACAGGCCGAACCACGGGCCGGTGAGGAACAGTGCCAGCACCAGGATCTGGGTCATCCGGCGGGCGAGGAGATAGCGGTTGCGGACGAAGATGCCGCGTTCCGGCATCGGACCGGCGGCGGAGAGGCGGGCCTCGCGATTGAGGCGGGGAGGCGGGGCGAGCGCGGTCATGGCTTCCACCCCTTCGGCAGTTTCGACGGATCGAGGATCGGCGGAGCGTCGGGCACACCGGAGGGCGGCGTGATGTCGTTCGGTGCGCGATCGGGCAGATCGATGACGTCCTTGATCAGCGGACCCTGGTTCTTCTTGTACTCCTCCCAGCCGAGCCGGTAGTGGCGGCCGAGTTCACCGCGGGCGACCCGGAGCGGCAGCACCTTGATCGCCGCCTCCTCCAGCACACACGACTTCTCGCACTTGCCGCAGCCGGTGCAGTGCTCGGCGTGGACGGTCGGGCGGAAGATGGCGTGTTTGCGGGTGCGCGGGTTCGATTCGATCTCGAGGGTGATCGCCTTGTCGATCACCGGACAGTCGCGATAGCAGACGTCGCACCTCAGTCCGAGGAAGTTCAGGCAGTTCTCCTCGTCGACCAGCACGGCGGTGCCCATCTTCGCCTTGTTGATGTCGACGAGGGTGTGTTCGAGGGCGCCGGTCGGGCAGGCCTTGACGCAGGGAATGTCCTCGCACATTTCGCAAGGCACCTTGCGGGCGACGAACCAGGGCGTGCCGTTGGCGACGTGATCGCCGAGGTCGGCGAGCTTCAGCGTCTTGTAGGGGCAGGCGCGGACGCACAGACCACAACGGACGCAGGCGGAGAGGAATTTCGTCTCGTCGGCGAGCGCGCCCGGGGGGCGGATCGCCAGAGCGGGCATGGCTTCGGCCGACTTCTGGTAGGCGCCGAGCAGAACGCCGGCGGCGCCGGCGCCGACGACCCCGCGCGCGGCGGTCTCGAGGACCCTCCGGCGTTCCGGGCTCAGGAGCCCATCGGGGTTGGTGGGTTTGGACGACATGCGGATCACGGTTCCATGGGTCTGGAGAAGCGACGGTTTCGTCTCTCCGGCGGGGAGGGGCCGAGCCCCCCCCTCTCTGTCTCCCCTCCTCTAGGGGGGAGAGGACCGGATGCAGGGGTTTCCGCACCCGGGAGCTCCGCGGACGAGGCACCGGCCGTTACGACCGCTGCCGCCGCCTGCGTTCCCTCCCCCCTCGAGGGGGAGGGGCAGGGAGGGGAGGGAGCCATGCGGCACCGAGCCGGTGGCGCACCCCGCTCCCCCAACCTCAGGCCCGCTCGACCTTGCAGGCGCACTTCTTGAAGTCGGTCTCCTTCGACAGCGGGCAGGTGGCGTCGAGGGTCAGCTTGTTGACGAGCTGGCCTTCGTCGAACCACGGGAAGAAGA
>ERZ1645187.3706-NODE-3706-length-12718-cov-7.908316_pt1 | contig 12718 bp, 11 predicted proteins | sample MGYA00575352_ERZ1645187 | MGnify/ENA primary metagenome ERZ1645187 (study PRJEB40837, sample SAMN11349314) | freshwater sediment metagenome | isolation source: river sediment | host: Sediment | place: India: Wazaribad , New Delhi | collected 2017-02-21 ... | reverse complement strand
GTCACGTTTTTCCCGACACAAGCCATGGACCTCTATGGATTTTCAACTTACCTTGTCACCACCGACAGCATGGTACCGGTGATTCCGGTGAACAGCTATATCGTTGTCAAAGAAGTCGATCCCAACGAACTCGAAGTCGGCGATATCATTACTTTCTACAGTCACAAAGATGTGAATCTTGATGGCAAAGACAACGATGTCTTGACTCACTACGTCGCCGACATTCAACCTTATGAAGGCGATGACCACAGCATAAAGACGCACGCCATCGGAAAAGATGAAGTCTCGGAGTGGGACCATTGGACTCTTCATGATGAAGACATCATTGGAAAATATGCATACACTATTCCAATTCTCGGCTTTCTCGTGGCATTCCTTCAAAGTTGGTATGGCATCGCAGTTGTTGTAATTAATATCGTCGTCATTGTAGCAATTGTAATGTTGTTCGACAAAGAAAAGAAAAAGGCTGAAACCGAAAAAAGTGTTCCCTCCGCTCCTGAAAGCGAAAAACAAAAAGAAGAAAAGTAAATGTTAAGAAAGGAAAGCACCATGGAGACTGTTTTAAAAACCAAACCATCGATGCGCGAATACCTTCGTAAGAAGGCTCCTTTCTATTTTTACAATTTCTTCACCGCTTTATTGATTACCTATTTGTTTCTTCCAAACCTCGTTGGCAAAAACTACTACCAAATGTTTGGCCATAATCAATGCATCTCGGTCAGCGTGGATCCTACTGAAAGCAGCACTTACCTTTCCCGTTTGATTGTCTATAAAGAAAACACACCGGATGATGTCCAACTGGGACAACGGGCCGTTTTTTATGATGAAATCGCCGGATTGATTATGCCGGTTGATGGAACGGTCATTGAAACTAGCGTAGGACAAGACCACCTTGTCGTCATGAGCACGGACCATTTAGTCAATGAAATCAGTGATACCAATTTTCTGGGAACCTATGTCCGCGAATCCCATCTGCTCGACCGTTTCATGTATTTCAATTTTCAGTTCTATTGGCGGATTTTAAGCGATGTTAACGCAATTATTACAGTCTATGTCTTCTATTATGTTTTCTTCAAAAAAGAAGTGACGCCTCCTTCAGCTAAAGAGCTGAATAAAACAAAAACAACTAGAGCAAAATAAGCGAATAGATACTTATTGAAAAATCGCGGTGATTTCCCATGAACATTAAACAGAAAAAACAAAAAATATTCTTGGCGTCAATCTGTTTTGTCATGGGCGCACTCGGGTCCAAAGTGTCTTTAGCTTACTGGGCAAGTTCGGTTACAGGAAGTGCAACGGCTCCAAACGGAACTGTTAACGCAGGCACTTGGGATCGTTACGCCACCGGAACCGCGATTAGCTCATGCACCGTCTTGAGAAACAGCGTTCTAAATGTCAACACGAGCGGAACGTTTTATTTAACTCAAAACCTCAATTGTTCTACTGCATCTTCTCCAAACAGTACCACCTCCGTTTTCAGCGGAACGCTATACGGAAATGGTTTTACCATTTCAAATTACACGATTTCTAGCTCGCGAAGAGGCCTCTTCTATTATCTTTCGGGTGCTAAAATTCAAAACCTGATTTTGGATAATATCAAAGTCGGAACCACGTCAAGCCGTTCAACGGGCGCGACCGGTGTTTTGGCCTCCACCAATAACGGTGCTAATACGACGATTTCCAAAGTTAGAATTTACAATTCTTCCGTCTATACGACCACTCTTGGTAGCGGCGGAGGCATGATCGGTCGCGTTACTGCGGGAATTACCATCGATAATGTGATGTTACAAACGGTGGTTGTTGATAGCACAGGCACCAATACCGGAACCGGAACAGGCGGTATTGTCGGACGGATGTCCGCGGCGGTCACCATGACCGATGTTTACTTTGAAGGATCCGTGACGACCGGTTATAACAGTGGCGGAATCGTTGGGCTCAATGAAAGCACCGGAATTCTCAATGTGACCCGGGCCATCACTTATGCGAATGCTTCGATACGGGCGACGAGCGGATATGCGGCTGGGGTTCTCGGCAAAAATAATCATAGCGGCGGTCAAACACTAACGGATGTTTTCTTTACTGGGCCATTATATAGTCCCTCAAATTACGCAGGGACTCTGTATTATGGAACTGCAATGACGTATACCAATGCTTGGGCCGCTCAATGGTCATGGAGTGGCACCCCCACTATTGCATATACGGCAATGGCGGGTACATCGGCAAACTATACGACCAATTACGTAGCTTTGCGTTCAAGTTTAACCACAACATGGTGGACTTCGAGTTTACCCAACATTGCCACCAACGGTCGTTGGACCTATGATGCGACCACTTACTTGTTTGAACTAAAACCAAAAGTATGACGACTGAATGACGGCTTGAGAAAGTCGTCTTTTTTTACAAAAAAACCGATTAAGAAGTCATCTTTTGCCTCTGATTCGCAGTGTTTCTTAACATTGACGGCCTCTTTTCTTGCTATAATTAGAAAGAGTTTAAAAGCTTTTATGCTTTCAAGCCATCAACCGTTGTAAAAAATAGCTCTCGAAATGAAAACTTACTTATTGCAGGAGAATGGTATGAACAAAAGGAACCGTATGAAGTACGTATTTGCCTCGGTTTCTTTTGTTTTGGCTGCTTTAGGATCAAAAGTCTCTTTGGCGTATTGGGCCAGCGCGGTACTCGGCAGTAACAGTAACTCAACCGGGACGGTTACTTCAGGAACTTGGGACCGTTACTCTACAGGCACTGCCGTCAACACATGTGCTAACCTTCAAACGATGCTGCAAGCTAATACCTCCTCGACGTACTATTTGACTACTAATTTAAGTTGTCCCACCACGACTTTGACAACGAATGCCCGCACATTTAGCGGCACTTTTTACGGAAACGGTTACACAATTTCTAACATCGCGATGACCAACGGCCGTCCGGCACTTTTCTACAACATTAACGGAGCGACCATCCAAAACCTTATTTTGGATAACGTTGATGTCGGCACGAGTTCTTCACGCGTCACTGCTGCGGCCGGGGGTATTTTGGCCTCCACCACATCAGGAACAGGCAACCAAATTTCCAAAATCCGCATCTACAATTCAACGGTTTATGCAAACACGAAAAATGGAGCTGGAGGCATTCTTGGCCGGGCCAGCTCGGGAACAACGATTTCGAATGTCATGCTACAGAACGTAATCGTCAACAACTCCAACACAGGAACCAGCTCAGGCGCCGGCGGGATCGTTGGAAAAATGTCGGCAACAGTGGATATTTCGGATGTCTATTTTGAAGGTTCGCTTTCTTCTCCTTACAATAGCGGAGGAATCGTCGGAAACATCGATAACGCCACGGGAAGCCTCTTAAGTGTTTCTCGGGCTGTGACTTTCGCCAATACCTCATTCCGAGCGACCAGCGGATATGCCGGAGGTATTGTTGGAAGAAACCAACGCACCGCCAGCCACTCGCTCACAGATGTCTTTTTCACCGGGGCTCTCTATGCCGCATCCAGTCGCGCCGGAACCATTTATAACGGAACCGCCATGACCTATACCAACGCTTGGGCAGCCCAATGGTCCTGGGATAATACGCCTGCCATTGCTTATACGGCAATGACCGGGACTTCCGCCAACTATACGACGAATTACGAGGACTATCGAAGTTCACTGGACACCACATGGTGGGCAACCAATCTTTCCAATATTGCCTCCCTCGGTCCATGGACGTATGATTCGAGTACCTATCTCTACGAATTAAAACCCAAAGTTTAACGAAATCATCCATCAAAAAGCGGCTTCAAATGGCCGCTTTTTTGGTTTTCAAACGTCTTTTCAAAAAAACTTTCGAAAATGCTATTTGGCTTGGCTTAAATATTTCTATTTAAATATTAATAGCAAAGTGTTTATAATGTATAAGTGTGTGTTACAAAAATTGGCCACTTTAGTCCTTTTTTGTAGAAAAAGTTCACTTTTTGTCGTAAATTGGCTTAATTACTAAGTGCGGAGGCGCCATGACTAAGTATCCGAAGTTCACCTTAATATGTGCTACGACCTGTTTTGTAATGGCCGCTTTAGGCACCAAAATATCGTTAGCTTATTGGGCCAGCGCGGTGAATGGGGCTAACGCCAACAACAACGGAACCGTAAACACAGGAACTTGGGATCGCTATACCACAGGAACCGCGATTAGTACGTGCAGTGGCCTTAGGTCGTTTCTCCAGTCAACGACTTCTTCGACGTACCATTTGACGACGGACTTGAGCTGTCCAACGACGAATCTGACCAACAGCAGCAAAACATTCAGCGGAACTTTTTACGGAAACGGCTTTACGATTTCCGACATCTCCATTACCAGTGGACGTGTCGGCCTTTTCTATAGTCTTTCAGGTGCCACGATTCAAAACTTGATTCTGGATAATATCAACATTGGAACTTCATCCACTTATTCACGAGTGAATAACTATACCGGAATTTTGGCTGGAAGAATCAATGGTGCGAATACCGTCATTCAAAAAATCCGGATTTACAACTCCTCCGCTTATTGTCGGAATTCTTACGGCATCGGGGCGATCGCGGGATATGCCACCCGAAGCACGACCATCTCCAATGTGATGCTGCAAAATGTCAAACTTGACTCCTCTTCGTCCTCTTGCGGAGGATTGATTGGCCGAATCAATGGCGCTTCACTAGATATTTCCGATATTTACGTTGAAGGCACCATGAAAGCAACCCAGGGATCCGGTGGACTGATTGGAACCGTCGATAACAACTCTTCTAACGTCGTTGTCGTTAATCGGGCGGTCGTGTATGGTAATACGAACATTCAAGCGACTTCTTATTATGCGGGCGGAATTGTCGGCAATAATCAAAGAAACAGCTCTTCCCATCAACTGACCGATATTTTCTTTACCGGGACGCTTGATTCCACCAGCAACCGTGCAGGAACCATCAGTAATAATGTTGCCATGAATTTTACCAACGCTTGGGCAGCGCAATGGGATTCATCCACCATTGCGAGTTATTCCAGCATGACGGGGGCTTCAGCACCTGCTTCGAATTACATAAACAGTATCAGCAATCTTACCGAAGTTTGGTGGAACAATAGTCTCCCCACTATCGCTACCAGCGGTCGTTGGATCCACGACATCGCCACATACCTATTTGAATTAAAGCCAAAAGTCTAATAACAACGAAAAGAAAAAATGCGGTCGAAACCGCATTTTCTTTTTTACATTTTGGAATCGTCAATGCCATCGAGGATTTTCGACACCGGGCGAATGACTTTCCCGATCGAGCCTTTTTTGAAAGGATTCCGGAGATGGTTTTTCTTCAATAACACCGTGAACGGATATTTTCCGCCCATACGGCAAAGCTTGACGTATTTGGCCCAGGCTTTGCTGCGATCCTCTCTCATTTCGACGAGGAATTGGAACGCCACCACTTGAGCAAGGGTGTAATCGATGTAATAGAAGGGGCTCACATAAATGTGATTTTGTCGCATCCAGTAGCGACCGCTTTCAAGGAAGGGGAAGCCATTGAATTTCTTGAGCGGCGTGTATTTCTTTTCGATTTTGCGCCATTCTTGGCAACGCTCTTCGTGCGTCGCATTGGGATGTTCATAAACGAAGTGTTGGAATTCATCGACGGTAACACCATAGGGAAGGAAGTCGATGCAGCTATCCAAATGGGTGAACCGGTATTTTTCTTGTTCTTCTTTGAAGAAGAGTTCCATCCAAGGCCACGCAAAGAATTCCATACTCATCGAGTGGATTTCGCACGATTCCATCGTAGGATCGCGGTATTCAGGGAATTTGATATCTTTCGAAGAGTAACCTTGGAAAGCGTGTCCGATTTCATGAGTTAAGACATCCACGTCACCGGAAGTTCCGTTGAAGTTGGAGAACACGAACGGCATCTTGTATTTGGGAAAATACGTCATGTAGCCGCCGCTTTGTTTGCCGGGCTTGGCTTCCAAATCAAGGAGGTGTTGATCGACCATTTTGTCGAAGAATTCTCCGATTTCGGTACCCATTTCGTGGTACATCTTTTGAGCTTGAGCAACCAGATAATCTTTGCCGCCTTTGGGGGTCGGATTACCGCTGAGGAATTGAAGATTCAAATCATAGAAAACCGGGTTTTTGATGCCGATACGTTTGGATTGACGACGAATCGACTTTTTCCACACGGGAACAACTTCCTGACGGATTTGGTCACGGTAGACGGCGACCATGTCGGCATCGTAGTCGGTTCTTCCCATACGGGCATAACCGAGTTCGACATAATTCGAATAGCCAAGCTTTTTGGCCATGCCATCGCGTAAATGGACTAATTGGTCATAAATACTCGCAAATTCACTTTCGTGTTCTTCATAGAAGCCAAAATAGGCTTTGGCAGCCTTTTTACGGATGGAGCGATCGGTGGATTGCATATATTTACCAAGTTGGGAAAGATTGAGCACTTTGCCATCGAATGGGATTTGCGCCGACGCCACGAGTTTTCCGTATTGGCTGGACAATTTGTTTTCTTGTTGCAAGTCAGCGATGATTTTTTCATCGAAACACTTGAGCGCAAGTTCAGCTTTCTTGAAGAAGAAGGAACCAATCTTGGCTTCCAATTCTGGACGGAACTTGGAACCTAAGACCGCTTTGTAATAACGATTGTAAAGCGCTTGGAACTGAGGGCCGAATTCATCGATCGCGTCTTGCGCTTTTTGATTGGCTTCACTGCGGGTGTCAATCGAGTATTTGACCGAAATCACGGTCGTTTGCGTGGTGACTTCTTCAACTAACTTGACGATTTTTTTGATCGCCGAAAGTTGCTCTTTGGCACTTTTCGCAGAGGCAAAGTTGGACAAATACAACTCAAACTTTTTGGTGACTTTTTTAATGTCTGGGACTACAAATGGGAATTCTTCGAATGTCATATTTTCTCCTTTATTTGACAATGAGGCTGGATTCAGTCATTTCGACCGGGATTTCGGCTCCGAGAAGCTCAAGAATCGTGGGGGCAATATTGCCGAGTTTTCCGCCTTTTTTCAACAATTTAATACCTTTACGGCTGACGCAGAAGGGAACGGGGTTCGTGGTATGCGCGGTAAACGGACGGCCTTCTTCGTCGAGAATCATTTCGGCATTTCCGTGGTCCGCGGTCACAAGTAATGTTCCGCCGTTTTTATCAACCCAATCAATGATGGAACCGACGCAGGTATCAACGGTTTCCACCGCTTTCACAACAGCGGCATCGATGGCGGTATGGCCCACCATGTCGCAGTTGGCAAAGTTAATGATGACGACATCTAAATCTTTCTTATCCAATTCTTTGATTAACGCATCGCGGACTTCAAAGGCGGACATTTCCGGCTTTTGGTCATAGGTGGCTACTTTCGGAGAAGAAACCAAGACACGGCGGCATCCCTTTAATTCGGGTTTTTCAACGCCGTCATAGTTTACCGTGCCATCAAAGAAGAAGGTCACGTGAGCGTACTTTTCGGTTTCCGCAATACGAAGTTGAGTATATCCTTGTTCGGATAAATACTCACCTAACGTCATCGCAAGGCTCGGAAGTTTAAAGGCGATTTCACCCTTGACCGAATCGGCATATTTCATCGTGCAAACGAAGAAAATATTCTTAAGGATGTGTTTCGGGGTATAAGCGACATAGACGGGTTTGCCATCGGCTTTCATGGGCGGATTCGAATAGAACTTGGGGTTCGTGATAATCGTGGAAATTTGGATTGCACGATCTGGACGGAAGTTCATGAAGATGATGGCATCGTTATCTTGAATACGTCCATCACACAAAGCGTTGTAATGCGGGATCAAGAATTCATCGCTGGCGTCTTTTCCTAAAGAAGGCAGCGTCGCATATTGGTGCTTGAAGTATTCCTTGTAATTGGTGAAGCTCGGACCCTCATGGTCCACCATCGTGCGGTAAGCCACATCGACGCGGTCAAGGTTCTTGTCACGGTCCATGGCCCAATAACGGCCGCCGATATCAGCGATATGACCAAAATGGATTTCATCCATGACCTTCTGGATTTTTTCGATGTAGGAAGCTCCGACTTGCGGATCCACGTCGCGTCCATCCATGAAGGCATGCACAAAGACGTCTTTCAGGCCTTCTTTTTTGGCCATGCGAACTGCCGCAATGATGTGGTCGATATGGCTATGGACGCCACCATCGCTCACCAAACCAAACAGATGGAGTTTCGAGTTATTCTTTTTGGCCCATTGAATGGCCTTTAAATAATGTTCATTGCTGAAAAACGTTCCGTCACGCACGGCACGATTGAGAAGCGTTAAGGATTGGTAAACAACGCGGCCGGCGCCAATGTTCAAGTGGCCGACTTCCGAGTTACCCATTTGGCCTTCGGGAAGTCCGACGGCTTCGCCCGAAGCTTCAATTTCGGTATAGGGGTGTGTCGCAAAGAAACGATCTAAGTTTGGCTTCTTTGCTTCGTAAATCGCATTGCCTTTTTTATCAGAACGGATGCCGTAGCCGTCCATAATGCATAAAATAACTGGTTTTTTCATAGAAATGCCTCTTTCCTGGATTATTATACTCAAATCGCCGCTCAAATCCTAGCATGATGACTAGGCAATCACGTCTTTAACGTGAAAACGGGCTAGACGGGCGACCCAACGCCATAAAAACACATGGATCCAATAGTTATAACCAAGGACATCCGCGTTATAGTTGGCCACCGCTTTACGATAGTCATCATCGACTTCGACCAAGGGCTTTTTCAAGCCAATGAATTCACTGTCGGCGGCAAGCTTCTTGCTTTGTTCACCATAAAAGAGCACCGCTTGAGTGGCTTTCAACAAGTATGAGCGGATGGTTGTTCGTTCAGTTCCGGTCACTTCTTTTAGCCGTTCATCAAAGTGGGGAGCTAAGTCTTCTTCAAATTCGGCGGGTAAGACAACTTTGTATTTTTTGAAAAGTTTCCCGACGAGGCGGAGAACTTCATATTTTTGTGCAAGAAGGACATCAATCGCATCCAGACGGCGGTTGATTCTGCGGATAAAATTTTTCATGACGCGGAAATAGACCAACGCCGAAAGAAGGTAAACAGCGATAATGATTGCGGTGACAAGAAGGAATATTTGCCAAGGTTCCATTGTCAATCCTCCCAAACTTTTAAGTGCTTTGTATTATAGCATATATCGATACCTTCGTGCTTTTCTCATTGTTGTTTTATTGAATAATTCGGATGAGGCGGGTTTTGCGGGATTTTTAAAAATTAGGCAAAAGACGGGTCTTTTTTAAAAAGGATTGAGAATTGACTATATATTATCATTATGATAATATAAATATTTGAGGTGAACCCCATGCCAAACAAGCCTATTGTCGCCATTATGTACGACTTCGATAAGACGCTTTGCAGCGAAGATATGCAGAACTACAGTTTTATTCCCGCCCTTGGAATGAAGCCTGCCGAATTCTGGGATTTGACCACGCAATTTGTGGAAAAAGAAAATGTTGAGAAAATTTTAGCTTACATGTACATGATGGTTCTTCAGGCACGTAAAAAGGGTATCAAACTTACCAAAGAATATTTGAACGGGCTTGGAAAAGCAATCAAGTATTACGAAGGAGTCACCACCTGGTTCTCCCGTATGAATGCTTATGGCGAATCCCTCGGTTTACGCGTTGAACACTATTTAGTTTCCTCGGGCACCAAAGAAATCATCGACGGCTGCAGCATCGCCAAAGAGTTCAAGGCGATTTATGGCTGTGAATTCCTGTTTGACGAAGAAACCGGCGAAGCCATTTGGCCCAAATACGCCATCAACTATACGATGAAAACGCAATATTTCTTCCGCGTTTCCAAAGGCGTCATTGATAGCAGCGATGACGTGACCCTCAACCAAAGAACCCGTAATCGTCGCATCCCCTACCGCAACATCGTCTACATCGGCGATGGGATGACCGATATTCCTTGCATGATTCTTGTTAAAGAAAACGGCGGCAAATCCATCGCGGTTTACCAAAAAGACAAGAAAGATCGCGTCATGGGGCTTCTTGAAGACGGCCGTGTCAACTACATCTGCCGTGCGGATTACAAATCCGGAAGCGAACTTGAAACCATCCTTAAACTGGTGATGGAAGGTATCAGCGTAACCGAACAGCTGATTGCCAAAGAAAACGCCCTGATCAACAAATAAAAAAACAAAAGTGGGACTCCGGTTCTACTTTTTGTTTACATTGAAAAGACCACCCTAAAATGATATTATCATTTTGAAATGGAGGAGCCCCGATGAATATCGCAATTATCCTTGCCGCAGGAAGCAGTCTTCGTTTTTCCTCAAGGACACCCAAACAACTCGTTCGTCTCGGTGCTAAGCCTCTTTTTTGCCACTCTGTAGAGTCTTTCGAGAATCATTCAGACATTAATGGCATTTTAATCGTTACCCAAGAAAAATTCATTGGAAAAATGAAGGCTATCTGCAAAGACGCCCATTATAAAAAAGTAATTGATATCATCCCCGGTGGCCCAACACGCCAAAGTTCTTCGTTTGAAGCCTTAAAATTCCTGCAGAATCGCCTCTCGAATGATGATTTGGTGTTGATTCATGATGCCGCCAGACCGTTACTTTCCGAAAATGTCATTACCGATAACCTTGAAATGGCAATCAACAACCAAGCAGTCGTCACCGCCATTCCCTGCGTTGATACCATTTGTGAATCCAAAAATAAAAGCACGATTTCAGCGAATTTGGACCGCAATCTTTTGTATCAGGTTCAAACCCCGCAAACTTTCCACTACGAAACCATTTTAAAAGCGCATCAATATGCGTTTGCGAACCATGTCCTTGTTTCGGACGATGCTCAACTGCTGGTCAATCAAAATATTCCTGTCTCTTTTGCCAAAGGCGATCGTGCCTTACTGAAAATCACAACCAAAGAAGATTTGGCTGCGATAAAAATCTTTTTTAAGAAATGGGGAAAGAACAATGGTTGATCAACCCACTCCAAATGCCATCGGCGATTTGATTCGCGGAAAAATCACACGGATCGTTTCGTACGGGGCTTTTCTCGAATTTCCGAATGGCCAAAACGGTTTGTTGCACATTTCGGAAGTTTCCGAAAAATTTGTCCGTGACATCCATTCCTTTCTGTCGGTCGGGGATGAAGTTACGGTTCGTGTCATCGCCGTCGATCCCGGAAATAACTATTTGCGTTTATCGATGAAAAATATTCCGAATGAAGTGGCCGGAGGAGCCAAAGGTCCGGCTAAGAAAAAACGGGTACCGATTCCCGAAAACCAAGTCGACTTCACGAAGCTCAAAGAAATGTTGCCACAATGGATTGAACAAACCCTAAAGGAGAATAAATAGTATGATGCACGTATCGTTTGAAAACACCTTGAAGAAAATCCCGTTTGAAGATTATGCCGAAAAAGTCAAAGCCATCCACCACAATATCGAAACCAAACAAGGGGAAGGCAACGACTTTTTGGGATGGAAAGATTGGCCCGAAACCTATGACCGTGAGGAATTATCCCGGATCATCAAAAGTGCCAAGTATGTCCGTGACCACTTTGATGTCTTAGTCGTCTGCGGCATCGGCGGATCTTACCTCGGCGCCCGAGCCGCCATCGAGGCGCTCAACGGTCTTTATTCCAACGATAAAATCCAAATCATTTATTTTGGACAAACCTTCTCCCCAAACTACATTGCCCAAGTCATGGAATATTTGAAGGGCAAACGCTTTGCCATCAACGTGATTTCCAAATCCGGGACCACCACCGAAACCTCAATTGCGTTCCGTATGGTCAAGGAATTGCTTGAAAAGCAAATCGGCAAAGATAAAGCCAGAAATGCAATCTTCGCGACGACGGATAAAGCTCGTGGTGCTTTAAAAACATTGTCCGATACGGAAGGCTACGAAACCTTTGTGCTTCCCGATGACATCGGCGGACGTTACTCAGTTTTAACTGCAGTCGGTTTATTCCCGATGGCTGTTGCCGGCATTGATGTCGAAGCCGTTCTCGGCGGTGCCCGTGAAGCCATGAAACTTTATAGCGTCGACGATTTATCCAAAAACCCCTGCTACCAATATGCGGTGGCTCGTGACTATTTTTACCGTCATGGCAAATCCGTTGATTTATTTGTCTCTTATGAACCCTCATTAACCCAACTGGGCGAATGGTTCAAACAACTTTTCGGCGAATCCGAAGGCAAGAATCGTCAAGGACTCTTTCCCGTCAGCGTGACCTTTTCCACCGATTTACATTCGCTCGGCCAATTTGTCCAAGATGGAACGCCGCTTATGTTTGAGAGCATCCTTTATATTAAGCGTCCTCGCTACGATATCGTCGTTCCGCACAGCGAAGACAACCTCGATGGCTTAAATTACCTTGAAGGCAAGTCGCTAGCCTATATCAACGAAAAAGCCTTTTTAGGGACCTTGGAAGCCCACGTCAAAGAGGGAAAAGTTCCCTGCATGATTCTGGAAGCCGATCAAATGGATGCCAAGCAATTAGGACACCTTTTCTACTTCTTTATGAGAGCCTGTGCGATGTCGGCGTACCTGCTCGGAATCAACCCCTTTAATCAACCCGGCGTGGAAGTCTATAAACGGAATATGTTCCATCTGCTCGGAAAGAAAGGATATTAAAATAACTCCATCATAGATGGAGTTTCCAAGGCGAAAAACCGTGCGTCCAAACCAAGAAAAAATGGTTGACTACCCAAAACTGTAATGATATATTATAAAAGCACGCG
>ERZ1645187.3705-NODE-3705-length-12720-cov-18.292065_pt1 | contig 12720 bp, 9 predicted proteins | sample MGYA00575352_ERZ1645187 | MGnify/ENA primary metagenome ERZ1645187 (study PRJEB40837, sample SAMN11349314) | freshwater sediment metagenome | isolation source: river sediment | host: Sediment | place: India: Wazaribad , New Delhi | collected 2017-02-21 ... | reverse complement strand
GCGGGCGGGCTCGGTTTCGGCTTCAAGTGGAACATGGGGTGGATGCACGACACGCTCGACTTCATCTCGCGCGAGCCGGTGCATCGGCGCTGGCATCACGATCAGATGACGTTCGGGCTGCTCTACGCCTTCGCCGAGAACTTCGTGCTGCCGATCTCCCACGACGAGGTGGTGCACGGCAAGGGCTCGATGATCGGCAAGATGCCGGGCGACCATTGGCAGAAGTTCGCCAATCTCCGGGCCTATTACGGCTTCATGTGGTGCCATCCCGGCAAGAAGCTCCTATTCATGGGCCAGGAATTCGGCCAGTGGGCCGAATGGAACCACGACAAGAGCCTCGACTGGCATCTGACCGACCATCCCGAGCACCGCGGCCTGCAGGAGCTGGTGCGCGACCTCAACCGCGTCTATCGCGAGACGCCGGCGCTGTATGCCCGCGACTGCGAGCAGGAGGGCTTCCGCTGGGTCGTGGTCGAGGATCGCGAGCAGTCGGTCTACGCCTTCGCCCGCTTCGGCGAATGGGGCGATCCGCCGGTGGTGGCGGTGTTTAACTTCACGCCGATGCCGCGTGACGGCTACCGGCTCGGATTCCCGCGCGCCGGGCGTTGGCGCGAGGCGATCAACACCAATGCGGCCTGCTACGGCGGCTCCAACCTCGGCAACGGCGGAGAGATCCGCGCGCACGAGGGCGAGAGCCACGGGCTGCCCGCTCATGCCGACATCCTGGTCCCGCCGCTCGCCACCGTGATCTTCGTCTTCGAAGGCGAGTGAGAGACGAGCGGCGGCCACGAACAGACGACCCGAGAAGGGGAGGACGGAACGATGAACACCATGCCGACGAAGGCCGTGAAATCGATGGCGGGCGGAGCCCCCCTCTCGCGACACGCGATGGCCTACGTGCTGGCGGGGGGGCGCGGCTCGCGTCTCATGGAACTGACCGATCGGCGCGCCAAGCCGGCCGTCTACTTCGGCGGCAAGTCGCGCATCATCGACTTCGCGCTGTCCAACGCGCTGAACTCCGGCATCCGCCGCTTCGGCGTGGCGACGCAGTACAAGGCGCACTCGCTGATCCGCCATCTGCAGCGCGGCTGGAACTTCCTGCGGCCGGAGCGCAACGAGAGCTTCGACATCCTGCCGGCCTCGCAGCGCGTCTCGGAGGAGGCGTGGTACGCCGGCACGGCCGACGCGGTCTACCAGAACCTCGACATCATCCGTGACTACGAGCCGAAGTACATGATCATCCTGGCGGGTGATCACATCTACAAGATGGACTACGAGAAGATGCTGCAGCAGCACGTCGAGCAGGGCGCCGACGTGACCATCGGCTGTCTCGAGGTGCCGCGCGAGGAGGCTTCGGGCTTCGGCGTGATGCACGTCGACGAGAGCGACCGCATCATCGCCTTCGTCGAGAAGCCGAAGGATCCGCCGGCGATGCCGGGCAAACCCGACAAGGCGCTCGCCTCGATGGGCATCTACGTGTTCGAGGCTTCGTTCCTGTGGGATCAGCTCGAGCGCGACGCCGCCGATCCGCATTCGTCGAGCGACTTCGGCAAGGACATCATCCCCTACATCGTCAAGCACGGGAAGGCGGTGGCGCACCACTTCTCGAAGTCCTGCGTCAAGTCGCGGTCGGAAGCCGAGCCCTATTGGCGCGACGTCGGGACGGTCGACGCCTATTGGGAGGCGAACATCGACCTGACCGACGTGGTGCCGGAGCTCGACCTCTACGACAGCGAGTGGCCGATCTGGACCTACGGCGAGATCACGCCGCCGGCCAAGTTCGTCCACGACATCGACGGGCGGCGCGGTTCGGCGGTGTCCTCGCTGGTCTCGGGCGGCTGCATCGTCTCGGGCGCGTTCCTGAAGCGGTCGCTGCTGTTCACCGGTGTGCGGGTCAATTCCTACAGCCACGTCGAGAACACGGTGATCCTGCCGCACACCGCGGTCGGTCGCGGGTGCCGCCTCAGCAACGTGGTGGTCGACGCGCGGGTGAAGATCCCGGACGGTCTCGTCGTCGGCGAGGATCCGGAGCTCGACGCCAAGCGGTTCCGCCGCACCGAGAAGGGCGTGTGTCTGGTGACGCAGCCGATGCTCGATCGGCTCGACCTCTGATGGGCCAAGGGGAGGGGCGGCGCATGGCGACGACGAAGGTACTCTCGGTCGTCTCGGAGATCTTTCCGCTGATCAAGACCGGGGGGCTCGCCGACGTGGCGGGCGCGCTGCCCGGAGCCCTGGCCAACGAAGACGTCGAGATGCGGACCCTGGTGCCGGGCTATCCGGCGGTCACGGCCGCGCTCGAGGGGGGCGAGAAGGTCCTGAAGTTCAAGGACCTGTTCGGCGGTCCGGCGGCGGTGATCGCCGGACGGGCCAAGGGGCTCGACCTGTTCGTCCTCGACGCGCCGCATCTCTACGATCGACCGGGCAATCCCTATCACGACGCCGACGGCGTCGACTGGCCGGACAATCCGGTCCGCTTCGCGGCGCTCTCCTGGGTCGCGGCGCGGATCGGGCTCGGCGAGGTGAAGGGCTTCGCGCCCGACGTGGTCCACGCCCACGACTGGCAGACCGGCCTCACCGCCGCCTATCTCGAATACGACGGCCGGATCCGGCCGGGGACGGTGGCGACCGTCCACAACCTCGCCTTCCAGGGCCAGTATCCGCAGGAGATGCTCGCCGATCTGCGCCTGCCGCCGCATGCGTGGGGGGTCGACGGGGTCGAATATTACGACACCATCGGCTTCCTCAAGGCGGGGTTGCGGATGTCCGACCGGGTCACCACCGTGTCGCCGACCTATGCGGCCGAGATCCGCACCGGCGAAGGCGGCATGGGGCTCGGCGGGCTCCTGGCGGGGCGCTCGTCGGTGGTCTCGGGCATCCTCAACGGTATCGACGTCGACGTCTGGAACCCGGCGACGGATCCGCTCGTCGCCGCCCATTACGACGCGGCGACGCCGTCGTCGCGGCGGCCGAACAAGTCGGCGCTGCAGCGCCGTTTCGGCCTCAGGGTCGATCGCAGGGCGATGGTGTTCGGGGTGGTGTCGCGGCTCTCCTGGCAGAAGGGCCTCGACATGGTGCTCGCGGGCATCGACGCGATCCTGGCGGCGGGCGGGCAGCTGTGCCTGCTCGGGTCGGGCGATCGCGAGTTGGTCGAGGGCTTCCGCCATGCCGCCGCCGCCCATCCGGGCCGGGTCGGGGTGGTGATCGGCTACGACGAGAGCCTCGCCCATCTGATCCAGGCGGGATCCGACGTGCTGCTGGTGCCGTCGCGGTTCGAGCCGTGCGGGCTGACCCAGCTGTGCGCGCTGCGCTACGGGGCGATCCCGCTCGTCACGCGCGTCGGCGGGCTCGCCGACACGATCGTCGACGCCAACGAGATGGCGCTCGACGTGGGCGCGGGGACCGGCGTGATGTTCTCGCCGCCGACGCCGGAGATGTTCCGGGCGGCGGTGGAACGGGCGGCCGGGCTCCACGCCGATCAGCCGACGTGGCGCAAGCTGATGAAGAACGCCATGCGCACCGACGTGTCGTGGGCACGGTCGGCGGCGCGTTATGCGAAGCTCTATCGGGATCTGGTCGACGAGCGTCGTTCGTGATCCGATCGTGGCGTGGGCCGCGACACACGCAGTGGAATCGAATGGGGTCGGTTGCTTCGGGGCCGAGGGAGCACGGGCCATGATGGCTGGGAAGACCGGGGTGGGCGCGCCGGAGCCGCTCGGCGTGACGGTCGTTGGGACGGGCGTCAACGTCGCCGTGGTCGCGGTCGACGCCACGGCGGTCGACATCTGCTTCTTCGACGAGGTCGACACGGAGATCGGCCGCTTCCGTCTCACCGGCCGCACCGGCGACGTCTTCCACGGTCACATCGAGGGTGTGGACGAGGGCGCGCGCTACGGCCTGCGGGTCGACGGGCCGTGGGCGCCCGAGCGGGGGCATCGCTTCAATCCGGCCAAGCTGCTGGTCGATCCGCGCGCGACGCGGCTCGATCGACCTTTCCGCCTCGAGCCGTCGCTGTTCGACGCGCGCATCCACGGCGCGCCGGTCGACGGCGTCGACAGCGCGCCGCACATGCCCAAGGCGATCGTCGAGAGCCGGCGCCTGCACGCGCCGCCGTCGCGGCCGCAGATCGCCGCCCACGCGCGCGTCGTCTACGAATGCCACGTGCGCGGCTTCACACGGCTCCATCCGGGCATCCCGGAACCGATCCGCGGCACCTTCGCCGGGCTCGCGCATCCGGCGGCGATCGCGCATCTGACCCGTCTCGGGGTCAACGTGGTCGAGATCATGCCGATCTGGGCGGGGATCGACGAGCGCCACCTCGGGGCGCTCGGGCTCACCAACTATTGGAACTACAATCCGCTCGTGCCCTTCGCCGTCGATCCGCGGCTGGCGCCGGGCGGGTGGGGCGAGGTGCGGGCGGCGGTCGAGGCGCTGCATGCCGCCGGCATCCAGGTCATCCTCGACGTGGTGCTCAACCACACCGGCGAGAGCGACCATCTGGGGCCGACCGTCTCCTTCCGGGGGCTCGACAACGCGCTGTGGTATCGGCTGCGGAGCGCGGATCCGTCGCGCTACGACGACGACTCGGGCTGCGGCAACGGGTTGGCGCTCGATCGCGGGCCGGTCGCCCGGCTCGGTCTCGACGCGCTGCGCCATGCGGCGGAGGTCGGCGGCTTCGACGGTTTCCGCTACGATCTCGCCACCGCGCTCGGACGGCGGGCGAAGGGGTTCGATCGCGACGCGCCGTTCCTGGTGGCGCTCGGCGCCGATCCGGGGCTGCGGGATCTGGTCCACGTCGCCGAACCGTGGGACATCGGTCCGGGCGGCTATCGGCTCGGCGAATTCCCCGCCGGCTGGCCGGAATGGAACGATCGCTGGCGCGATGCGATGCGGCGCTTCTGGCGGGGCGATCAGGGCATCGTCGGCGAGGTGGCGACGCGCTTCGCCGGATCCTCCGACGTCTTCGCCGCCCGGCATCGCCGGACCTCGGATTCGCTCAACTTCATCACCGCCCACGACGGTTTCACCCTCGCCGATCTGGTCTCCCATGCGCGCAAGCACAACGAGGCGAACGGGGAGGGCAATCGCGACGGCTCCGACGCCAACCATTCGTGGAACCATGGGGTGGAGGGCGCGTCGAGCGATCCGCACGTGGTGGAGGCGCGCGAGCGCGACGTGCGCGCGCTGCTCGCCACGCTCCTGGCGTCTCGCGGCACGCCGATGCTGTCGATGGGCGACGAAGCGGGGCGCACCCAGCACGGCAACAACAACGCCTATGCCCAGGACAACGAGATCTCCTGGTTCGATTGGGCCGGCATGGACGAGAAGCTGGTCGACTTCACGGCGCGGCTGATCCGTCTGCGCGCGGCCCATCCGGCGCTCGGAGACGACCGCACGCCGACCGGCGGGGCGCTCGGGGCGAGCGGCATCGTCGATCTGGAATGGAGAAGGTTCGACGGCGAAGCATTTGGTCGCGGCGATTGGCACGATCCCGACAACTTCCGTCTGGTGGCGGTCCTGGCGGCCGAAACCGACGGCGGTGTCGACCGGGTGATCGTGGCGCTGGCGGTCGATCCGCGCCCGACGGTGTTTCTGCCGCCGCCGGCGCGGCCGGGGATGCGGTGGCGGCTCGAGCTCGACAGCGCCCATCCCGATCGGGAGGCGTTCGCCAGCGCGAAGTTCGCGGTCGACGGGCGATCGGTGACGCTCTTCGTCGAGGAGCCGATCCCCGACGATCATCGCACCTGGCCGGCCGATTCCGGAGCTCTCGATCGGCTGGCGCGGGCGGCGGGGATCGCGCCGGACTGGTGGGATCTGTCGGGGACCACGCATGCGGTCGGCGACGACACCAAGCGGGCGATCCTGGCCTCCATGGGTCTGCCGGCGGGAACGCTGGGCGAGGCCGAGGACAGTCTCGACGGGCTCGAGGCCGACACCGTGCGGCGGCCCCTGCCACTGACGGCGACCCATTTCGAGGGCGGCGCGCGCGACATCTCCCTCGGCGGGGCGCTGGCGCTCGGCGGCGGGCGGCTGCGGCTGGTGGTGAGCCTCGAGGACGGCGGTGAGAGGATCGTCGACGTCGAGCCGGGCGAGGGCCGGACCTCCAGCGCGACCAGCGCCGACGGGCGCAGTTTCGCCCGCCGCATCGTCACCCTGCCGGAACTGCCGATCGGACGTCATCGACTGCGTCTCGAGGGCGAGGCGGCGACCACGGCGCTGACCGTGGCGCCGGCGCGGGCGCATCTGCCCGGGAACGGCGAGGGGCGGTTCTTCGGCCTCTCCGGCCATCTCTACACGCTCAGGCACGCCGGCGATCAGGGCATCGGCGACTTCACCACGCTGGGACTGTTCGCGGCGGAGGCGGGACGGGTCGGCGCGGCGACGATCGGCCTCAACCCGCTGCATGCCCTGTTCCCCGGCGATCGGGAGCGGGCGAGCCCCTATTCGCCGTCGGATCGGCGCTTCCTCGATCCGATCTACATCGACGTGACGCGTCTGCCGGCGCCGCTCGATGCGGAGGTCGGCGCGGAAGTGCCGCGCGCAGTGCTCGAGGCCGCGCGGCTGCAGGGGCTCTCGCACGTCGACTACGGCGGCGTGTGGGCGGCGAAATCGACGGTGCTCCGGGCCGCCTTCTCGGCCTTCGAGGCGCTGGCGCAGGCCGGACGCGAGCCTCTGGTCGCCGAGTTCGACGCCTTCGTGGCGCGCGGCGGCGACGCGCTCGAGCGCTTCGCCACCTTCGAGGCGATCGCGGCTGTGACGGGATCCGCCACGGCGAGCGGCTTTCCGGCCGATCTCGGCCATGCGGAGGCGCGCGGCGTCGGCGAGTTCGCGGCCCGGCATCGGCGCGTGGTGCGGTTCTCGCAGTTCCTGCAGTGGTTGGCCGACCGCCAATTGGCCGAAGCGGCGGCATCGGCGCGGACGGCCGGCGTGGCGCTCGGGTTCTATCGCGATCTGGCGGTCGGCTGCGCGCCCGACGGGGCGGAGGCCTGGGGCGCGGGGAAACGGCTGATGCATCGCGTCTCGGTCGGCGCTCCGCCGGATCCGTTCGCGGCGGACGGTCAGGTGTGGTCGCTGCCGCCGCTCGATCCGATCGAGAGCCTGCGCAGCGGTCACGCCCCCTTCGTCGAGTTGATGCGCGCCAACATGACCCATGCCGGAGCGCTGCGGATCGATCACGTGCTGGGGCTGAGGCGCCTGTTCGTGGTGCCGGACGGCGCCAAGGGTTCGGAGGGCGCCTATCTCGATCAACCCTTCGAGGATCTGATCGGTCAGGTGACGCTGGAGAGCCGGCGGCAGGGCTGCGTCGTGGTGGGCGAAGACCTCGGCGTGGTTCCCTGGGGCTTCCGCGAGCGGATGGCCGAGGCGTCGATCCTCTCCTATCAGGTGCTGTGGTTCGAACGGGAAGGGCAGGGCTTCCGCTCGCCGACGACCTATCCGCGTCTCGGCACGGCCGTGGTCGGCTCGCACGATCTGGCGACCCTCGCCGCATGGTGGATCGGCGACGACATCGCCGAGGACCTGCGGCTCGGACGTCTCGCCGCGGAGGCGGGCGCGGGCGCTCGCGAAGGGCGGGAGCGCGAGAAGCGCATCCTGATCGACACGCTGGTGGCGGCGGGAAAGCTCTCCGGCGAACGCAGCGAGGCGGCGCTGCCGGCTGAGATCGACGACGCGATCGTCGCGGCGATCCATGCCTATGCGGCCGAGGGACCGTCCGTGCTGGCCCTGGTCCAGGTCGACGATCTCTCCGGCGAAGTCGAACGACTGAACCTGCCGGGCACCGATCGCGAACGGCCGAACTGGCGGCGGCGGTTGTCGGCCGGGGTCGAGACGCTGCTCGAGACGACGCGGGCGCGGGCGACGCTCGCCGCCCTCGACGATCGACGCGGTCCGCGCCGCTGATATGGCGCTTGCCTGAAATGCTGGCGTTGTGCATATTTTCTACACGACGCCTTTCGGGGTGTTCGTGCGAAGATGTGCGGTCAGAGCTTCGGGTCTCGAAGCTCTTTCCATCTGGAGAGCAATCGATGAAGATTTCTGCGCGCAATCAACTCACCGGCCGGGTCGTCGCCGTCACCCTGGGCGCCACCACCGCGCATGTGAAGGTCGACATCGGCGGCGGCAACGTGGTCACGTCGGCGATCACCAACGAGTCGGTGGCGGAGCTGGGGCTCGCGGTCGGTTCGGCGGTAACGGTCGTGGTGAAGTCGTCGGACGTGATGATCGCCGTCGACTGAGCCGGCAAACAATCGGCCGCGCCCCAAGTAACCGGGCGCGGCCGTCCGAGACGGAGGGCCGTCGTGTTCAGCGCCGAGGAATGGACGGCGATCCAGCTGTCGCTGAAGGTCGCCACGATCGCCACGCTGGCGTCGGTGCCCTTCGCGCTGGCGACGGCGATGGTGCTGGCGCGCGGGCGGTTCTTCGGCAAGTCGGTCCTCGACGGGATCGTCCATCTGCCGCTGGTGCTGCCGCCGGTCGTGACCGGCTGGCTGCTGCTCCTGACCTTCGGCCGGCGCGCGCCGGTCGGCGCCTTTCTCGCCGAGCACTTCGGGATCGTCTTCTCGTTCCGTTGGACCGGCGCGGCGCTCGCCGCCGCGGTGATGGGCTTTCCCTTGATGGTCCGGGCGATCCGGCTGTCGATCGAGGCGATCGACCGGCGGCTCGAGGAGGCGGCCGCCTCGCTCGGAGCGCCGCCCTGGTGGGTGTTCGCCACGGTCACGTTGCCGCTCGCGGCGCGCGGCATCGCGGCCGGAGCGGTGTTGGCCTTCGCCAAGGCGCTGGGGGAATTCGGCGCGACGATCACCTTCGTCTCCAACATCCCCGGTCAGACCCAGACCATTCCCGCCGCCATCTACACCTATACGCAGACGCCGGGCGGGGACTTCGGCGCGCTCAAGCTGTCGCTGGTGGCGGCCACTCTCGCCTTCGGCGCGCTGATCGTGTCCGAGCTCTCGGTCGCCCGCGCGGGCCGGGCGGGAGGACGGGCATGATCTCGGTCGACGTGGCGCTCGAGCGCGACGGCTTTTCTCTCGTCGCCGCCTTCGAGGGCGAGGGCGGGCTCACGGCGCTGTTCGGTCCGTCGGGCTGCGGCAAGACGACGATCATTCGCCTCGTGGCGGGTCTGGCACGGCCCGATCGCGGGCGCATCGTGCTCGACGGGACCGTCCTCGACGACACCGAGACGGGCGTGAGGCTGGCGCCGCATCGCCGCCGGATCGGGCTCGTCTTCCAGGACGCGCAGTTGTTTCCACATCTTTCGGTGGCTCAGAATCTCGGCTACGGCCGGTTCTTCACACCGCGCGACCGGCGCCGGGTGGACCGGGAGCGGGTGATCGAGGTTCTCGGCATCGGCGGTCTGCTGGGGCGGCGCCCGGCGACGTTGTCCGGCGGTGAGCGCCAGCGGGTGGCGATCGGGCGGGCGCTTTTGACCTCGCCGGATCTGTTGCTGATGGACGAGCCGCTGGCGGCCCTCGACGACCATCGCAAGCTGGAGATCCTGCCCTTCATCGAACATCTGCGCGACGCCTTCGCCATCCCGATCCTCTACGTCTCGCATTCGGTCGAGGAGGTGGCGCGGCTCGCCGCCACGGTGGTGCGGATGGAGGGGGGGCGCGTGGTCGCGGTCGGCCGCCCGGCCGAGGTGCTGGCGCCACGGCGGGCGACCACCTCGATCGATCGCTTCGAGGCGGTGTCGGTTCTGAGCGGCCGCATCGCCGCGGTCGATCCGGCCTACGGGGTGACGCGGATCGCCCATCCGGCGGGCGAGATCGTGGTGCCGGGGTTGCTCACGCCGATCGGGGCGGCGCAACGGCTGACGGTCGGCGCCACCGACGTGACGCTGGCGCGGACGCGATCGCCGGCGACCAGCGTGCGCACCGCGCTCGAGGGGCGGATCGAGGCGATCGTCTCGGACGGTGGGCCCTTCGCGCTGGTGACCCTCGAGCTCGCGGGCGGCGAGAAGCTCCACGCCTACGTGACGCGCCTCGGCCTCGATGCCCTGGGCGCGCGCGAGGGCGAGACCGTCGCCGCGCTGATCAAGACGGTGTCGATCGACGAGCGCGGCCTTTCCGGTCTCGAGGTGCCGCAGGAGGGGTCCTCATGAGTGGTCTCGATCTCGGCATCTCGGAACTCGCGGCGATCGTGGCGGAGGACACGCCGCACGGCGATCTGACCACCACGACCCTCGGCATCGCGGCGCGGCCGGGCGTGATGCGGTTCGTCGCGCGGGACGCGCAGGTGGTGGCGGGAATCGCGATCGCGCGCGGGCTGATCGAGCTGTGCGGCGGACGGGTCTGGACCTTCGCGATCGACGGCGAGGCGGTGGCGGCGGGCACGCCGCTCCTCCGCGCGGAAGGACCGGCGGGGGCGCTGCATCGCGCCTGGAAGTCGGCACAGACGACGATGGAGATCCTCGGCGGCATCGCCAGCGCGGCGCGCGAGGTGGTCGAGGCGGCCGTCTGGGAGGGGCGCCGGGTGCCGGTCGCCTGCACGCGCAAGACCTTTCCCGGCGCGCGCGGTCTGCAGATGGCGGCGATCCGGGCGGGCGGGGCGATCGCCCATCGCTGCGGTCTCTCCGAGACGATCCTGGTCTTCGCCGAGCATCGGGCGTTTCTGCCCGAGGTCTCGCTCGAGGAGATGGCGGCCCGGCTGCGCACCGCCGCGCCGGAGAAGAAGCTCGTGATCGAGGTGGCGACGCCGGACGGCGCGGCGCTGGCGGCGGCGGCCGGGTTCGACGTGATCCAGATGGAGAAGTTCACACCCGAGGCGGTCGCCGAGACGGCGCGGCGGGTCAAGCCGCTGTCGCCGCGTCTCGTGCTCGCCTCGGCGGGCGGCATCTCACCGGCGAACGCGGTGGCGCACGTCGCCGCCGGGGCCGACATGCTGGTCACGTCCTGGCCCTACGGGGCGCGGCCTCGCGACGTCCAGGTGACGATCGAGGCGGGGTGATCCCGCCCGCAGGATCTCTTCGACCGGGCTCGTTCTTTCGGCCGGTTTCGCCACCGGAGGGGGTGCGGCCGGGGCGTCGACGTGCCAGGATCGGCGTCATGTCCGAGTGGTCACGACGTGACCTTCGGCCCCGACGACCACCGATCCGGAGTGTCCGTCATGACGGGACGTTTCGCGCTTGCCCTTCTCTCCGCCACCGTCTTCCTGGCCGCCGCGCCCGGCGCGGGTGCGCAGGAGGCGGTCCGCCACTGGTCGGCGGGCAGCCTCAAGGTCGCGCTGACGAGGGTCGCCGAGGCCTTCACGGCCGAGACCGGCCTGCGTGTCGAGCAGACCTGGAAGGCCTCCGGTCTCATCCGTCAGGCGATCGAGGGCGGGGAGAAGGTCGACGTCTTCACCTCGGCCAACATGGAGCATCCGGCCGCGCTCGCCGCCTCGGGCAAGATGGGGCCGGTCGCCCGCTTCGCCGGCAATCGGCTCTGCGCCTTCGCCGCGCCGCGCGCCGGGGTGGCGGCGGACGGCAGCAATCTGCTCGAGCGGATCCTCGATCCGGCGGTGAAGCTCGGCACCTCGACGCCGAAGGCGGACCCGGCCGGCGATTATGCCTTCGGCATGTTCGCTCGTGCCGAGGCGGTGAAGCCCGGCGCCGAGGCGGCGCTCGCGGCGAAGGCGTTGCAGCTGACCGGCGGGCCGAATTCGCCGCCGCCGCCGAAGGGACGCAATGCCTATGCGACCGTTCTCGCCGACGGTGCGGCGGACGTGTTGCTGGCCTATTGCACCAATCGCGGACCGATCGCCAAGGAACTACCGGAAGCGGTGGCGGTCACGCTTCCTCCCGAGTTGGCGGTCGAAGCCGATTACGGCATCGCGGTCGCGCCGGATGCGTCGGAGGCGGCGAAACGCTTCGCGGACTTCATCCTGTCCGGCGAGGCGCAGAAGATCCTGGTCGAAGAGGGCTTCTCACCGGCGCGCTGAATGGGCGGGGCGATGCGCTCCACGCTTCGGTTCAGGGCCGCCCGATCCACAGCGCCCGCATCAGATGGTTCATCGTCGCCGAGACGATCGCGATCTCGTCCGGTTCGAGGCCGACGGCGAGCTTCACCTCCGCGTCGCGCTTGATCGGGTCGAGCGTGGCGAAGACGCCGACGACGCGGGCTGCGCCCGAGCCGAGCCAGACGTCGATTTCCGCCCCGTCGCCGCCGCTGGTGCCTTCGAGGAAGCCGTAGTCGAGCGGGTAGACGTAATCCGGGTGGCGCGGATGGCGCGAACCCTTCGGCCGATCGATCACCAGCCGATGCTCGGCGAGGAGGCGGTCGGCGAAGGTCCAGAAGTCGCCCGTCCAGAGTGCGCCGTCCGACATCGCGTCGCTCCTCGTGACGGGAGGTCGGGCCGGCTCGACGCCGCCGGCCCCGATTCTCACACGGGCTTCAGGAGGACGTGCTTCTTCTTGCCCTGGGAGAGCTTGATCACGCCCTCGCCGGTCAGGTCGCCGAGGCCGAGGCGCAGCTTGTCGTCGGCGACGGCGACGTCGTTGACCTTGAGCGCGCCGCCCTGGACGGCGCGGCGCGCCTCGCCGTTCGACGCCGCGAGACCGGCCTCGACGAAGGCGACGAGCACACCCAGCCCCTCGGCGAGGCGATCACGCGGGATCTCCACCGTCGGCAGGTTCGTCGCGAGGGCGCCTTCCTCGAAGGTCTTGCGGGCGGTCTCGGCGGCGGCCTCGGCCGAGGCGCGGCCGTGGACGAGGGCGGTGATCTCGGTCGCCAGGATCTTCTTGGCCTC
>ERZ1645187.3704-NODE-3704-length-12722-cov-8.236520_pt1 | contig 12722 bp, 11 predicted proteins | sample MGYA00575352_ERZ1645187 | MGnify/ENA primary metagenome ERZ1645187 (study PRJEB40837, sample SAMN11349314) | freshwater sediment metagenome | isolation source: river sediment | host: Sediment | place: India: Wazaribad , New Delhi | collected 2017-02-21 ... | reverse complement strand
CGTAGCCCCAGATCCGCTGGCTGGGCGAGAACATCGGGTCGCCGCCGTTGCATTCTTCGTCGTCGCCGTCGTCCTGGTTGCAGTGGATCACCACCTCGTCGCCCACTTTCCAGCGGGTGACCTTGTCGCCCACCTTCCACACGATGCCCGAGGCGTCGGAGCCGGCGATGTGGTAGGGCTGCTTGTGGCCGTCGAAGGGCGAGATCGGCACGCCGAGGCCGGCCCAGATGCCGTTGTAGTTCACGCCCGCGGCCATCACGAGCACCAGCACTTCATGGCTGTCGATTTCCCAGGTCGGCACCACTTCCACCTGGAAGCTCTGCTCGGGCTCGCCATGACGCTCGCGGCGGATCGCCCAGGCATACATGTTTTTCGGCACATAGCCGAGCGGCGGCATCTCGCCGATTTCGTAGAGGTCTTTCTCGGGCGCTGCGTAGGGCGCGATATTGGTGTTCACGTCGAGGGCCATGAGCATCTCCTGTTAGCGTCGCCGCGCCGCAGAATCGGGGCGGGTATGTCCGTTGAAATAATCTTGCGTGCGCAACAATGCAATGCCTGAGATTGCGATTTTGAAACTTTATGACCCCGCCGTTGCGTCGGGGCCAAAAAAACGGCCGCGCAATGCTGCGCGGCCGCATGACGCCCGGGGCGCGCCTCAGCGATAGGTGAAGGTCGCGACTTCGCAGATGTTGACGCCCTCGCGCACCAGTTCCTCGCCATCGTCGAAGACGGCCTTGAAATCGAACATGCAATAGCCGGTGGCATCGTCGAAATCGATCACGACGCTCTGGCCGGAGGGCAGCATGTCTTCGCCCAGGATGTCTTCTTGCCAGTCTTGCTCGCCGGAGTTCGAGCCGTAGAACTCGACGATCGTGAAGCCGGTTTCGTTCTCGATCGTGACCCGGCGGTCAAGCGCGAGGGCGGGGCTGGCGAGCCCCAGCAGGCCAAGGCCGACCACAGCGGCCTTGAGGGTGTTCAGGGAACGCATCTTGCGAGTCTCCAAAAGGTCAGAGCGAAGGACTGTCGATCGCCCGCGCTACAATGACATTTCTGTGATCGCGAACAAGGAAATTCGCCTCGCGCGCGGCGGGCGTTTCGGAAAGCCCGACCGATCGCCGCGCTTTGCGCAATGCCGCAGCGCGGCGAATTGACAGGGACACATTCTTTCGCTTATCAGGGATTGAATCGCAACTTTGTTGCGAAAAAAGGATTCGACTTTCCCCGGAGGCCGCCATGACCGAGACCACCAGACCCGCCAAGGACAAGCCCTGGCTGTTCCGCACCTATGCGGGCCATTCGACCGCCGAAAAGTCGAACGCGCTCTACCGGATGAACCTCGCCAAGGGGCAGACGGGCCTCTCGGTCGCCTTCGATCTGCCGACCCAGACCGGCTATGACAGCGATCATGTGCTCTCGCGCGGCGAGGTCGGCAAGGTCGGCGTGCCGGTGTGCCACTTGGGCGACATGCGCGCGCTCTTCCATGAGATCCCGCTCGAGCAGATGAACACCTCGATGACGATCAACGCGACCGCGCCGTGGCTTCTCGCGCTCTATATCGCGGTGGCCGAGGAGCAGGGCGCGGATGTCTCGAAGCTGCAAGGCACGGTGCAGAACGATCTGGTGAAGGAATATCTCTCGCGCGGCACCTATATCTGCCCGCCGAAGCCCTCGCTCGCGATGATCACCGATGTCGCCGCCTATACCCGCGAGCACCTGCCGAAATGGAACCCGATGAACGTCTGTTCCTATCACCTGCAGGAAGCCGGCGCGACGCCCGAGCAGGAGCTCGCCTTCGCGCTCGCGACGGGGATCGCGGTGCTCGATGACCTCAAGGTCAAGGTGCCGGCCGAGGGCTTCCCCGAGATGGTCGGGCGGATCTCGTTCTTCGTGAACGCCGGGATCCGCTTCGTGACCGAGATGTGCAAGATGCGCGCCTTCACCGAGCTCTGGGACGAGATCTGCCGCGAGCGCTACGGGATCGAGGAAGAGAAATACCGCCGCTTCCGCTATGGCGTGCAGGTCAACTCGCTCGGCCTGACCGAGCAGCAGCCGGAGAACAACGTCTACCGGATCCTGATCGAGATGCTGGCGGTGACGCTGTCGAAGAACGCGCGCGCGCGGGCGGTGCAGCTGCCGGCGTGGAACGAGGCGCTCGGCCTGCCGCGGCCCTGGGACCAGCAATGGTCGCTGCGGATGCAGCAGATCATGGCCTATGAGACCGACCTTCTGGAATATGGCGATCTCTTCGAGGGCAACCCGGCGGTGACCGCCAAGGTCGAGGATCTGAAGGCGGGCGCGCGCGCCGAGCTTGCGCAGATCGACGCGATGGGCGGCGCGATTGCCGCGATCGATTACATGAAGGGCCGGCTGGTCGAGGCCAATGCCGAGCGCATCGGCCGGATCGAGAGCGAAGAGACGATCGTTGTGGGCGTGAACCGCTGGCAACAGGGCGAGCCCTCGCCGCTGACCGCGGGCGATGGCGGGATCATGGTCGTCGACCCGGCGGTCGAGAAGGATCAGATCGCGCGGCTCGAAGCCTGGCGCGCGGGGCGCGACGAGGCCGCGGTGCAGGCCGCGCTCGCCGAGCTGAAGGCCGCCGCGGCGGCGGGGCAAAACGTGATGCCGGCCTCGATCAAGGCCGCGAAGGCCGGCGCCACCACCGGCGAATGGGCGGGCGTGATGCGCGCGGTGCATGGCCAGTATCGCGGCCCGACCGGCGTCTCGAAAGCGCCGTCGAACAACACCCGCGGCCTCGACGAGATCCGCGCGGCGGTGGACGAGGCTTCGGCGCGGCTCGGCCGGCGGCTGAAGTTCCTGGTCGGCAAGCCGGGGCTCGACGGCCATTCGAACGGCGCCGAACAGATCGCCTATCGCGCCCGCGATTGCGGCATGGATATCACCTATGACGGCATCCGCCTGACGCCCGAGGAGATCGTCGCCAAGGCGCTCGAGGAGGGCGCGCATGTGGTGGGGCTGTCGATCCTGTCGGGCTCGCATCTGCCGCTGATCGAGGAGCTGATGGAGCGGATGCGCGCGGCGGGGCTGGGCGATGTGCCGGTGGTCGTCGGCGGGATCATCCCCGATGAGGATGCGGCGCGGCTGATCGGCTATGGCGTCGCGCGGGTCTATACGCCGAAGGATTTCGAGCTCAACCAGATCATGTTCGACATCGTCGCCCTCGCCGCGCCCACGCCGGCCGCGGCCTGAGGCGCGCGCGCCGGGGGCGCTGCCCCCGGACCCCCGGGATATTTTTGGCAAGATGAAGGGGCGGCCTTTCATCTTGCTGATAAATATCCCCGCCGGAGGCATCCGCCCTCGCCGATTTCGTGCCTTTCGGATGCGGGCGAGCCCCTGTAAGGTCGCGCCATGACGACCCCTGCTTTGACATTTTCCGACGATCAGGCCGAGGCTTGGGATGCTGTGGCCGCGGCTCTCGAGGCGGCGGGCGTCGATATCGTCGGCGGCCATCTCGAGCCCGAGGGCGACGGGGCGCGGGTGCTTTCGGTGATCGGCAAGGCGGGTTCGGGCAAGACGATGTTGCTCGCGCAGCTTTACAAGGCGCTCGAGGAGGCCGGGGTCGAGATCGTCTCGGGCGATTTCGAGGGCAAGCGCCGGCGCGAGCGGCGCACGCTGGCGATTCTCGCGCCGACGAACAAGGCGGCGAGTGTGTTGCGCTCGCGCGGGGTGCCGGCGACGACGATCCACCGGATCCTCTATACCCCCGTCTATGACCCCGAATATGAGCGCATTGCCGAGTGGCTGGCGGGGCAGGGCGAGCGGCCGAACCTTGAGCTCTTGCGTCTCGATGGGCTGACCGAGGAGGCGCTCGACCGGGCCAAGGCGTTTTACGATCTGCATAAGTCGGTGCCGGGCGCTTTGGCGGCGGCGGGGCTGCGGGGGTCGGATTTCATCCAGGGCTGGAAGCGGCGCGAGGAGGGGCTCGATATCGGTTTCGTCGACGAGGCCTCGATGCTCGATGAGCGCCAGTTCGACGACCTGCGCGAGATTTTCCCGACGCTGGTGCTCTTTGGCGACCCCGCGCAGCTCGCGCCGGTGAACCAATCGGGCGAGATGTGTTTCGAGCGTCTGCCGGAGGCGGACAAGCATATCCTGCACCGGATCCACCGTCAGACCCAGGACAACCCGATCCTCGATCTGGCCCATGCGCTGGCCGATGAGAGCCTCGGCTTCGAGGCGTTCGAGCGGATGATCGAGGAGATTTCGCGCCGCGATGAGCGGGTGGTCTGGGCCGAGCGGGTGGAGAGCGATCTGATGGCGCGCTCGCCGGTGCTGGTGTGGCGCAATGCGACGCGGATCCGGCTGATCTCGGCCTTTCGCGCGGCCCATAATGCGCCGGCGGATGCGCTTTTGCCGGGCGAGCCGCTGATCTGCGACGGGATCGAGCTGCCGCTCAAGCACCGCAAGAAGCGGATCGATCTGGAGGCGCGGGGGCTGATCAAGGGCGCGCAGGTGGTCTATCTCGGCCCCGGCAAGAAGCCCGGCTTCTCGCGGCTGCATGTGCTCGGCGCCGAGGATCCGCGGCTCTCGGCGGCCTCGATCATCAAGATCGAGATGCCCGACGAGGAGGAGCCCTTCATCCCCTATGCGGCACGGATGGGGGCGGCGTTTCTGCATGGCGCGGCGGTGACGATCCACAAGGCGCAGGGCAGCCAATGGCCCGCGGTGCAGGTGTTCGCGCCCGATATCTATGCCGCGCATCGCGCCGGGCGGACGGAAGCCGGGATCCCGCTGTGGAAGCGCCTCGCCTATGTGGCGATCACCCGGGCCGAGCATCGGCTGTTGTGGGTGACACGGGCGCGGCTTGCGCGGCCCTCGGCGCCGCTCGGGATCGAGGATCTGCCCTCGGGGGCGGCGGCGCTGCGGCTCGAGCGTGAGGAGGAGTAGCGCGGCTCAGTTGCGCAGCAGGCGGAAGGCCTCGGCCGCCGCCCAGCCGGCAAAGACCGCGAGCGCGAGCGAGAGCGCGCCGTAGATCGCGGCATGTTGGCGCGAGAGAACATAGAGCCAGCGCTCCAGCCCGACGCGGCGCACATAGATCGCGGTGCGATACTGATCGACGACCGCGCCGCCGCGGGTGAGGAAGATCCGCGTCGTGTAATCGCCCTCGATCAGGTTTGCCGGCAGGTGAAAATCGGCGCGGAAGAGGGTGTTCTCGACCAGCCGCACCGCGCCTTCATCGACCCGGTAGAGCCCGTCCTCGGTGCGGATGCGCATCAGCGCGGCGGTGAAGGGGCGCGCGTCGGTGACCTCGATCGGGCCGGCGAAGGCGCGCAGCGCGAGCGGCACCGAGATGCGCTGGATCACATCGGTCTCGGGGGCGAGGATCTCGGCGAGCGGCGCCGAGGTCGCCACCGCGTAATAGCTCGGCGCCGAGGCCACGCCCACGGAATCGGTGTTCACCCAGACCCCGAATTCGCGCGATTTGCGCCGGATCGTGACCGGGCCATCGGGGCCCTCGAGGGTGACGATGACGCCGAGCGGCGGGCCCTCGGGCTCGGGTTCGGCGCGTTTCACCGCGCCATAGATCAGGATCTCGGAGCCGTTGAAGGAGGCGGTGATGCCGATGTTGTCGTGGCTCAGGCCGGCGACGATATCCTCGGCGCGGGCGGGCAGGGCGGCGAGCAGGGTGAGGGCGAGCAGCGCGAGACGGATCATGGCTTGCCCCGCGGGATGGTGAGCGAGAAGAGATCGGCGGGGCGCAGGAGCAGGTCGAGCCCGAGTTTCACCGCCACCGCGATGACGAGGAGCGCGAGCAGCACGCGCAGCTGTTCGGCCTTGAGCCGCGCGCCGAGCCTTGTGCCGAATTGCGCGCCCACGACGCCGCCGAGGATCAGCAGGAGCGCCAGCATCACATCGACCGACTGGTTGGTGATCGCATGCATCATCGTGGTGAAGGCCGAGACGAAGATGATCTGGAACAGCGAGGTGCCGATCACGACTTTCGTCGGCATGCCAAGCAGATAGATCATCGCCGGCACCATGATGAAGCCGCCGCCCACCCCCATGATCGCGGCCAGAACGCCGACCGCAAAGCCCACCATGATCGGCGGGATCACCGAGATATAGAGCCCCGAGGCGCGGAATTTCATCTTCAGCGGCAGCTTGTGGACCCAGTTGTGCTGATGGCGTTTGACGCGCTTTTGGGTGCCGCGGCGCTGGCGGCGGATGGTGCGCAGCGCCTCTTGCAGCATCAAGAGCCCGATCGAGCCGAGGAAGACGACATAGGAGAGCTGCACCACGAGGTCGATCTGGCCCATGCGGGTGAGCAGGTTGAAGGCCCAGATCCCCGCGGTCGAGCCGAGAAGCCCGCCGATCTGCAGCACGATCCCCATCGGCACATCGACCGCCTTGCGCTTGAACTGCGCGAGCACGCCCGAGACCGAGGAGGCGACGACCTGATTGGCGCCGGTGGCGACCGCGACGGTCGGCGGGATGCCGATGAAGAACAGAAGCGGCGTGATCAGAAAGCCGCCGCCCACCCCGAAGAGCCCGGACAGCAGCCCCACGACCCCCCCGAGCCCGAGCAGGAGAAAGGCATTGACCGAGACCTCGGCGATGGGGAGGTAGATCTGCATGGCGGGTCCGGCTCGCGACTTGGGACCAGTGTTGCCCGCATGGGGGCGGCTGTCAAACCCCGTCTCGCCCCGGGGTCACAGGGCGCGCAGATATCGTCGCAGCACGCGCTCGAGCTTGGCCGCGCCCAAGGGCGCCATCGCCTTGGTGTGCTCATGGCTGATCGCCTCGCAGGAGAGGCCCGCGCCCATGTTGGTGATCACCGAAACGGCGGCCACCCGCAGCCCGAGAAACCGCGCGAGGATCACCTCGGGCACCGTCGACATGCCCACCGCATCGGCGCCAAGGACGCGCGCGGCGCGGATCTCGGCGGGCGTCTCGAAGGAGGGGCCGGAGAACCAGCAATAGACGCCCTCGGGCAGATCGACACCCTCGGCCGCGGCGGCGGCGGCGAGGCCTGCGCGCATCGCGGGGTCATGGGCCTCGGTCATCGGCACGAAGCGCGCGTCGGAGGGCTCGCCGATCAGCGGGTTCGTGCCCGCGAAGGCGATATGGTCGTTGAGCAGCATCAGCCCGCCCGGCGGGAGATCGTCGCGCAGCGAGCCCGCGGCATTGGTCAGGAGCAGGCTCTCGCAGCCGAGCGCCTGCAAAAGCTCGAGCGGCAGGCGCATCTCGGTGGGGTTGCCGTGCTCGTAATAATGCGCGCGCCCGCCGAAGACCGCGACGCGCACCCCCTCGAGGGTGCCGATCACGAGCTTCGGGTTATGGCCCGAGACGCCCGCCTGCGGAAAGCCCGGAAGGGCCTCATAGGGGATCGCGGTGCCCGCGACCTCCTCGGCCAGATGGCCGAGGCCGGAGCCCAGGATCAGCCCGAGCCGCGGCGGCTCGGCGCCGGCGCGCGCTTGCACGAGGCGGGCGAGTTCAGCGCTCTTTGACATAGGGTTGGCCTCCGGCACGGGGGGGGATGGCGCGGCCGACAAAGCCCGCCAGAACGATCACGGTGAGGATATAGGGCAGCGCATCGAGCGCCGAGACCGGCACCGGGAAGCCGACGGTGCGCTCGAGCACATCGGGGCGCAGCGCCAGCGCCTGCAGGAAGCCGAAGAGCATCGTCGCCCAGAGCGCCGACCAGGGCCGCCATTTCGCGAAAATGAGCGCGGCGAGCGCGATATAGCCGCGCCCGGCGGTCATCTCGCGGCCAAAGCCCGCCTGCAGGCCGGTGGCCATATAGGCGCCCGCAAGGCCGCAGAGCACGCCGGTGATCAGAACCGCCGTATAGCGCAGCCGGAGCACCGAAACCCCCGCGGTATCGACCGATTCCGGGTTTTCGCCGACCGCGCGCAGCCGCAGCCCGAAGCGCGTGCGATAAAGCAGCCACCAGGTGCCCGGCACCGCCGCGAGCGCGACATAGACGAGCACGGAATGGCCCGAGAGCACCTCGGCGTAGAAGGGGCCGAAGCCGGGGATCGCGCGTAGCGTCTCGGCGAAGGGCAGCTCGATCGGCGTGAACCGCGCCGCGCCGGTGAGCGACGGGGTGCGGCCGCCTTGCTGGAAGAGCGATTGCGCGATCAGCACGGTCGCGCCCGAGGCCACGAAATTGAGCGCGACGCCCGAGATGAGCTGGTTGCCGCGGAAGGTGATCGAGGCGAGGCCATGGATCAGCGCGAGCATCATCGAGGCGCCGATGCCCGCCAGAAGCCCGACCCAGACCGAGCCCGAGAGCGCCGCCACCGCCCCCGAGGCCATGCCCGCCATCAGCATCTTGCCCTCGAGCCCGATGTCGAAGATGCCCGAGCGCTCGGAATAGAGGCCCGCGAGGCAGGCCAAGAGCAAGGGCGTGCCGAGACGCAGGGTCGAATCAAGGATTTGCAGAAGCGTTGCGTAATCCATCAGGCGGCCCTCCGCGCGCGGAAGAAGGGGGCGAGCATCATCCGCACCATCGTGTCGAGCGCGCCCGTGAACAGGATCACGAGGCCCTGCAGAAGCAGCCGCAGCTCGATCGGGATCGTCGTCCAGAGGCCGAGCTCGGCGCCGCCCTGATAGAGAAAGCCGAACAGGATCGCCGCGAGGAAGATGCCGACCGGGTGGTTGCGCCCCATCAGCGCCACCGCGATGCCGATGAACCCCGCGCCCTCGGCCGAGTTCTGCAACAGCCGCTCGGCCTCGCCCATGACGTTGTTGATCGCCATCATGCCCGACAGTCCGCCCGAGATCAGCATCGAGACCATGATCATTTTCGTCGGCGAAATGCCCGCATAGCGCGCCGCGGGCTCGGATTTGCCGAACGCCCGGATCTCATAGCCGAGCCGCGAGCGCCACAGGAGCAGCCACACCGCCCAGCAGGCGAAGACCGCGACGAAGAAGGTCACATTCGCGGGCACGTTCTTGGAGAAGATCGCCGCGAGGCCGGGGATCTCGCCAAAGGTCGGCAGGCTCGCGCCCGCGGGGAAGCGGGCGGTGGCCGGGTCCATCTGGCCGGCCGGGCGCAGCACCTCGACAAGCAGGTAAACGATCAGCGCCGCCGCGATATAGTTGAACATGATCGTGGTGATGACGATATGGCTGCCGCGTTTGGCCGCGAGCCAGGCCGGCACCGCCGCCCAGGCCGCGCCGAACACCCCCGCGCCCAGGATCGCGGCCGGCAGCGCGAGCGACCAATGCGGCCAGGGGGCCGCGAGGCAGACCAGCGCGACGCCGAGCCCGCCGAGCTGCGCCTGGCCCTCGCCGCCGATGTTGAACTGGCCCGCGTGATAGGCCACCGCGACGCCGAGCCCGGTGAAGATGAACGAGGTCGCGTAATAGAGCGTATAGCCCCAGCCATAGGGCGAGCCGAGCGCGCCATTGACCATGATCGTGACGGCCTCGACCGGGTCGCCGCCGATCGCGAGGATGACAAGCGCCGAGATCGCCGCGGCGAGCGCGAGCGAGATCAGCGGCACGAGCACGAGATCGGCCCAGCGTGGCAGTTTGTCCATCAGGCGGCCTCCCCCGCGACCCCGGCCATCAACAGGCCGAGCTCGCGCTCATTGGTCTCGGCGGGCAGGCGCTCGCCCATGATCTGGCCGTCGAACATCACCGCGATGCGGTCCGAAAGCGACATGATCTCATCGAGTTCCACCGAGACGAGCAGCACCGCCGCGCCCGCGTCGCGCAGCGCGATGATGCGTTTGTGGATGAATTCGATCGCGCCGATATCGACTCCGCGGGTCGGCTGGCCGACGAGCAGGAGCACCGGGTTGCGCTCGATCTCGCGGGCCAGAACGATCTTTTGCTGGTTGCCGCCGGAGAAACTCTTCGCCGGCAGGTCGGGGATCGGCGGGCGCACGTCGAAGCGCTCCATCGCGCCCTCGGTCATCGCGACGATCCCGGCATTGTCCATCATCAGCGGGTTTTTCTGGTATTCGGGGCGGGTGTGATAGCCGAAGACCATGTTCTCCCAGGCGGCGAAATCGAGGATCAGCCCGTGGTGGTGGCGGTCCTCGGGGACATGGGCGATGCCGCGCGCGCGCCGGCTCTGGCCGTCGGAATGGCGGCCGGTCAGGTCGATCTCCTCGCCGCGGATCGCGACGCGGCCGGTGGCGCGGGCATAGCCGCCGAGCACCTCGAGGAGCTGCGACTGGCCGTTGCCGGCGACGCCCGCGATACCGAGGATCTCGCCCGCGCGGATCTGGAGCGAGATGCCCTTCAGCCGCGCGACCTTGTCGGCATCGGTCACCCGCAGGTTTTCGATCTCGAGCACGGTCTCGCCCGGCCGGGCGGGGGATTTGGGCACATGCAGGAGCACCTTGCGCCCGACCATGAGCTCCGCGAGCGCCTCGGGCGAGGTCTCGGCGGTCTTCACCGTCGCGGTCATCTCGCCGCGCCGCATCACCGAGACGGTATCGGTTATCTCCATGATTTCGCGCAATTTATGGGTGATCATGATGATCGTCTTGCCCTGCGCGCGCAGGTTCGCGAGGATCCGGAACAGATGGTCCGCCTCGGCGGGGGTGAGCACGCCGGTGGGCTCGTCGAGGATCAGGATATCGGCCTGACGGTAGAGCGCTTTCAGGATCTCGACGCGCTGCTGGTGGCCCACGGAGAGGTTTTCGACCGTCTCGTCGGGGTCGACATCGAGCTCGTAATCCTCGGCGAGCTGGCGCAGCGCCTTGCGCGCCTTGGCCAGCGACGGGCGCAGGAGCGCGCCCTCTTCCGCGCCGAGAATGACATTCTCGAGCACGGTGAAATTCGGGACCAGCTTGAAATGCTGGAAGACCATGCCGATGCCGGCGCGGATCGCGGCCTGGCTGTCGGGGATCTGGGTCGGGCGGCCGTGGATCACGATCTCGCCCGCATCGGCCTTGTAAAAGCCGTAGAGGATCGACATCAGCGTGGATTTGCCCGCGCCGTTCTCGCCGATGATGCCGTGGATCGTGCCGGGCATCACCCGGATCGAAATATCCTTGTTGGCCTGCACCGGGCCGAAGGCCTTCGAGATGCCCTTCAGCTCGATCGCCGGAGCGGCAGTTTCCTGCCGCCCCGTTTGCATGTCAGAGCCCATCATTCCACCGGGCAGGTATTGTCCGCCATGTAGTCATGGACCGTGATCTCGCCCGATTTGATCTTCTCGGCGGCGGCGTCCACGGCGGCCTTCATCTCGGGGGTGACGAGGGCGGCGTTGTTGTCGTCCATCGCGTAGCCCACGCCATCGGAGGCCAGATCCATCACGACAAGCCCGGTCGAGATCTCGGGGCCGGCCTTGAACGCGTCATAGACCGCGTTGTCGACGCGCTTGACCATCGAGGTCAGCACCTTGCCGGGGAACAGGTAGTTCTGGTTGCTGTCGACGCCGATCGAGAGGATGTTCTCATCCGCCGCGGCCTGAAGCACGCCCATGCCGGTGCCGCCCGCCGCGGCATAGATCACATCGGCGCCCTGCGAGATCTGCGCCTTGGCGAGCTCGGTGCCCTTGACCGGGTCGTTCCAGGCGGCGGGGGTGGTGCCGGTCATGTTCTGCACGACCTTGGCCTCGGGCTTGGCGGCCTTCACGCCCTGCGCATAGCCGCAGGCGAATTTGCGGATCAGCGGGATATCCATGCCGCCAATGAAGCCGACCGTATCGCTCTTCGAGGCCATCGCGGCCATCATGCCGACGAGGTAGGAGCCCTGTTCCTCGGTGAACACGACCGAGCGGACGTTGGGCTGTTCGACGACCATGTCGATGATCACGAATTTGGTGTCGGGGTAATCGGGGGCGACGGTGTTGAGCGTGTCACCGAAGGCAAAGCCGGTCATCACGATCGGGTTCGCGCCCGACTCGGCCAGCCGGCGCAGCGCCTGTTCGCGCTGGGCCTCGGATTGCATCTCGAGCTCCTTGTAGGTCGCGCCGGTCTCCTCGGACCATTTCTTCGCGCCGCCATAGGCCGCCTCGTTGAAGCTCTTGTCGAATTTGCCGCCGAGATCGTAGATCAGCGCCGGATCGGCCAGCGCCGCGCCCGCGCCAAGCGCCAGAACCGCTGCCGCGCCGAGAAACTGTTTCATCATCGTCATGGGTCACTCCCGGTCAGAATAAGGCGCCTCAACGGGGCGCGTTGGCGGGCGTTTTGCCCGCGGACCACGAGGATTAGGGCCTCGATTGCCGGGCCGGTCAAGCGCGTTTTTTGCCGGGTGACGTGGGGCTTGGCCGGAATTTGAGCGCCTGGTCAAACGCTGGGCGGTGCGATCTGGCGGCTCAGGACGAGCGCATCGACCGCCGCGCCCGAAGGCGCTTGGTAATAGCCCCGCCGGCGCCCCGATTCGACCCAGCCCGCCGCGGCATAGGCGGCGCGCGCCGGGGCGTTGGTCTCGGCCACTTCGAGAAAGGCGGTTTCGGCGCCGCGGGCGCGGGCGGCGGCCTCGAAGCGCGCCAGAAGCGCGCGGCCAAGGCCCTGGCGCCGCGCCGCGGGGGCGGTGCAGATCGTCAGGAGCTCGGCCTCGCCCGCGATCACCCGGCCGAGCACGAAGCCGGTGAGCGCGCCCGCGCCCGCGGTTTCGAGAAAACAGAATTTCGAGGCGAGAAATTCGGCGAATTCGGCCTCGACCCAGGGCCGCGGCATGGTGAAGCAGGCGCCATGCAGCGCGGCGAGCTCGGCGGCCGAGGCGCTCACGGCAGGATCACCGGCGGCAGATCGGAGGGCGGCGCGGCATCGGCGCCGCGCAGGTAGAGCGGCGCG
>ERZ1645187.3703-NODE-3703-length-12723-cov-10.964872_pt1 | contig 12723 bp, 14 predicted proteins | sample MGYA00575352_ERZ1645187 | MGnify/ENA primary metagenome ERZ1645187 (study PRJEB40837, sample SAMN11349314) | freshwater sediment metagenome | isolation source: river sediment | host: Sediment | place: India: Wazaribad , New Delhi | collected 2017-02-21 ... | reverse complement strand
GCCTGATGGTCTACATCACCGAGTACTACACCGGCACCGAATACGCGCCGGTGCGTCACGTGGCGCAGGCTTCGACCACGGGCCACGGCACCAACATCATCGCCGGCCTCGGCGTTTCGATGAAGGCGACGGCCTGGCCGGTGCTGGCGGTGTGCGCCTCGATCTGGGCGGCCTATACGATGGGCGGCTTGTACGGCATCGCGATCGCCGCGACCTCGATGCTGTCGATGGCTGGCATCATCGTCGCGCTCGATGCCTACGGCCCGATCACCGACAACGCCGGCGGCATCGCCGAAATGGCCGAGCTGCCCGATTCCGTGCGCGGGGTCACCGATCCGCTCGACGCGGTCGGCAATACCACCAAGGCGGTCACCAAGGGCTACGCCATCGGTTCGGCGGGCCTGGCCGCGCTGGTGCTGTTCGCCGACTTCACGCATGGCCTCGAAGGCCTCGGCAAGCACTTCGCCTTCGACCTGTCCGATCCGGCCGTCATCATCGGCCTGTTCATCGGCGGCATGGTGCCTTATCTGTTCGGCGCCATGGGCATGGAAGCGGTCGGTCGCGCCGCCGGTTCGGTGGTGGTCGAGGTTCGTCGCCAGTTCCGCGAGATCAAGGGCATCATGGAAGGCACGGCCAAGCCCGAGTACGGCACTTGCGTCGACATGCTGACCAAGGCGGCGATCAAGGAAATGATGATCCCCTCGCTGTTGCCGGTGCTGGTGCCCATCGTCACCGCGGTTGCCCTCAATTTCCTCCTCGGTCCCGGCGCCGGCGTCAGGGCGCTCGGTGGCGTGTTGATGGGCACGATCGTCACGGGCATTTTCGTCGCGATCTCGATGACCACGGGCGGCGGTTGCTGGGACAATGCCAAGAAGTACATCGAGGACGGCAATCATGGCGGCAAGGGTTCGGAAGCCCACAAGGCGGCCGTGACCGGCGACACGGTGGGCGATCCGTACAAGGACACGGCCGGCCCGGCGGTGAATCCGCTGATCAAGATCATCAACATCGTCGCGTTGCTGATCGTGCCCCTGGTGGCCTGATCCGCGCGCACGCGCAAGAAGAAAGGGCCGTCCGATGGACGGCCCTTTTTCATTGGAAGGGATATCGCCTGAACATCGCCGCCGGCGCGGCTCGGTTAGCGACTTAGTTGGCGGCGACTCAGTTGGCGATCTCGATCCTGACCTCGGTGAGCCCCGCGCGCACGAAGCCGAGCTTCTTCGCCGCGGCAATGCTGACATCGAGCATGCGCTTCGGCGAGGTCGGGCCGCGGTCGTTGATCGTTAGCAGCACGTTGCGATTGTTCCGGGTGTTGATGACGTTGACGCGCGTTCCGAAGGGCAGGGTGGGATGTGCCGCGGTCATGGCGTTGGGGTTGAAGCGCTTGCCCGAGGCCGTTCGCCTGCCCGCGAATTTGTGACCATACCAAGCCGCCACGCCTTCCATGACATGGCCGCTGGCCGGCGCCACGACCGGGGCGGCCGGCTCGGCGGCGGGCTGCTGTGCGTGGGTCAGCGTGGCGAATGCCAGTCCGGCCGACGCCAGGACAATCCCGAGTGCTTTCATTCTTGTTTCTCCCCGCGAGAGTTGAGTGATGTGATTTGCATCAGCCGGTCCGATCGGACCGCCTCTGGCATTCTGCCGGGATCGCGGGTGCGCGGTACGGCGATACTGTGGCAGTTTGTTACATCGCTCGCGCGACCATCAGGCCTGGCGGCGGAAATCGCCCACGCGAAAGCCCAGCGCGAACAGCGCAAGGAAGTAGGTGAGGATGCCTCCGACGACGGTTCCGCTCAGCCGGGCCAGGCGTTCGCCGAACGGCATGGCCAGCCAGGATGATTCCTCGCCCATGGTGAACCAGAGCATTGCCGCCAGCAGCATCAGCGCCGCGCCCAGTTTGAGGAGAAATGGTCGCCAGCCGGGCGCGGGATGGTAGGCGTCCACCCGGCGAAGGCCGCGGAACAGCAATCCGGCGTTGAGGCAGGATGCCAGCCCGATCGATAGCGCCAGTCCCGCGTGCTTGAGCCAGCCGATGAAGGCCAGGTTCATCGCCTGCGTGGCGAGCAGCGTCACGACGGCGATGCGCACTGGCGTCCGAATATCCTGGCGCGCGTAGAAACCCGGGGCAAGCACCTTCACCAGGATCAGGCCGGCCAGGCCGATGCTGTAGGCGACCAGGGCCGAGCGGGTCTGGAGCACGTCGTTGGCGGAGAACGCCCCATGCTGGAACAGCGTGGCGAGCAGCGGCACGGCCAGCATCGCCAGCGCCAGCGCCGCGGGCAGCGTCAGCATCAGCGTCAGGCGCAGCCCCCAGTCGAGCAGCGCGGAGAACTCCTGGCGACGATCGGAGGTGTGGCATCGCGCCAGGCTGGGCAGCAGGATGGTGCCGAGCGCGGCGCCCAGCAAGCCGGCGGGAAACTCCATCAGGCGGTCGGCGTAATACAGCCACGACACGCTGCCGGATGGCAGGAAGGACGCGAAGATGGTGTTGATCAGGAGCGACACCTGGGCCACCGAGACGCCGATGACCGCCGGTCCCATCAAAGTCAGTATTCGCCGGACGCCGGCGTCGCGCGGCGCCCAGTCCCAGCGGGGCAACATGCCGAGGCGGCGGAGCGCCGGCAACTGGATGGCGAGTTGCAGCGCGCCGCCGATAAATACCGCCCAGGCAAGCGCCAGCACCGGCGGATCGAACCAGGGCGCCGCGAACAGGGCCATGCCGATCATCGAGAGATTGAGCAGCACCGGCGTGAAGGCGGGCAGCGCGAAGCGGCTCCAGGTATTGAAAATGCCCGCCGCCAGCGCCACCAGGGCCATGAACAGGATGTAGGGGAAGGTGATGCGGGCAAGTTCGACGGTGAGCCCGAACTTGTTCGCGTCGCTGGCGAATCCAGGGGCCGATACATGAATCAGCAAGGGTGCGCCGACGATGCCGAGCAGCGCGACCAGCGCGACCGTGACGAACAGGAGCGTGGCCACGCGGTCCACCAGTTGCCGGGTTTCGCCATCGCCGCGGCGGCTCCTGTACTCGGCGAGCATCGGAACGAATGCCTGCGAAAACGCGCCCTCGGCAAACAGCCGGCGCAACAGGTTGGGCAGGCGGAAAGCGACGAAGAAGGCGTCGGTCATCAGCCCGGCGCCGAAGCTGCGGGCGATGACGAAGTCCCTGACGAAGCCGAGAATGCGCGAAAGCAGAGTCATGCCGCTGACGGTGGCCAGCGAGCGCAGGAGGCTTCGGGGGGAACTCATGGCGGCAATGGTATCGGTTCCCGGCCTTGTCAGGGGTGTTGCAATCGGTCATGTCAGCACTTATAATCCGCCGCTTTTCCAGCCACACCAACCACCGGAAGAACAGACATATGGCCAATAGCGCCCAAGCACGCAAGCGTGCCCGCCAAGCCGTCAAGCAGCGTGCCCACAACATGAGCCTGCGCTCGACGCTGCGCACCGCAATCAAGAAGGTTCGCAAGGCCATCGGCGCCGGCGACAAGACTGCGGCGCAATCAGTGTTCAAGGAGTCGCAAGCCGTGATCGATTCCATCGCCGACAAGCGGATCATCCACAAGAACACCGCGGCCCGTCACAAGAGCCGCCTGTCGGCCGCGATCAAGGCACTCTGATCGGGACATCTCGTCGCCATTCCTCGAAAACGGGCCGCAATGCGGCCCGTTTTCTTTTGCTTGGCGCCAACCGATGTCGGCAACAATGTCCGTCGAAATAAGAGGCTGCCTTGCGTAGCTAATATCGGTTCGATATAATCGGCCGAACTTTCTGATCGGGAAGGGGTTTTCATGTTGCCACCCGTGCTGACCAAGTATGGCTTCCGCATCAGAACGCGCGTCGGCCTGGTGATCAACAACCTGATGATTCATGGCCGCGATCCGGCCGAGGCGCACCGGAAACTGCGGCAGATGTATCGCGACTGCGAGATCATCGAGTGCATTTGCCATCATGGCGGCGTGCGTACGCCGGTGGCCGGCTACGACGACCTGAAGCGTGCACGCGCCGGCTGATCCGGCGCTGCCGGATCAGCCGCGCCGTCCGCTGTTCCGCGTTGTTCCGTTTTGTCCCGAATTCACTTAAGATAACCTCCCTGTGAGCACGGCGGCCGCCACGGTGGCCGCCGTCTGTTTTTTTGCGGGAGCTTTCATGCCGCACCTCATGAATACATACAACCGGCAGCCCATCGCCTTCACTCATGGCGAAGGCTGCCATCTCTTCGACGAGCAGGGACGTCGCTATCTCGACGCGCTTGCCGGAATCGCCGTCAATACCCTCGGGCATGCTCATCCGCGCCTGGTCGAGGCGCTCGGTCGCCAGGCCGGCCGGCTGATGCATACGTCCAACGTTTATCGCGTGCGCGAGCAGGAAGCGCTCTCGGATCGTCTGGTCGCCCTGGCGAAGATGGACGAGGTGTTCTTCTGCAATTCCGGGTGCGAGGCCAACGAGGCGGCGATCAAGCTGGCGCGCATGTACGGTCACCAGAAGGAGATCGAACAACCGGCGATCATCGTCATGGAGCAGTCCTTCCATGGCCGCACGCTGGCCACGCTTTCGGCCACCGGCAACCGCAAGGTGCAGGCGGGTTTCGAGCCGCTGGTTTCCGGTTTCGTGCGAGTTCCCTTCGACGACCTGTCGGCCATTGAGCACGTGGCGGCGAACAATCCCAATGTCGTCGCGGTGCTGTTCGAGCCGGTGCAGGGCGAGGGCGGCATCAACATTGCGCATGACGAATACATGCGGGGCCTGCGTCGCATCTGCGATGAAAAGGGCTGGCTGTTGATGGTCGACGAAGTGCAATGCGGCATCGGGCGCACGGGTGTCTGGTTCGCGCACCAGCACGCGGGCATCCGGCCGGACGTGATGACGCTCGCCAAGGGGCTCGGGTCCGGCGTGCCTGTCGGTGCCTGCCTCGCGGCCGGTCCGGCCGCCGGCGTGTTCAAGCCGGGCAACCATGGCTCGACCTTCGGCGGCAATCCGCTGGCCTGTACCGCCGCGCTGACGACGCTCGACGTCATCGAGCAGGACGGCCTGCTGGCGCGCGCCAGCCAGCTCGGGAACGCCATTTGCGGCGGCTTGCGGGAGGCCTTGTCCGGCGTCGGCGGCGTGGTCGCGGTTCGCGGCGAGGGCTTGATGATCGGCATCGAGCTGGATCGTCCGTGCGGCGACCTCGTGAAGCTCGGCATCGAATCGGGCCTGCTGATCAATGTCACCGCGGACAAGGTCGTGCGGCTGTTGCCCGCCCTGGTCATGACCGACGCCGAGGCGAAACAACTCGTCGAAATGTTGTCGGCGCTGATCCGGAAGTTCCTCGGAGCCTGATCGTGGCCGGCTTGAGGCATTTCTTGCAGTTCAGGGACTTGAGCCGGAAGGAGCACGAGCACCTTTTCGAGCGCACGCGCTGGATCAAGCATCAGTTCAAGACCTACCAGCGTTATTGGCCGCTCGCCGACCGCACGCTGGTGATGATCTTCGAGAAGGCCAGCACGCGCACCCGCCTGTCGTTCGAGGCCGGCATGCAGCAGCTGGGCGGCTCGGCCATCTACCTCAATACCCGCGATTCCCAGCTCGGTCGCGGCGAGCCCGTCGAGGATGCGGCGCAGGTGATCTCGCGCATGAGCGACCTGGTGATGATCCGCACCTACGAGCAGGACATCATCGAGCGCTTCGCCTCGCATTCGCGCGTGCCCGTGATCAACGGCCTGACCAACGAGTACCATCCCTGCCAGATTCTCGCCGACATCTTCACCTACATCGAGCAGCGCGGTTCCATACAGGGCAGGACCGTTGCCTGGATCGGCGACTCGAACAACATGTGCAACACCTGGCTGCAGGCCGCCGAGGCGCTCGACTTCAACGTGCATGTGTCGACGCCGCCCGGCTACGAGGTCGAGCCCGAGCGCGCCGGCCTCTACGGTACCGCGCATTTCGAGGAATTCGCCGACCCGATGGACGCGGCGCGTGGCGCCGACCTGGTGACGACCGACGTGTGGACCTCGATGGGCTTCGAGGCCGAGAACGAGGCGCGGCTCAAGGCCTTCGCCGACTGGCAGGTCGATGGCGGGATGATGAAGGCGGCGAAGGCGGATGCCCTGTTCATGCACTGCCTGCCGGCGCATCGTGGCGAGGAAGTGGCGGCCGAGGTGATCGATGGCCCGCACTCGGTGGTTTGGGACGAGGCGGAAAACCGGCTGCATGTCCAGAAGGCGCTGATGGAGTTCCTGCTGCTCGGCGAGGTGAAATCATGAAGGGAATTCTTTTCGTCCTGCTTGGCGTGTCGCCATGGCTGACTTTCGCGGCCGAAGACATGCGGCAGTTCGTGAAAATGCCGCAGGAGGCGCGCGCCGAGATGCGCGCCGAGATGCTCGACTTTCAGACCGCGCTCAACTCGATCATCACGGCCCTCGGCGAAGGCAGGCATGCCGATGCCGCCGAGATCGCCGAAACCCAGATCGGCGTTTCGGCCATGGGCCGTCATCGCAATGCGCCGCCGAATGCGCGGCCCGGCATGTTCATGCCCAATGAGATGCACGCCCTGGCGCGCGGCATGCATGGCGCCGGCAGCGAGTTCGCCAGGACGGCGCGCGCTGGCGACACGGCCAGGGCGCTGCAGGCGCTGACGTCAGTGACCGGCGCCTGCGTCGCCTGCCACCGCAGCTACCGTACTCAGTAATATTTTCGGGAAAGAAGCAATGAGCCAAGCCAAGAAAGTCGTTCTCGCCTATTCCGGCGGCCTCGACACCTCCGTCATTCTCAAGTGGCTGCAGGACACCTACAAGTGCGAGGTGGTCACCTTCACCGCCGACCTCGGTCAGGGCGAGGAACTCGAACCGGCGCGCAACAAGGCGCTCAAGCTCGGCATCAAGCCGAAGAACATCTTCATCGACGACCTGCGCGAAGAGTTCGTGCGCGACTTCGTCTTCCCGATGTTCCGCGCCAACACCATCTACGAAGGCGAATACCTGCTCGGCACCTCGATCGCGCGGCCGCTGATCGCCAAGCGCATGGTCGAGATCGCCCGCAAGGTCGGCGCCGAGGCCATCTCGCACGGCGCCACCGGCAAGGGCAACGACCAGGTGCGCTTCGAGCTGGGCGCCTATGCGCTGATGCCCAACGTCAAGGTGATCGCGCCCTGGCGCGAATGGGATCTGCTCTCGCGCGAGAAGCTGATGGCCTACGCCGAGCAGCACGGCATCCCGGTGGACATGAAGCACAAGAAGGGCGGCTCGCCCTACTCGATGGATGCCAACCTGCTGCACATCTCCTACGAGGGCCGTCACCTCGAGGATCCGGCGGCCGAGGCCGAGGAGTCGATGTGGCGCTGGACCGTCTCGCCCGAGAAGGCGCCCGCCAAGCCCGAGTACCTCGATCTCGAGTTCAAGGCAGGCGACCTCGTCGCCATCAACGGCAAGAAGATGAAAGCCCATGAACTGCTGGCGACGCTCAACCAGATCGGCGGCAGGCACGGCGTCGGCCGCCTCGACCTGGTCGAGAACCGCTACGTCGGCATGAAGTCGCGCGGCTGCTACGAAACGCCCGGCGGCACCATCCTGCTCAAGGCGCACCGCGGCATCGAGTCGGTCTGCCTCGACCGCGAAGTGGCGCATCTCAAGGACGATCTGATGCCGCGCTACGCCAGCCTGGTCTACAACGGCTACTGGTGGAGCCCGGAGCGCAAGGCACTGCAAGTGCTGATCGACCACACGCAGCAGAACGTGAACGGCTGGGTGCGCGTCAAGCTCTACAAGGGCGGTGTTTCGGTCGTCAGCCGCGATTCGAAAACCGATTCGCTGTTCGACCCCACCATCGCCACTTTCGAGGACGATGCCGGCGCCTACGACCAGAAGGACGCGGGCGGCTTCATCAAGCTCAACGCCCTGCGCATGCGCATCGCCGAGAACGCGCGGCAGAAGCGGACGAAGAAGAAGTAAATGTTCGGCTTCTCGGAAGAGGAGATTGCCACTTTCGGCATGACTTTCGGCCTCGGGGCCTTCATGCTGTACATGCTGTTCATCATCGGCGAACTGGCCTACCGTTCGAAAGCCGGCAAGATCGGCACCTTCGCGCTGTTCTTCGTGCTGGCCTTCGGTATGGTCGGCTTCATCGCCAAGAGCGTCATCCAGAAAATGTGGGGGATTTGACATGAGCCAGTTCGACAATGTCGCCGTCGTCAAGAAAGCCAACGTTTACTTCGACGGCAAGTGCGTGAGCCATACCGTGCAGTTCGCCGACGGTACGAAAAAGAGCGTCGGCGTGATCCTGCCCACCGCACCCGGGGCGCTGACCTTCAATACCGGTGCGCCGGAGATCATGGAAACGGTGGCCGGTGGCTGCCGTTACCGCATCAAGGGTGGTAACTGGGAGACGGCCGTGGCCGGCCAGAGTTTCAGCGTGCCGGGCAATTCCTCGTTCGACATCGAGGTGAAGGACGAGCCCTACCACTACGTTTGTCACTTCGGGTGAAATCATGCCGTCATTCGACATCACTTCCGAAGTCGACATGGTGGCCCTCAAGAACGCTGTCGACGTCGCCGGTCGGCAGGTCGGCAATCGCTACGACTTCAAGGGTACCTCTGCCCGTCTCGAACTGAACGACAAGGAAAAGATCATTACCGTGTTCGGCGATTCGGAGTTCCAACTCGGCCAGGTCAAGGACATCCTGTTCCCGGAAATGGAGAAGAAGGCGCGCGAAAGCACCAAGCGCCTCGATCTTGGCGACGTGCAGGCCATTTCCGGCAACAAGGCCAAGCAGGAACTGAAGATCAAGTCGGGCGTCGATCAGGAACTGGGCAAGAAGATCGTCAAACTCGTCAAGGACAGCAAGCTCAAGGTGCAGGCGACCATTCAGGGCGACGCCGTACGCGTGACCGGCGCCAAGCGCGACCTGCTGCAGGAAGCGATCGCGCTGGTGAAGAAGTCGGTGACCGACTACCCGCTGAGTTTCGGCAATTTCCGCGACTAGCGGCATCTTTCGGCCAGGATCTGTAACTCGATCGGAAGCGGGCATGAGCGAAATGATGAAGGCGGTCGTTCTGCAACAACTGGGGGGGGCGGAGCACCTCGTTTATCAGGACGTGCCCCGGCCGGAGCTGACACCGGGGCACGTGCTGGTGAAGGTGGGCGCCTGTGGCGTCGGCTATCGCGACATCATCGAGCGGCGCGGCGACATGCCCCTGATGCGGCCGCCGATCATCCAGGGACATGAATTCTCCGGCGAAGTCGTTGCCGTCGGGCCTGGCGTGGCGCGCTGGCAAGTCGGCGACCGGGTGCTCAATCTTTATTTCACCACCTGCGGCGTCTGTCCGGATTGCGTGGGCGGCGACGAGCGCCGTTGCCGCGGAATCGCCGAGATGTTCGGTCTGACGGTGAATGGCGGCTATGCCGAATACGTGCTTGCCCACGAGCGCGCGCTGGAACGCTTGCTGCCCGGCATCGACCACGACGTGGCGGCCACCCTCTACTCGGCGATCGGCGTCGGTTTCAACAATACGGCCAACGCGGCCGGTGTCCACGTCGGCGAACGCGTGTTGATCACCGGCGCCAGCGGCGGCGTGGGCTCGGCGGCATTGCAGACGGCCAAGTTGCTCGGCGCGACGGTCTGGGCGGTCACCTCGAGCCGGGACAAGGCCGATGCGCTGCGCGCGCTGGGGGCCGATCATGTCGTGGTGAACACCGCGGGCGACTTCCACAAGGAAGTCATGGCCGCGACCGGCGGCGAAGGTGTCGACGCCGCCATCGACTGCGTCGGCACACCGACCATGAACGGCTGCCTGCGCAGCTTGCGTGCCTTCGGTCGCGTGGTCGTGGTCGGCAACGTCGACGCCCGCCGCCTGGAACTGAATCTGGGCTATGTTTTGCAACGCAGCCTGACCATCATCGGCTCGGATAACGTCACGCGCGCCGCCTTGCGTCAGGCCATGGCGCTTGTCCAGGCGGGACGCCTGAAGCCCACCATTCACGCCCGCCTGCCGTTGGCCCGGGCCGCCGATGCGCACCGGCTGCTCGAACAGCGCGGCGCCACCGGGCGTCTGGTGCTGATTCCCTGATCTTGTCCGATATCGGCGTTCAGCGCGACGGCATCTCCGTCGCCGAGGGCGAGACGACGCCGCGCACGGTCGCGGCGCATGATATCGCGGCCTTTGCCGGCATGGTCGGCGACTACAGCCGTATCCACCTCGATGAGCGCTTCGGCTCGACCTTGCCCCACGGCGGCCGTATCGCCCATGGCCTGTTGTCGGCAAGCTGGGCCTTGGGCGGCTTGTCGCTGGATGCGCCGTCGACGATGGGACGGCGCGACCCCGACGCCTATCTGTCTTCGTGTGAAGTGAACTATCGCCGGCCGGTGCTTGCCGGAACCACGTTGAACTGCCGCTGGCGAACAGCATCCCGAGGGGGTGACGAAACGGACGGCGGAGGCGCGCGCACTCATTTCGAAATGCGCGATCCGGAAGGCCGGACGGTCACCGACGGTCACGTCGTGTTGTGCCGTGGCCAGGGGATTTTCGACGCTCCGGCGCCCCGTCCCTGGCCGGCGGCGGAATTGATTGCCGATCCGGCGAAGATTCTTTACCTGGAAGACTTTGCCCCCGGCGGCCAGGCCGGCGAGACCGAAGGCCGGACGCTGACCGAGGCCGACGTGGTGAACTACGGCGGTTTCACCGGCGATAGCGGCGGACACCACTTCGATGCCGAGTTCGCCGGGCGGGGCTTGTTCGGCGGGCGCATCGCGCAACCCATGCTTGTCTTCAACATCGGCTTCGCCCTCTGGTTGCGCGACTGGTGTCGCATGCGCATGCCGGACAGCGGCCTTGCCGGGCACCTGTCCGATCGTTGGGTATTCCACCGGCCGTGCAGGATGGGCGATACGCTGCGGTGTCGCCACCGGACGCTCGCCGTGCGCCCTTCACGGTCGCGCCCCGGCGCCGGCGTGCTGACCTGCGGCCTGCAACTGGTCAATCAGCGCGACGAGGTGGCGATGAGCGCCGAAGTGCTGATGATGTACCCGTCGCGAGGCGCCTGACGCCGCGTGGGCGAGATTTTGCAACAGCTTTGTTCAATCACCCGGAGGTTCGACATGAAGAGATTCGAAGGAAAGACCGCCTTGATCACGGGGGCGGCATCAGGCATCGGGCTGGCCACGACCAAGCGGCTGGCCGGCGAAGGCGCCCGCATCCTCGCCTGCGACGCCAACGCCGATCTGCTGCGCAAGGAAGTCCAAGCGCTTGCCGACCAGGGTTTCGACGTCACGCCCTGGGTGTTCGACGTGCGCGACAGCGCTGCCTGCAATGGCGCCGTGGCGCAGGCCGTCGAGCGCTTCGGCAAGCTGGACATCCTGTGCAACATCGCCGGCGTGCTGATGTTCAAGCACTTCACCGACCTGACCGACGACGAATGGGCGCGGGTTTTCGCTATCAACGTGAACGGCGTTTTCGCCATGTGCCGGGCGGCCATCCCGCACCTGCTGGCGACGCGCGGCAACATCGTCAATATCGCGTCGGTCGCCGGCATGGTCGGCGTGCCTTACAACGCGCCCTATAGCGCTTCCAAGGCCGCCGTGCTCAACCTGTCCAGGGCGCTGGCGGTCGAGTATGCCTCGCGGGGCCTGCGCGTCAACGCCGTGTGCCCGGGATCGGTGCTGACGCCGATGACCAGCGGCATCACGCCGCCGGCCGATGCCGAAATGCCGGTGTTCGCGCGGCTGTCGCCCCTGATCGACCACGCGCGCCCGGACGAGATCGCCGGCGCGGTCGCCTATCTGGCCTCGGACGAAGCGCGCTTCGTCACCGGCTCGGCCATGGTCATCGACGGCGGGCAGACGGCGATCTGATCTCTCGCCGCGGCGAGCGCATCGGCGCGCCGGTCAGCCCGGCAAGCCGGCGACCCAGCGGCCGTAAAGCCGGTCGGCGGCGCGATGCATGGCCGCGATGCGTTCGCCGATGCGCTCGTACATTTCCTCGGGCCGCTGCACGGAAGGACCGGGCGCGGCGTTTTCCTCCGCCCATTGCCGGTTCCAGAGCCGGATCATGGCTTCGGTCATCTCGACATGGCATTGCAGGCCCAGGTGCGGCCCCATGACGAATGCCTGGTTGGCGCAGAACTCGCCCTTCAGCAAACGGGTGGCGCCGGGCGGGATCGTGAAGGTCTCGCCGTGCCAGTGAAAGGCCTCGAACTCGTCGAGATCGCCCAGCCACGCCGAGGCCGGCGTGTCGTCACGGCTGACTTTGCCCCAGCCCAGTTCCTTCACCGGATTCCTGGCGACGCTGCCGCCCAGGGCCTTGCTGATCAGTTGCCCGCCCAGGCAATGGCCGATCACCGGGATGCCGAGGTCGACAGCCCGCCGGATCAGGGCGAACGTGCGCGGCAGCCAGGGCAGGTCGTCGTTGACGCTCATCGGCCCGCCCATGAAGCAAAGGCCCGAATAGGCGTCGACGGACTCCGGCATGGCCTCGCCCGCGTCGATCCTGACCAGGGTCCTCGGTACCGAGCGGCCATCGAGGAATGTGGCAAAATAGCCCGGGCCTTCACCGGGAGCGTGGCGAAAGATCGCGACGGGTTTCATGCTTAACAAGATCAGGATGTTGCGGCTGGCCGATTTTATCGTCTTGGCGGCGGTGGCGATGATGGCGTTGCCGGCGCGGGCCACCGACGTGTCGCTGGTCGGCCTGTATTCCGGCAAGGCGCTGGTGGTGATCGACGGCGGCAAGCCGCAATCCGTGGCCGTCG
>ERZ1645187.3700-NODE-3700-length-12728-cov-5.894184_pt1 | contig 12728 bp, 8 predicted proteins | sample MGYA00575352_ERZ1645187 | MGnify/ENA primary metagenome ERZ1645187 (study PRJEB40837, sample SAMN11349314) | freshwater sediment metagenome | isolation source: river sediment | host: Sediment | place: India: Wazaribad , New Delhi | collected 2017-02-21 ... | reverse complement strand
GATCGTCGGCGCCTACCTCAACTGGCTGTTCGTCGCCGGCCGCCTGCGCGTGCAGACCGAGCACAACGGCAACGCCCTGACCCTGCCGGATTACTTCACCACCCGTTTCGAGGACAACAGCCGCATCCTGCGCATCTTCTCGGCGCTGGTGATTCTGGTGTTCTTCACCATCTACTGCGCCTCCGGTGTGGTGGCCGGTGCGCGCCTGTTCGAGAGCACCTTCGGCATGAGCTACGAGACCGCCCTGTGGGCCGGTGCCGCGGCGACCATCGCCTACACCTTCATCGGCGGCTTCCTCGCGGTGAGCTGGACCGACACCGTGCAGGCCACCCTGATGATCTTCGCCCTGATCCTCACCCCGGTGGTGGTGATGCTGGCCACCGGCGGCGTCGAGCCGACCTTCACCGCCATCGAGGCGGTCGACCCGAGCCACTTCGACATGCTCAAGGGCGCCACCTTCGTCGGCGTGATCTCGCTGATGGCCTGGGGCCTGGGCTACTTCGGCCAGCCGCACATCCTGGCGCGCTTCATGGCCGCCGAGTCGGTCAAGGCCATTCCGGCTGCCCGCCGCATCTCCATGACCTGGATGATCCTCTGCCTGGGCGGCGCCGTGGCCGTGGGCTTCTTCGGCATCGCCTACTTCTCCGCCCATCCGGAGCTGGCCGGCGCGGTCAGGGAGAACCCCGAGCGCGTGTTCATCGAACTGGCCAAGCTGCTGTTCAATCCGTGGATCGCCGGTGTGCTGCTGTCGGCCATTCTGGCGGCGGTGATGTCGACCCTGAGCTGCCAGCTGCTGGTCTGCTCCAGCGCCCTGACCGAGGACTTCTACAAGGCCTTCCTGCGCAAGAACGCCAGCCAGAACGAACTGGTCTGGGTCGGTCGCGCCATGGTGCTGCTGGTGGCCGTGGTGGCCATCGCCCTGGCTTCCAACCCGGAAAACCGCGTGCTGGGTCTGGTGTCCTACGCCTGGGCCGGTTTTGGCGCGGCCTTCGGTCCGGTGGTGATTCTGTCCGTGCTGTGGAAGGGCATGACCCGCAACGGCGCCCTGGCCGGCATGGTGGTCGGCGCGGTGACCGTGGTGGTGTGGAAGAACTGGATCGGTCTGGGCCTGTACGAAATCATCCCGGGCTTCATCCTCGCCACTCTGGCCATCCTGCTGTTCAGCCGTATCGGCAATGGCCCTTCGGCGGCTATGTCCCAGCGCTTCGACAAGGCCGAGCAGGAATACCTCGACGCCCAGTAAGATGCGCTGCAATGAAAAACGGCCCGTGCTCCGAGAGGAGGCAGGCCGTTTTTTATGGATGATGCCGCAGGTTGGGTTGAGCGCCGCTAAGCCCAACAGCGGGCATGTGCTTTAAGCCTGACGCTGCGCCAGCCAGTGCCGGTAGCGGCGGGTCAGGCGGCTCAGGCGCAGGCGGTCGAGCAGCAGCGAGACGACGGGGGAGGCGTCCGGCTTGCTGGCCCGGCGGCTGCCCAGGCGGCGCAGCTGGCGGCGGATAACGGCCATGGTGGCCACGGCCGAGAGCACCTTGTCGTTCCAGTTCACCACCGGCAGTTCGGCCACAGCATCGTCACCGGCCTGCCAGCGGGCCGGCAGGTCCGGAATGACGGTCAGCGCCGTGGCCATGCCGACCACTGCCACGCCCTGATTCAGCACCTCTTCGGCCACCGCGCGGCGGCGGATGCCACCGGTGGTCATCAGCGGCATGCGTGCCTTGCCGGCCAGTTTGGCGGCGAACTCGAGGAAGTAGGCTTCGCGGGCCAGGGTGCGGCCATCGGCGGTGCGCCCCTGCATGGCCGGGCTCTCGTAGCTGCCGCCGGACAGCTCGACCAGGTCCACCGGCAGTTCGTTGAGCAGCTGCAGCACGGCCAGGGCGTCGGCATCATCGAAGCCGCCGCGCTGGAAGTCCGCCGAATTGAGCTTGACCGCCACGGCAAAGCGCGGCGAAACGCGTGCGCGCACGGCCCTGATCACCTCCACCAGCAGACGCGCGCGGTTTTCCAGGCTGCCGCCCCAGCGGTCGGTGCGCTGGTTGGTCAGCGGCGAGAGGAATTGCGACAGCAGGTAGCCGTGCGCCGCGTGGATCTGCACGCCGTCGAAGCCGGCCTGCTCGGCCAGCTGGGCGCTGCTGGCAAAGCGTTCGATCAGCTCGGCGATGTCCTGCTCGTCCATGGCCCTGGGTACGCCGAACAGCTTCGAGTGCTTGCCCAGATCCAGCGCCACCGCCGAGGGCGCCCACAGCTTGCCGCCCAGGTTGGCATAGGTCTGCCGGCCCGGATGGTTGAGCTGCATCCACACCTGCGCGCCGCCGGACTTGGCCGCCTCGGCCCAGTCGCGGAACGGCTGCAGCGGCACGCCCGGTTCCAGCACCACGCCGCCGGGGCCGGTCATGGCACTGCCATCGACCATGACATTGCCGGTGATCAGCAGGCCGGTGCCGCCCTGGCTCCAGCAGCGGTACAGGTCGGTCAGGGTGGCGCCGGGCAACTGGCCGGCTTCGGCAAGGTTTTCCTCCATGGCCGCCTTGCCCAGACGGTTGGGCAGTATCGCGCCGCAGGGCAGTGATAGAGGGGAGAACAGGTTGGGTGTGGGCATGTGCGTCTCTGGGGTGAGTGGCAATTACGGTAGAGCCTAAGCTTGAAGTCAGCTTGAAGGTCAAGTGGGTCGGTATTGCTGAATAAGACTGGAAGCGGACCGCGGAGTGAGCTGGGCATGCACCGAGTTGACCGGCTAAGCTTCAAGCTGGCGCTCGAGGAGTCGGTGGCGATGACAAAATGGGGGTGGGGGCTGACGCTGGGGCTGCTGCCGGCGCTGCTGCCGGCGCTGGCCGGAGCGGCGAGTCTGCAGTTGCAGGTGCTGGATCGCGATGGCCGACCGGTCGAGTTCGCGGTGCTCAGCCTGGAAGGTGCGGGCCTGGCGGCGCAGACGACGGGCCCCGTGGAACTGGCGCAGGTCGACAAGGCCTTTGTGCCGCCGGTGCTGGCGGTACGCACCGGCACCGCGGTGAACTTTCCCAATCGCGACCGGGTGCGTCACCACGTCTACTCCTTCTCCCCGGCCAAGCGTTTCGAACTGCGCCTGTACTCGGGCACGCCGGCCGAACCGGTGCTGTTCGACAAGCCCGGACTGGTGGTGCTGGGTTGCAACATTCACGACTGGATGGTCGGTTACCTTTACATCACTGACGCCCCCCTGTTTGCCGTAACCGATGCCCTGGGCCGGGTTAACTTCGAACTGCCGCCGGGCGACTACCAGCTGGGACTCTGGCATCCGAGCAACCCCGATCTGCTGCCCCAGGCACGTGGTGAGCTGGCGGTTGGCGCGGCGGGGCTCAACCAGTCGCTGAGCCTTGAGTGGCAGGTCGCGCCGCTGGTGCAGCGGCCGCCGGCGCCCTCGGCCTTTGGTCAGGCCTTTGAGGATGCCCTGCGTGAATCGCCTCAATAGTTTCCAGGCGCGCCTGGTGTTGGCGCTGGTATTGCTGTTGGCGGCGGTGATGGCCAGCGTCTATCTGTTCGCCCGCCTGGCAGTGGGCGAGGCGGTTCGCGAGCAGACTGCGCAGCGCCTGGAGGTGGGCGAGAAGGTGTTGCAGCGGCTGCTGGAGGTGCGTCGCCAGCAACTGAGCGATGCAGTGAGCGTGCTGGCCGCCGACTTCGGCTTCAAGGAGGCGGTTGCCAGTGGCGACGCGCCGACCCTGCGCTCGGCGCTGCTCAACCACGCTGCCCGGATCCGCGCCGACGAAGCGCTGCTGTTAGATCTCAATGGTCGGCTGATCGCCTCCAGTCTGGCCGGGGAGCAACGCAAGCCCGGCTTCGATGCGCTCGCCCTGCAGGCTGTGAGCTCGGGAGGGCCGTTGCTGGTGCCGGTGCGCGGCCAGTTGCATCTGCTGGTCGACAGCCCGGTACGGGCACCCGTGCCGGTGGCTCGGGTGGTCATGGGATTCGCGCTGGATCGTCCGGTGATTGAGGAGCTGCGTTCGCTCACCGGGCTGGAGCTGACCCTGGCCGCTCACAGCCCCGAGGCCGTGCTGGCCTATAGCAGCAGCCTGACCCCCAGCCCCCTAGAGCTGGCTGCGTTGCTGCGCGACAGTCGCGCTGGCGTGCCGCACGATCAGCGGCTGAACGGTGAGCTCTACCTCAGTCGCGCCATACCGCTGGGCGATTTGGCGCGAGGACGTGTCGAGGCCTTTCTGCACGGCTCGCTGCAGCAGGCCATGGAAGGGTTCGTTGGCCTGGATCGCGACCTTTTCAGTGTCACCTTGGTGGCGCTGTTGGCGTCGCTTCTGCTGGCTCTGGCCCTGGCGAGGGCCATCTCGCGGCCGTTGAGCGAGCTGACCCGGGTCGCCGAGCGCATTGGCCAGGGCGACTACGCCGAGCCCATCGCCATCGCCGGTCGCGACGAATTTGGCCGCCTGGCGCGGGTGTTCGGCCAGATGCAGGAGGCGATCGCTGAGCGCGAGCGGCAGTTGGCGCACAACGCCCTGCACGATGCCGTCAGCGGTCTGGCCAATCGCAGCCTGGCGCTGGAGCGCATCGGCAGTGCGCTACAGGCCGGCCGGCCGGTGGGCCTGGTGGCGCTGGCACTGAAGAACTACCGGCAACTGCTCGACAGTCTCTCTGACGCGACGGCCGAGCAACTGTTGCCCGCGCTGCGCCTGCGCCTGGAAGCAGTCTTGGGGCTGGGCGACAGCGCCGCGCGCCTGGCCGACGACGAATTCCTCCTGCTGCTCGACGGCCGCGACGCTGAGGCCAGTGTGGCGCTGGTCGATCGCATCCAGCAGTTGCTGGGCAAGCCGCTTTGGCTGGGCGAGCAGGCCCTGAGTCTGGACATCGCCCTGGGCGTGGCGGCGGCTCCGAGTGATGGCGATGAACCGGAGTTGCTGCTGCGGCGGGTCGATATTGCCCTGCAGGATGCGCTGCAGTCGCCCGAGCGCCTGCAGGTCTACCAGCAGGGCCGCGACAGCGACTACCGCCGGCAGATCGACCTGATCCGCGCCCTGCGTCATGCGCCGCAGCAGGGCGGGCTGCTGCTGCACTTCCAGCCCAAGCTCGATCTGCGTCTGGATCGGGTGCGCCAGGCCGAGGCGCTACTGCGCTGGCAGCACCCGCTCTACGGCATGGTCTCGCCTGGCGAATTCATTCCCCTGGCTGAGCGCACCGGCAGCATCGGCCTGCTCACCGCCTGGGTCATCGAAGAGGGTTGTCGCCAGCTTGGAGAGTGGAATGCCAACGGCCTGCACCTGCAGCTATCGCTCAACGTCAGTGCCGACGACCTGTTGCAGGTCGAGCTGGTCGAAAGGGTCGCCGGGCTAATCCGTCAGCATCGAATCGAGCCCGCGCAGTTGGTGTTCGAGATCACCGAGAGCGCGGTGATGCAGGACCAGGCTCGAGCCCTGGCGGTACTGGATGGCCTGCGCGGGCTGGGCATCGGCCTGTCAGTGGATGACTTCGGCACTGGCTATTCCTCCCTGGCGCAGCTCAAGCGCATGCCGGTGCAGGAGCTGAAGATCGACCAGAGCTTCGTCCGCGAGCTGGATGCGCGCAGTGAGGATGCGGTGATCGTCCGCTCGACCATCGAAATGAGCCACAGCCTGGGCCTGAAGGTGGTGGCCGAGGGGGTCGAGCAGGCCGGCGCGCTGGCGTTGCTGCGGCAGTGGGGCTGCGATTGCGTGCAGGGTTATTTCATCAGTCGCCCGCTACCGGCCGAGGCGCTGGTTGCCTGGCTGGGCGAGCGCGAGGCGCAGGAGGTGTAGATGCGCGGGGTGATCTGCGGATTGGGGTTGTGGCTGCTGGCAGGCGCTGCCTTGGCCGGCGACGGCCGGCTGCTGGCCACTGGCGGGGCGAGCAGCCTGGAGGGGGCGGCCGGCGGTGGCATCACCCCCTGGGCGGTGCTGACCGGCTATGGCGAGCGCGACCAGTGGGGTGCCAGCGCCTTCGCCACCCGGGTGGAGACGGGCGATTACCGGCTGGACGCGGCGGGCCTTGCCGTGGCCTACGACAATCGCATCGAACTCTCCTATGCGCGTCAGCGCTTCGACCTGGGCAGTCTGGCGCGTGACCTGCGCCTGCCGCACGACAGCCTCAGCCAGGACGTGCTCGGGCTCAAATTGCGCCTGTTTGGCGACCTGATCTATGACCGCCTGCCTCAGGTTTCCCTGGGTCTGCAGCACAAGCGACAGAAAGACTTCCTCATCCCTGAACTGGTCGGTGCTCAGCGCGACGAGGACAGCGAGGCCTACCTCGCTGCCAGCCGGCTGATCCTCGGCGGGGCCTTTGGCTACAACCTGCTGCTCAACGCCGGGCTGCGTTACAGCCGGGCCAACGAACTGGGGCTGCTGGGCTTTGGCGGCGACCGCCGCGATTCGCGCTCCTGGCTGGGCGAGGGCAGCGTCGCGGTGCTGCTCGACTCGCACTGGGCGGTGGGTATGGAGTACCGGCAGAAGCCGGACAACCTGAGCTTCGCCGGCGAGAGCGACTGGCAGGACCTGTTCATCGGGTATTTCCCCAGCAAGCGGCTCTCGGTGGTGCTGGCCTATGCCCGGCTCGGCGAGATCGCCACGCTGGACAATCAGGACGGGGTCTACCTGTCCATTCAGGGGAGCTTCTGATGAGACGCGCGTCGCTCTGTCTCCTGCTGCTTCTGCTGACCGCCTGTACCCATCTGCCGGGGCGCGAGGCGCGCCTGTACGACGAGCTGGGCGGTGAGGCCGGCATCACCCGCATAGTCGAGGGCATGCTGCTGAACATCGCCGGCGACCCGCGCATCGTCGGGCATTTCCGTGATGCCCATATCGAGAGGCTGCGCGCCAAGCTGATCGAGCAGTTCTGCGTGGTCGCCGACGGCCCCTGCACCTACACCGGCGACAGCATGCCGGAGGCGCACCGCCACTTGCACCTGACGCCCGCCGACTTCAACGCCCTGGTGGAGAACCTGCAACTGGCGCTGGACGCCCAGGCGGTGCCGGTGACTACTCAGAACCGGCTGCTGGCCAGGCTGGCTTCGCTGCGCGGTGAGATCATCGATCGCTGAGCGCTAAACTGACTGAAAAAAGGAGAGCTCGGTCGATGTCGCATTTGCATGACTTGCAGGAGCAGGGCCCGCTTCAGGCCAAGCTGCGCTCGCTGCTGGAAACCCTGCAAAACAAGTCCCCCGAGGTGCAGCGTCTGGCCGTGGCCCTGGACGACCACGGCAGCGACTGGGTCAAGACCTTCGTTGCGGTGGAGGACAAGGACAACTCCTTGCCGTACTACCACGCCCAGCTCAAGGACACGACCTGGCTCAAGGCGGTGGCCGACAGCCAGGCACCGCGGGTGATCGCCGATTTCGCCGTGCTGCAGGACAGCCACAAGGTGCATGTGCAGGCCCTGCTGGATGCCGGCTACCGCTCCAGCTACACCCTGCCGATGTGCGTCAACGGCTACTTCTTCGGCTTCGTCTTCTTCAATGCCCGCCAGGTCGGGGTCTTCGACGGCGCGCTGCTGGGCGAGCTGGACATGCTCGGCCACCTGGCCAGCCTGATCGTCTACAACGAGCGCGCCAACGTGCGCACGTTGCTGGCCACGCTCAAATCGGCCATGAACATGACCCATGCCCGCGACCCGGAAACCGGCAACCACCTGGAACGCATGTCGCGCTATGCGCGGCTGATCGCCCAGGGCCTGGCCGCCGAGGAGGGGCTGGATGACAGCTTTGTCGAGCACGTCTACCTGTTCGCCCCGCTGCATGATCTGGGCAAGATCACCATTCCCGACCGCGTGCTGCTCAAACCCGGCCAGTTGACGGCGGAGGAGCAGGTGATCATGCGTGAGCATTCGCGGGCGGGCCTGGAGCTGGTCGATCAGTTGCTGGAAAACTTCGGTCTGGGTGGCGTGGGGCAGGTTAGCCTGCTGCGCAACGTCATCCTCCATCACCACGAACTGGTCGATGGCAGTGGCTATCCCGATGGTCTGGTCGGCGATGCCATTCCGCTGGAGTCGCGCATTGTCACGGTGGCCGACGTGTTCGATGCGCTGACCAGCGAGCGCCCCTACAAGCAGGCCTGGAGCAATGAGCAGGCCTTCACCTGGATGTTTGAGCAGGCCGGGGTGAAGTTCGACCGGCGCTGCGTCGAGAGCCTGCTGGCGCGGGCCGACGAGGTCGAGCACATCCAGCGCTGCTTCTGCGAAAACGCCTACGGCTGAGGTCGCCGCGCCGGCTACGGGCGCGGCAGATTCTCAGAGCACGGCCTGCTTATCGCTGCGTGGCAGCGGCAGTTTTTGCAGCAGGCTTTCCGGCAGATCGAGCAGATCATCCTCGCCGACTTCCAGCGGTGGTGGCTGCTTTTCAAAGCGCGAGCCGAGCAGCAGCAGGCAGGGTGTCAGTAGCAGCGTGAGGATGGTGGCGAAGGTCAGGCCACCGGCAATGGCGCTGGACATCTGTGTCCACCACTGGGTCGAGGGCGCGCCGATGCCGAGGCTCGGGCCGAGCAGGTCGACATTCACCCCGATCACCATCGGCACCAGACCCAGCACCGTGGTGATGGCGGTCAGCAGCACCGGGCGCAGACGCAGGCTGCCGCATTCCAGCGCGGCCTCGAAGGGCGGCAGGCCCTGGCGGCGCAGCTGGTTGTAGGTGTCGATCAGGATGATGTTGTTGTTGACCACGATGCCGGCCAGCGCGATCAGGCCCATGCCAACCATGACGATGCCGAACGACTGGCCGTTGAACAGCAGGCCGAGCAGCACGCCGGCGGTGGACAGGACGATGGCCGAGAGCACCAGCAGGCTCTGGAACAGGCTGTTGAACTGGGTCACCAGGATCAGCAGCATGAGGAAGATGGCCACCAGAAAAGCCGTGCCGAGGAAGGTGGCAGCTTCCTGCTGGTCTTCCTGTTCGCCGCCCAGTTTCATCTGGATGCCGGCCGGTGGTTCGCCCACGGCGGCCAGCAGGGCGGGCAGGCGCTCGTCCAGGCGGAAGCCCTCGGCGACATCGGCCTGCAGGGTCAGGGTGCGCTTGCCGTCGACCCGGCGCAGGGTGCCGACCTTGGGTGCCGGCGCCAGCGTGACGAAGTTGCCCATCGGCACCTGGCCCTTGGCGGTGGACAGGGTCAGCCGGTTGAACTGATCCAGGGTGCGCCAGCTTTCCGGCAGGCGCACGCGGATATCCACTTCGTCGGTGGCATCCTCGGGGCGGTAAGTGGCCACCTTGAGGCCGTTGGTGACCATCTGCACGGCGTTGCCCACGCTCAGCACATCGGCGCCAAAGCGCGCGGCGGCCTCGCGGTCAACGGTCAGCCGCCATTCGATGCCCGGCAGGGCGCGGTCGTCTTCCACATCGGTAAAGCCGCCGAGCCGCTCCATTTCCGCACGCAGCCGGTCGGCCCAGACCAGGGCCTGGGCCGGATCGCTGGCGCTGATCTTGAGGTTCACCGGCTTGCCATCCTTGGGGCCGTTTTCCTGCTTGCGGAACTCCAGCAGCAGGCCCGGCAGGTCGGCGGTGCGCTGGCGCATGTCGTCGAGAATGACGCTGGCCGGGCGACGCTGATGCCAGTCGATGAACTGGAACTGCAGGGTGCCGATCACATCCTCACCCAGGCGGTTTTCCGTTTGGCTGCTGGCGAACGAGCGGGCGTAGATGGCCTTGAGTTCGGGCATGCCGAGCAGGCGTTTTTCCACGCCCTGCAGCAGCTGGTCCTTCTCCACCACCGACAGGTCGCCACGGGCGCGTACCAGGACCTGGGCGCTGTCCGGCTCGACCTCGGGGAAGAACTCCACGCCGTGGTTGAACTGCGCGTAGGCCACATAGATCAGGCCGATCAGGCCGAGCATGCCGAACAGGGTGGCGGCCGGGCGGTGCAGCAGGCTGGTGAGCAGGCGTCGGTAGAGTTGTCCGCCGGCGCTGCTGCCTTCCTCGCGCTTGGGCGGGTTGCCGCCGGTGACCGCGCCCAGCACGGGCATGAAGATCAGGGCCATGGCCAGCGAAGCGGTCAGGCAGAGGATCACCGTGGCCGGCAGGTATTTCATGAACTGGCCGACCACGCCGGGCCAGAACAGCAGCGGGATGAACACGACCACGGTGGTGGCGGTGGAGGAAATCACCGGCCAGGCCATCCGCGTCGCCGCGTTGACCCAGGCCTGGCGTGGTGCCTGGCCCTGGCTCATGTAACGGTCGGCCAGTTCGGAGACGACGATGGCGCCGTCCACCAGCATGCCGGCCACCAGAATCAGGCTGAACAGCACCACGATGTTGAGGGTAAAACCCAGCAGCCAGATCAGCAGGATGCCGGTGAAGAAGGCGCCGGGAATGGTCAGCCCCACCAGCAGGGCGGGGCGTAGCCCCATGGTGGCGATGATCAGGATCAGCACCAGAACGATGGCGGTGAGGACGTTGTTCAGCAGGTCGCTGAGCATGTCCTGCACTTCCTTGGACTGGTCCATGATGTAGCTGACGCGCAGGCCGTCCGGCAGCTGTGGCTGGGCCTTGCTCATCAGCGCCTTGACCTTGTCGATGGTGGCGATGATGTTGGCGCCGCTGCGCTTGGAGATTTCCAGCACCACGGCCGGCTGGCCGTTGATCCGGGCAAAGCCGAGCGGGTCCTTGAAGGTGCGGCGGATGGTGGCCACATCGGCGAAGGTCACCACGCTGTCGCCCTGGACCTTGATCGGCAGGGACATGACGTCTTCGAGGTCCTCGATCACCCCGGGCACCTTCATCGACAGGCGCCCGGCACCGGTGTCCAGGCTGCCGGCGGCGACCAGGCGGTTGTTGCGGGTGACGAAGTTGAACAGGTCGTTGTAGTCGATGCCGTAGCTATCGAGCACCTGCGGGTCGACGAGGATCTCCAGCATGTCCTCGCGGTCGCCGCCGATTTCCACCGAGAGCACCTCGGGGATGCCTTCGATGTGCTCCTTCAGCTCGCGCGCGGTGTACACCAGCTGCTCTTCGGTCAGCGGGCCGGACAGGCCCACCGACAGCACCGGGAACAGCGCCACGTTGATCTCGTGCACCTCCGGCTCGTCGGCTTCCTCGGGCAGCTTGCTGCGGGCGTTGTCGACCTTCTCGCGCACGTCGGCCAGGGCCTGCTTGGCGTTGAAGCCGGCGTCGAACTCCAGGGTCACCGAGGCATGGCCTTCGCTGGCTTTGGAGGTCATTTCCTTGATGCCTTCCAGGCTGCGCAGTTCCTGCTCCATGGGGCGTACCAAGAGGCGCTCGGCGTCTTCCGGGGCGATGCCCTCCAGGCTCATGGAAACGTAGATCACCGGGATGCTGACATCCGGGTTGGATTCCTTGGGCATGGCGAGATAGGCGGCCAGGCCGCCGATGATCAGGAAGGCCAGCAGCAACAGGCTGGTCCGGCTGCGCTCCAGCGCGGCAGCGATAAAGGCTGCCATCTCAGTTCACCTGACCGGCTTGGCGCGCCACGACCTGCTGGCCGGCTTCGACAAAACCCTGGCCGGCGGTGATCAGCGCCACGCGCTTGGGTAGGCCGGCGACCCAGGCGGTCTGGTTGCTGACGCTGATCAGCTGCACCGGGGTGAACTGCACGACCTGCTGTTCATTGAGCCACTTGATCCCCGGCCGACCGTCCTTGTCCAGGCTGAGCAGGGCGGGCGACACGGCATGGGCCAGGGCTTCGCCGGTATCGATCAGCAACGTGGCGCTGGCGCCGGCCAGACGCAGGTGCTCGGGGTTGGCCACCGTGACTTCGATGCGGAAGCTGCGGGTGCCGGGCTCGGCGGCGGCGGCGATGAAGTGCAGGGTGCCGTTTAGCTGGGCGCCATCGAGCAGTTGCACGCGCACCGGCTGGCCGATGGCCAGGCGCGCCACGTCCTGCTGGGGAATCTGTGCGCTGACCTTGAGCCGGCCGATCTCGACCACGCTGAGCAGGCTCTGGCCCGGCTCGACATAGTCGCCCAGTTCGACGCGGCGCTCGTCATACACGCCGTCGAACGGCGCCTTGATGCGCGTACGACTGAGGGCCAGGCGGGTGCCGTCGAGCCGCGCGCGGGCGCTGGCCAGCTCGCTCTCGACCTTGAGCAGATCATTGTTGGACAGCAGCTTCTGCCCATACAGGCGCCGCGCGGCGGCCGCGGCGGCTTCCTGCTGGCGCACATCGGCCTCGTCACGCGCCAGCTCGGCCGGGCGGCTGTCGCCCGAGAGGGTCAGCAGCACGTCGCCAGCGGTCACGCTGCTGCCCTTGTCGCGGTCCAGCGCAACCACGCTGGCGTTGATCTGCGCGCGCAGGTCGACCCGGCGCCAGGCTTCCAGCTGCCCCTGCACCAGGTGCTGGCGCTGCATCGGCTTGGCCTCGCGCCACTCGAATTGCACCTGCGCCAGAGCATTCTGCTGGGCCGGCGGCTGATCGGCCGGGGCCTGCTCGCTGGCCTTGAACCAGTTACCGGTGACCAGCCAGAGCAGCAGGGCAACGCTCAGGACAATGGCCAGCAGCCAGGGGCGTTGAAAGAAAGCACGCAGCATGATCAGTTCCCTTGCAGCCGTGGCTGAGCGAGTAGGCGGGCTGCCTGGCCGTGCAGGCCGGCAATGATGAAATCGGTGATCTGGTCGAGGTAGGTGTCCATGGCGATATCACCCAGCCAGTCGCCCAGACGACCGCTGGTGATGCGCAGCATGGCACCGGAGAAGCAGGCGTCCATGGCTGCCAGCAGCAACAGGCAGTCGCTGGCCGGCAGGGCCAGGTTCCCCAGCGCCTGACTGACCAGCGCGCCGAAGTGCTCGGCAAAGGCCGCCCGGC
>ERZ1645187.3699-NODE-3699-length-12728-cov-87.641837_pt1 | contig 12728 bp, 12 predicted proteins | sample MGYA00575352_ERZ1645187 | MGnify/ENA primary metagenome ERZ1645187 (study PRJEB40837, sample SAMN11349314) | freshwater sediment metagenome | isolation source: river sediment | host: Sediment | place: India: Wazaribad , New Delhi | collected 2017-02-21 ... | reverse complement strand
ATGGCGAGGAATGGCGGCCGTGGACGCGGGGTGAATCATGGTACGGGACGACGACATGGTTCGGCGGCTCAGGTTCGCACGGATCGACGAGTCGACACTCGAGGCCCTTCCCGAAGTCTGGGCGGTCGTTCAGCCGCATCTCGAAGGGATCCTGAAGCGATTCTACGAACACCTGGGGCGTGAGCCGCAGTTGGCGAAGTTGGTCGGGGCGCGGTCGACCGATCTGGCGCGAGCGCAGAGCCGCCACTGGGCGCGGGTCTTCTCCGGTCGGTTCGACGAGGAATATGCCCATTCGGTCAAGGCTATCGGCCTCGCGCATCATCGCATCGGATTGGAGCCGCGCTGGTACATCGGCGGCTATCAGTTCGTCCTCAATGAGCTGACGGCTCTCCTCGTCGCCGAATCCGGCCTGCGCAAGGGGCGGCTCGTCGAACGCCTGACCGCGGTGAACAAGGCGGTGATGCTCGACATGGACATCGCCATCAGCGTCTACCAGGAGGTCCTGCTCGAGGAGCGGGCGCGGCAGTCGGCGTTCCTGGAGGAAGCGATCGGCCGCTTCAAGGGTGTTGCGGAGGCGATGCTCGGCGAGGTCGGCGCCTGTTCCGGGCAGATGGTCGGCACCGCGGCGACGCTGAGCGGCATCGCCAATTCGGCGCGCGATCAGGCGACCAGCGCGGCCGCCGCGGCGGAAGAGACGTCCACCATGGTGCAGTCGGTCGCCGGGGCGGCCGAAGAGCTCAATGCTTCGATCGGTGAGATCGGCCGGCAGATCGGCGCGGCGACGGGCATCGTCGACCGGGCCAATTCGATGACGGCGCAGATGGCGGGGGCGATCGAGATCCTCGCCTCGTCCGGGACCCGAATCGGGGCGGTGGTCGGGCTGATCCAGGCGATCGCGGCGCAGACCAACCTCCTGGCCCTCAACGCCACGATCGAGGCGGCGCGGGCCGGGGAGGCCGGACGCGGCTTCGCGGTCGTCGCCTCGGAAGTCAAGAACCTCGCCGGGCAGACCGCCAAGGCGACCGAAGAGATCTCCCGTCAGGTCGGCGACATCCAGGGGGGGCACCGGCCGGGCGGTCGGCGCGATCGAGGAGATCGGTCAGATCATGCGCGAGATCGGCGGCGTCACCGGTTCGATCGCCGCGGCGATCGAGGAACAGGGCGCCGTGACCCAGGACATCGCCGGTTCGGTGGCCCAGGCGGCCGAAGGAACGATCGTGCTGGCTCGCTCGGTGGCGGCGGTCGAGGGTGCGATCACCCAGACGCGCGAGAACGCCGTCGACGTCGACAAGGTGGCCAAGAACTTCGGAACGCGGGCCAATACGCTCGCCAGCGCGGTGCGCGACTTCCTCGAAGCGTTGCGGAGCGGGCCCGGAGACATGCGACGGGCCGGCTGAGGCCGTCCGTCACGGCACCAGCACGGCGGCACCGGAGAAGCGCCCCGCCCTGAGATCGGCCAGGGCGGCGTTCGCCTGCTCCAGGGGATAGACCCGGGTGGCGATGTGCGGGCGGGCCTCTCGCGCCGCGGCGAGGAAGTCGCGGGCATCGGCGCGGGTGAGATTGGCGACCGACACCACCTCGCGCTCCTGCCACAGGAGCGCATAGGGGAAGGCCGGGATGTCGCTCATGTGGATGCCGCCGCAGACCACCCGGCCGCCCTTGCGCACCGCCTTCAACGCCTGCGGCACGAGTTCGCCGACGGGGGCGAAGATGATCGCCGCGTCGAGCGGCTCCGGCGGCAGAGCGTCCGCGTCGCCGGCCCAGAGGCAGCCGACCGATCGGGCGAAGTCCTGCGCCGCGAAGTCCCCCGGTCGGGTGAAGGCATGGACCCGGCGGCCCTGGTGGCGGGCGACCTGGGCGACGATGTGGGCGGCGGCGCCGAAGCCGTAGAGGCCGAGCGCCCGACCCTGCCCGGCCCGGACCAGCGAGCGCCAGCCGATCAGCCCGGCGCACATCAACGGTGCGGCGGCGACATCGTCGAGATCGAGGCCGGCGAGCGGTACGGCGAAGGCGGCATCGGCGACGACGTGGGTGGCGAAGCCGCCGTCGCGGTCCCAGCCGGTGAAGGCGGGGGAATCACAGAGGTTCTCGGCGCCGCTCTCGCAGTAGGGGCAGGTGCCGCAGGCGTGGCCGAGCCAGGGAATGCCGACCCGGTCGCCAAGGGCGAGGTCGGTAACGCCCTCGCCCAGCGCATCGACGTGGCCGACGATCTCGTGACCGGGGACGACCGCGGCGCGATGGGGCGGGAGATCGCCGTCGACGACGTGGAGATCGGTGCGGCAGACGGCGCAGGCGGCGATGCGGACGCGGATCTCGCCGGGACCGGGCGTCGGGTCGGGCCGTTCCTCCATCACCAGCGGGGCCCTGGGGGCTCTGAGCACCATCGCACGCATGAGCGATCCTCCGAGATCGGCCGCGATGTTAGTCCGGACGGCGCGCCGCTGGCAGCCGGGAGACTGCGAAGGGCCTGCGGAACGGTGTGGAATTCTCGGGAGACGGGTGCCGCGGGCAGGATGTTCCGTCGGGTGGGGGCGAAACGGCGTTTCCTCCTCTGGCCTCACGGCGACGGCGCGCCCATATTCGCAGGGACCTCCCCTCCCCTCCGCGTCGGAGCCTTCCATGCCCTCTCTGTTCGAGCCGCTCGTCGCCGGCGAACTCGCCCTGCGCAATCGCGTCGTCATGGCGCCGCTCACCCGCTGTCGTGCCGGCGAGGGTCGAGTGCCGACCGATCTCAATCGCGAGTACTACGTCCAGCGCGCCGACGCCGGCATGATCCTGACCGAGGCGACCGCGGTGATGCCGAAGGGCGTCGGCTATCCCGACACGCCGGGCCTGTGGTCGGCCGACCAGGTCGCCGGCTGGCGGAAGATCACCGACGCGGTGCATGCGAAGGGCGGGCTGATCGTCGCCCAGCTCTGGCACGTCGGCCGCATCTCCGATCCCGTCTACCTCGACGGCGATCTGCCGGTCGCCCCGAGCGCCGTGCAACCGGCGGGGCACGTCACGCTGGTGCGTCCGAAGCGGCCGTTCGTGACGCCGCGGGCACTGGAGACCGCCGAGATCCCGGCGATCGTCGCCGCCTATGCGAAGGCAACGGTGAACGCCCGCGCCGCCGGCTTCGACGGGGTCGAGATCCACGCCGCCAACGGCTATCTCATCGACCAGTTCCTGCAGGACAAGACCAACCGGCGCACCGACGCCTACGGCGGCTCGATCGAGAACCGGGCGCGGTTCCTGCTCGAGGTCACCGATGCGGTGATCGGCGTCTGGAGCGCGGGGCGGGTCGGCATCCATCTGGCGCCGCGCTGCGACGCCAACGACGCCGGCGATTCCAATCCGCGCGCCCTCTTCACCCACGTCGCCACCGAGTTGGCGCAGCGCAAGCCAGCGTTCCTCTTCCTGCGCGAGCGGCCGGGCGAGGACAGCCTGCTCCCCGAGATCAAGCGGATCTTCGGCGGCGTGGTGATCGCCAACGAGGGGCTGACCCGTGCGAGCGCCCAGGCGCTCCTCGATGCCGGCACGGCCGATGCCGCCGCCTGGGGCAAGGCCTACATCGCCAATCCGGATCTCCTCGATCGGCTCGCCACCGACGCGCCGCAGAACCCGCTCGACCCGGCGACCCTCTATGGCAACGACAACGGGCCGAAGGGGTATACGGATTATCCGGCGCTGGAAGCGGCCGAGGTGTGAGCGCCGTAGGCTGCGTCGAGCGCATGCGAGGTGCACCGGAGTCATCCCGAGGAGCCTCGGCGTCCGACGCTCCTCTCGGCGGCGGCGCACCTCGCTTCGCTTGGCGGCGCCCTACGGTCTCGGCCTAAGCTCTCACGCGTCGATCAGTTCGAAGCGGTCGACGTCGACGAGGCCCTTGTCGGTGACCTTGAGGTGGGGGATCACCGGCAGCGGCAGGAAGGCCATCTGCAGGAAGGGCTCCGCGAGCCGGATGCCGAGATGCGCCGCGGCGGCGCGCAGCGGGATCAGCCGGTCGTGCACGCCCTCGTGGCTACCGGTACTCATCAGGCCGGCCGAGGCGGGCGGCAGCTCGGCCAACACCCGCCCGTCCTCGACGACGACGAACCCGCCCTCGATCTCCGCCATGCGGTTGACCGCCACCGCCATGTCGGCGTCCGAGACACCACAGACGGTGATGTTGTGGCTGTCGTGGCCGACCGAGGCGGCGATCGCCCCGCGCTTCAGGCCGAAGCCCTGCGTGAAGGCGCGGCCGATGCCGCCGGTGCGGCCGTGGCGCTCGACCACGGCGATCTTGATGACGTCCTGGTCGAGATCGACCCGGCGTTCGCCGGCGGCGAAGGGGAGCGTCAGGTCGCGCCGCTCGGTGACGATCCGGCCCGGCAGGATGCCGATCACCGGGGTCGAGGGGCCGCGCCCCGGCGTGCGGAAGTCCTCGGCGCTCACCCGCCGCGCCTTGATCGAGTGCCGGCCGATCGGCTCGATCGGGCGCCGGGCGGCGAAGAGGCCCTCGTCGACCACCCGGCCGGCGGAGATCACCGACGACACGCGGCAGTCCTCGAAATCGTCGAGGATCGCCAGATCGGCGCGCCAGCCGGGGGCGATCAGGCCGCGGTCATGGAGGCGGAAGGCGCGGGCGGCCGACCACGAGGCGGCGCGATAGGCGGCGAGCGGCGGAACGCCGAGGCGGACGGCGGTGCGGATGACGAAGTCGAGGTGGCCCTCTTCGGCGATGTCGAGCGGATTGCGGTCGTCGGTGCAGAAGGCCATGAACGGGCTCGTCCGCTCGGTGAGCACGGGGGCGAGCAGGTGCAGATCCTTCGACACCGACCCCTCGCGGATCAGCACCGTCATGCCCTTGCGGATCTTCTCCAGCGCCTCCTCGGTGGTGGTCGCCTCGTGGTCGGTGCGGATGCCGGCGGCGAGATAGCCGTTGAGGTCCTTGCCGCGCATCAGCGGTGCATGGCCGTCGATGTGGCGATCGGAGAAGGCGGCGAGCTTCGCCATGCAGGCGGGATCGTGGGCGAAGAGGCCGGGGAAGTTCATGAACTCGGCGAGGCCGAGGACCTTGGGGTGGTTCGCGAAGGGCGCCAGATCGGCGGCGGAGAGGCTGGCGCCGGCGGTCTCCAGGTGATCGGTCGAGGGGACGCAGCTCGACAGCATTACCCTGAGGTCGAGGACGGTGGTCTCGGCCGAGGCGAGGAAGAAGTCGAGCGCGGCGGCGCCGAGGACGTTCGCCGCCTCGTGCGGGTCGCAGAAGGCCGTGGTGACGCCGTGGGGCACGACGCAGCGGTCGAACTCCTGCGGGGTGAGCAGCGAGGACTCGACGTGGAGATGGCTGTCGACGAAGCCGGGGACGATCACCTTGCCGGAGACGTCGACCTCGCGGAGACCGCGATAGCCGCCGAAGGTGCCGACGATCAGGTCGCCGCAGATCGCGACGTCCGAGGCGACGAGGTCACCGGTGACGAGGTCGAGGAAGCGGCCGCCCTTCAGCACCAGATCGGCGGCGGCGACGCCCCTGCCCTGGTCGATCGCACGGGCGATGGCGTCTGCGGATCTTCGGGCCATGGACCGACTCCTCTGTCGTCCGCCTGGCTCAGGATACATACGTATGGAGGGTTCGACCAGAGGCGAGAGGGCGGCGCGACCGGGTGCAATTCGTGAAAACCTCTCTATAAAGAAGGCGGTGCCGGATCTGCCGAGCGATCGGCGGAGGGAGGGCGATGTGTGCCTTCGCCGCCCCGGTGGCCCTCGTCGGTCGCGACGAGCGACGATTTCCCCCGCGGGTCGCCCCGACCCACGAAGACCAGACCCGAGCGGCACCCGCCGCGAGACGAAGCCAACAGCGGCCCCTGCCGCGCTGTGAAGAAGGTGTGTCCGATGGTTCATTCGACCCGCATGGCCGCGCTCGCTGCGGCCCTCCTCGCCACCACGGCGGTCGCCTCGGCCGATCCGGTGAAGATCGGCTTCCTCTCGACCCTCTCCGGACCGTCGGCGGCGCTCGGCGTCCACATGCGCGACGGCTTCCAACTGGCGGTGAAGGAACTGGGCGGCAAGCTCGGCGGTCAGCCGACCGAGGTGATCGTCGTCGACGACGAGCTGAAGCCCGACGTCGCCGTCACCAAGGTCAAGGCGCTCCTGGAGCGCGACAAGGTCGACGTCGTCGCCGGCGTGGTCTTCTCCAACGTCATGATGGCGATCTCCAAGCCGGTTTTCGAGGCCGAGACCTTCCTGGTCTCGGGCAACGCCGGCCCCTCGCCGCTCGCCGGCGCCGGCTGCTCGCCGTACTTCTTCTCCGCTTCTTACCAGAACGACCAGAACCACGAGACCATGGGCGCCTATGCCCAGTCGAAGGGCTTCAGACGAGTCGTGCTGATGACGCCCAACTATCAGGCGGGCAAGGACTCGATGGCCGGCTTCAAGCGCGCCTACAAGGGCGAGGTGGTCGACGAGATCTTCACGCCGCTCGGCCAGCTCGACTTCTCGGCCGAACTCACCAAGATCGCCGCGGCGCAGCCGGATGCGGTCTTCACCTTCATGCCGGGCGGCATGGGCGTGAACCTGGTCAAGCAGTGGACCCAGGCCGGCCTCGGCGCCAAGATCCCGTTCCTCTCGGCCTTCACCGTCGACGAGACGACGCTGCCCGCCACCCAGGACGCGGCGGTCGGCCTCTTGTCCGGCGCGGAATGGGCGCCGAACCTCGACACGGCCGAGAACAAGGCCTTCGTCGCGGCCTACGAGAAGGAATACGGCGTCGTCCCCTCGCTCTACGCGGCGCAGGGGTATGATGCGGCCAAGCTGATCGACGGCGCGCTGAAGGCGACCGGCGGCAAGGTCTCCGACAAGGACGCCTTCCGCAAGGCGCTGCTCGCCGCGCCGTTCAAGTCCGTGCGCGGCGGCTTCTCCTTCTCGCCCAACGGCTTCCCCAAACAGGACTTCTACGTCGTCAAGGCGGTGAAGCGGACCGACGGCAAGTACGCGACGGAGATCGTGTCGAAGGTCTTCGACAAGGCCGGCGACGCCTACGGGAGCGCCTGCCCGCTGAAGTGAGCGGGGGCGCCGACCTCGCCGCATCGGTTCCCTCCCCCCTCGCGGGGGAGGGTCAGGGTGGGGGTCGTGTCCGAGCGTGAGGGCGGTGTGAGGGACTTTGGTGCATCGCCGCGTTGCAATCCAAGCGGAGAATGCCGCGCCAACCCCCACCGACCCGGTTTCGCCGGGCCACCTCCCCCGCGAGGGGGGAAGAGAACCCGGGGCGGCGCCGATGTCTCCCGCCTGCCCGAGACCACCAACCCCATCCCACCCGGTTCGATGACCCTCACTCTCCTCGCGGTCCAGATCCTCAACGGCCTGCAGTTCGGCGTGATCCTGTTCCTGGTCGCGGCGGGGCTGACGCTGGTGTTCGGCGTCATGGATTTCGTCAATCTCGCCCACGGCGTCCAATACATGATCGGCGCCTACCTCACCGCGACCGCGGTGGCGGCGACCGGCAGCTTCGGGCTCGGGCTCGTCGGTGGGCTCGCCGGAGCGCTGGCGCTCGGGTTCCTGTTGGAAGTCCTGCTCTTCCGCCACCTGACGCGGCGCGATCACCTCGAACAGGTGCTGGCCACCTTCGGCGTCATGTTGGTGGCGACCGATCTCGTGAAGATGATCTGGGGTCCCGCCCCTCTCGCCCTGCCGATGCCGGCGATGCTCTCCGGCTCGATCCGGCTGATGGAGGGGCTGTCCTATCCGGTTTGGCGGTTGGCGATCATCGCCGCGGGGCTCGCCGTCGCCTTCCTCCTGTGGTTCCTGATCACCCAGACCCGCACCGGCATGCTGCTCCGCGCCGGCTCGACCAACCCGACCATGGTCTCGGCCCTCGGTGTCGACATCGACCGGGTGTTCCTCTTCGTCTTCGCCTTCGGAGCGATGCTCGCCGGCTTCTCCGGCGCCATGGCCGGGCCGATCCTGTCGGTCGAGCCCAACATGGGCGACACGGTGCTGATCCTCGCCTTCGTCGTCATCGTCATCGGCGGCATCGGCTCGGTGCGCGGGGCGCTGGTCGCGTCGCTGATCGTCGGTCTCGTCGACACGCTCGGCCGCGCCTTCGCCACCGACCTCCTCAAACTGGTGATGGATCGCTCCGCCGCCGCCCAGGCCGGTCCGGCGATCGCGTCGATGTCGATCTACCTCCTGATGGCCGCCGTGCTGATCTTCAAGCCGACCGGCCTCTTCACCGGCGAGCGGGCGTGGACGCGTACGTCATGACCGATGCCGCCGTTTCCGCCCCCCACCCCGCCCTCTCCCGCCGGCTCCTCGGTCTCCTCGCCCATCCCGCCGTGCCGATCGTCGCGCTGGCGCTGGTGATCGCCGCCGGGCAGGTGTTCGGGCAGGGCTTCTGGATCACGCTCGCGGCGCGGGCCGCCATCCTCGGGCTCGCGGCGCTGTCGCTCGCCTTCGTTCTCGGACAGGGCGGCCTCGTCGGCTTCGGCCATGCCGCGCCTTTCGGGATCGGCGCCTATGCGGTGCTGATCGCCGGGGAAATGGGGATCCGCGACGTCTTCGCGCTGCCGCTGTTCGCCTTCCTCGCGGCGGCGGCCTTCGCGCTGCCGACCGGCGCGTTGGCGCTCCGGACGCGGGGCGTCTACTTCATCATGATCACACTGGCCTTCGCGCAGATGGCCTATTTCGTCTTCGCCGCCCTGTCGGGGCTCGGTGGCGACGACGGCATGTCGATCGCCGGCAAGGCGACGCTGTTCGGGACGAAGTTCCTGCGCTCCGAAACCAATCTCGCCTGGGTGGCGGTGGGCACGCTCGCCGTCGTCTCGCTCTTCGTCCATCGCATGACCGCCGCCCGCTTCGGTTTCGTGCTGCGCGCGGCGCGCGACAGCGAGGCGCGGACCGCGGCGCTCGGCTTCTCGGTCTACAAGACGCGGCTCGTCGCCTGGGCGATTTCCGCCGGGATCGCGGGCATCGCCGGCGCCCTGATGGCGGAGCAGACCGGTTTCGTCTCGCCGGCGCTGATGAACTGGCATCGTTCGGGAGAACTCATCGTCATGGTGGTGCTCGGCGGGGCGCGCCGGCTCTCCGGTGCGGTCGTCGGCGCCATCGCGGTGGTGCTGGTCGAGGAGTTCCTCGGCTCGACGACCGAATATTGGAAGCTCGGCCTCGGCCTGCTGATCCTGGCGGTGGTCGCCTCGCGGGTCGCCGATCTCTCGAAAGTCCTCGGGAGGCGTTCATGAGCGAGCCGATCCTGCGTCTCGACGACATCCAGAAGCGCTATGGCGCCCTGCCGGTCTCCGACCACGTGTCGCTCGAGGTCGGTCCGCGCGAGATCCATGCCCTGATCGGGCCGAACGGTGCCGGCAAGTCGACGCTGGTGGGCCAGATCTCCGGGGCGATCGCCCCGGACGAGGGCCGCGTCTTCTTCGCCGGCCGCGACGTGACGCGTGTGGGCGTCGCCCGCCGCGCCCGGCTCGGCCTCGCCCGTGTCTTCCAGACGTCCAACGTCGTCGCCGGCTTCACCGCGCTCGAGAACGCGATGCTCGCGGCGGCGGCGACCGACGGCACCTCGTTCCGTTTCTTCCGCCCGATCGCCGCCGAGAGGCGCCTGCGCGACCGGGCGATGACGGCACTGGAGAGGGTCGGGCTCGCGGGGCGCGAAGGCGTTTCCGCCGCGGGATTGGCACACGGCGAGAAGCGGGCGCTGGAACTCGCCATGTGCCTCGTCCAGGAGCCGAAGTTCCTGCTGCTCGACGAGCCGATGGCGGGAACCGGGCGCGAGGAGACCGAGCGGCTCACCGAACTCCTCGCCTCGCTCGACGGCGAGATCCCGATGCTGATCGTCGAGCACGACATGGCGACGGTGTTCCGCCTCGCCCACCGCATCACCGTGCTGATCGGCGGCGCCGTCGCCATCACCGGGACGGCCGACGAGATCCGCGCCGACCCGACGGTGCGCTCCGCCTATCTCGGCGAGGAGGCGGCATGAGCGCGGCCACGACGCCGATCGTCGCCCTCGACGCCGTCGATGCCGGCTACGGCGAGGCGCGCGTGTTGTTCGGCCTCTCCCTCGCCGTCGCGCCCGGTGAGGTGGTGACGCTGATGGGCCGCAACGGCATGGGCAAGTCGACCACCATCCGCAGCCTCTTCGGATTGGTGAAGCCGTCCGCCGGGCGGCTCCTGGTGCGCGGGCGCGACATGACCGGCGCCGCACCGCACCGGATCGCCCGGGAGGGGCTGGGGCTGGTGCCGGAGGGGCGGCAGATCTTCACCCGCCTCACTGTCGACGAGAACCTCATCGCCACCGCCTCGACGGCGCGGGGCGCCGCCTGGGATCTCGGCGCGGTTCATCGGCTGTTCCCGAGGCTCGCCGAACGCCGCCGCAACATGGGTGACCAGCTCTCCGGCGGCGAGCAGCAGATGCTGGCGATCGCCCGGGCGCTGATGACCAATCCCGATCTCCTGGTCCTCGACGAGGCGACCGAGGGGCTGGCCCCGGTGCTGCGTGACGAGATCTGGGCGGCGCTCACCGAACTCAAGCGCGAGGGGTTGGCGATCCTGGTGGTCGACAAGCACCTCGAGGCTTCGATGCGCCTCTCCGATCGCCACGTGGTGATGGAGAAAGGGCGGATCGTCTGGCAGGGATCGTCCGCCGAGTTGGCCGCCGACCGCAGCCTCGCCGCCCGCCATCTGGAACTCTGAGATCCGATCGGCGATCTTCGTCCTCCCCGCAGGAGCCAGCCGATGAGCACGCCGATCGATCCCATCCACGAAGCAGCCTACGTCGGCGACCAGCGGCGCGCTCATTGGCCGGCTACCATCGCCGGCTTCGAGGCGGCGAGCGCCGAGATCGCGGCGCGGCCCGGTTTCGTCGGCGACATCGGCTTCGGGCCGCACCCGCGGCAGCGCTTCGACTGGTATCCGGCGGTCGGTGAGCCGCGGGGAACGCTCGCCTATTTCCATCCGGGCTATTGGCAGATGCGCGACCGGACGTTGTTCCGCTGCCTGATGCCGGTCTTCGCGCACATGGGCCTGGACGTCGCCATGGTCGGCTATCCGCTCTGCCCCGAGGTTTCCCTCGCCGAGCTCACCGCGGCGGCGCGGGCGAGCGTTCCGGCCCTGCGGACGCATGCACGCGAGCACCGTGGCCGCGATCTGCCGATGGTCGCGGCGGGCCATTCGGCGGGTGGTCATCTGGCGGTGGAGCTGGCGCTGACCGACTGGTCGGTATGGAATATCGAGCATGGGCCGATCGCCGCGGTGGTGGCGCTCTCCGGCGTCTACGACCTCGAACCGCTTGTCGCCACCTCCCTGAACGCGGCTCTGCGGCTCGACGAGACGAGCGCCCGGGCCGCCTCGCCGATCCGCCGCGTCGGAGCGCTCGGCTGCCCCGCCCTCTTCGCCGTCGGCGGCGGCGAGACGGTGGCCTTCGTCGAGCAGAATGCCGCCATGGCGGCGGCCTGGGCGGCGGCGGGGCATGAGGCGCGGGTCTTGGTCTCGCCTGGCGACGACCACTTCTCGCTGATCACCCGCCTCCGGGACGGCAGTGGCGGCCTCGTCGCCGTGATCGGCGCGCTCCTCGACGACACCCTCGCGCCGGGCTGAGCGTGCCGCCCACGGGGTGTCAGCTCCGCGCCGTCGCGACGATCGAGCGGCGATGACCGGCGTGGCCGATGTTCCAGCCGAGCGGTTCGGCGTCATAACCCTGCGCCGCGAGCACGGCGAGGAGATCGGCCGTCGCCCAGGTGGTGAGGCCGAGGGCGCCGCGCATACGGCCGTAGTCGGAGCGCAGAGTGCGGACGAGGCCGCGGAGCGCGTCGAGGAAGAACCCTTCGTGAGCAGCGAAGCGCAGCAGGGCATGGACGTCGGCGAGGACGTGGTTGCCGGGCGCCAGCACGTCGCCGATCACCAGACGCCCGCCCGGCTTCAGGCAGGTCCGCAGGCGGCCGAGGAGGGCCGCCAGTTCGGCCTTCGGCACGTATTGGATGACCGAGATCAGGAGCACCAGATCGCAACGCCCGGCGGCCGCGGCGAGGTCCTCGACGACCTCGATCGCCTCGTCCGAGGCGAAGCGGGCGCGCAGGATCGCGGCGCGGGACGGCGCGGCATCGTGGAGGAGGATGCGACCGCCTGCGGCCGCCAGCGTCGGCGCCATCAGCGCCTCGCCGCAGCCGTAGTCGAGCAGCGTGAAGGGCGGATCAGGCAGAAGCGGCCGGATCGCCTCGATGAGGCGGTGGTAGTGGGCTTCCAGGTGGCGCGGGCTCACATAGAGAGAGACGTCGCCGTTCCAATAGTCGAGCCAGTCACCGGCCGCGGCCATTCCATCCCCCCCGACCGCAGCGATGCGACCTCTTCTCGGGTCGTCTGTCGGCGACGGTCACCACGGCCCGGCGTGGACGGCTCGGCGAGCGATCTCGGACGACGGGCATGCTCTCGCACCATGACCGGTGGGGAAACGAATGCCAAGTGCCGTTTCGACAGGCAGAGAGGGAGCGTTCGGACCGGAATCGGGTCGAATGGTGGGCGGTGAGGGGATCGAACCCCCGACCAACGGCGTGTAAAACCGTCGCTCTACCGCTGAGCTAACCGCCCACGGGGGTGCCGCGGCCACCCCGCGACCGGGATGGTTCGGCGAGCGCAGCGATAGCAGATCGCTGCGATGCGGGAAAGTGCATGCCGGATGGGGCGTGGGCTTCCACCGCAGCGGGGAAGCAGCCGGCGGGACCCTGCCCGCGGCTCGTCGCCGGCCGGAGCGCGGCGGCGGGAGAGGCGGCCGG
>ERZ1645187.3698-NODE-3698-length-12731-cov-35.176949_pt1 | contig 12731 bp, 8 predicted proteins | sample MGYA00575352_ERZ1645187 | MGnify/ENA primary metagenome ERZ1645187 (study PRJEB40837, sample SAMN11349314) | freshwater sediment metagenome | isolation source: river sediment | host: Sediment | place: India: Wazaribad , New Delhi | collected 2017-02-21 ... | reverse complement strand
AGGACTTCGACATCGCCCTGTCGCAGATCTCGATCACCGAGAAGCGCAAGGAAGTGGTGCAGTTCTCGGTGCCGTACTTCGATTCGGACGTCGGCGTCCTGGTCAAGAAGGGCAAGAAGGTCGGCAGCGACGACATGAAGAACCTGCGCCTCGGCGTGCAGCAGGGCACCACCGGTGCCGACTTCGTCGCCGACAGCCTGAAGCCGAAGGCGGCGCCGAAGGTCTTCGCCGATACCCCGGCGATGTTCACCGCGCTGATGGCCGGTCAGATCGACGCGGCGCTGACCGACACCGCGATCGTGGTGCCGCAGGCGGCGACCTCGGGCGGCAAGCAGGTGGTGGTCGGTCAGTACAAGACCGGCGAGCAGTACGGGGCGCTGTTCCCGAAGGGCTCGGCCAACGCCGCCACCATCGACAAGATCCTCAAGGAACTGGTCGCCGAGGGCGTCACCAAGAAGCTCGAGGCGAAGTATCTCGCCGGCGACATGTCGAAGATCCCCTACTTCAAGCCCTGATCGGGTCGGGATCGAAGGGCGGGCGGATCGAGGGTCCGCCCGCCCTTCCCATGACAATCTTCCCCTTCCGAGATCTTCCGGCGGCACCGGCGAGGTGCGGCCGAGGGCGAGCGAGACGGCGCACGATGGACGACATTCCCCGAACGGCGGAACCGCGCATGGCGGCCCCGCGACCCACCCGCGAGTGGAAGCCGGCGCCGCCGAAATCGGTCGTGGGATTCGCCGTGTTCGCCTGCGTCGTCGCAGCGGCGGTGGTGGGCTTCGCCTTCTCGACCGCCTCGACGCTGACGGCGGCGCTGGCGGAGCTCGGGCACGAGGACCCGGCCATCGGCCATGGGCTGAAGGCGATCGCGGCGGTGTCGCTGCTGCTGTTCTGGCCGACGCTTTCGGCGCTGGTGGTGGCGCGGCGGGCGCGGGCGCAGGTGGTCAGCGACGTGGCGGAGGCGCGGGCGGCGACGGCGGAGGCGCACGAACATGCCCTGGTCGGCATCGGCTGGGCGGCGGCGGTGGCGATCGTGCTCCTGTTCGGGCAGTTCCTGGTCGCCAACGAGATCGCGGTCGGGCGGACGTTCTTCGACGTCGTGCTGATCGCCGAGACCTTCGCGCTGGTGGCCAAGGCGTTCTGGGTCAACGTGGAGATCTTCACCATCGCCGAGATCCTGGTGCTGGTGTGGGGGCTGGTCATCGCGGTGGCGCGGTTGGCGCCGGGACGGGCGGGGGCGCCCCTGCGCTTCCTCGCCACGGCCTATGTCGATCTCTTCCGCGGCCTGCCGGCGATCATCGCCATCTACCTGGTCGGTTTCGGCCTGCCGCTGGCGCTGCCGATCTCCGACTTCCTGATGGAGCACTTCCCGAGCCACCCCGATCTGCGCGACGGGGTGCCGACCATGCTGGCCATTCTGGCGCTGACGCTGACCTACGGCGCCTACGTGTCGGAGGTCTACCGGGCCGGCATCGACAGTGTGCACCGGTCGCAGACGGCGGCGGCACGCTCGCTCGGCTTCACGCATGGGCAGACGCTGCGTTTCGTGGTGGTGCCGCAGGCGGTCCGGCGGATCATTCCGCCGCTCCTCAACGACTTCATCTCGATGCAGAAGGACACCGCGCTGGTCAGCGTGATCGGTACGGTCGACGCCTTCAATCAGGCCAAGATCATCGCCTCGAACCACTTCAACCTGTCGTCGGTGACGACGGTGGCGGTGCTGTTCGTGCTCATCACCATTCCCCAGGGCCGGCTCGTCGACAAGCTGATCGAGCGGGACCAGAAGCGCATGCGCTCGAGCGGTTGAGGGGGGAGACGACATGGCGCTCCTGGAAATTCGCGACGTGCGCAAGTCCTACGGCGGGGTGGTGCCGGTTCTGAACGGGGTCACGCTCGACATCGAGGAACATCAGGTGGTGTGCCTGATCGGCCCGTCGGGCTGCGGCAAGTCCACGTTGCTTCGCTGCATCAACGGGCTCGAGACGATCGACGGCGGCGAGATCCGGCTGCACGGTGATCGGGTCTCCGGCCCCGGCGTCGATCAGGACGCGCTCAGGCGCGACGTCGGCATCGTGTTCCAGTCGTTCAACCTGTTCCCGCACATGAGCGTGGTCGACAACGTCACCGCGGCGCCGGTGAAGGTGCTCGGCCAGTCGCACGCGCAGGCGAAGGAACGGGCGATGGAGCTGCTCGCCCGCATCCAGCTCGACCACAAGGCGACGGAGTTTCCCGATCGACTGTCGGGCGGGCAGCAGCAGCGGGTGGCGATCGTGCGGGCGCTGGCGATGGATCCGATCGTGCTGCTGCTCGACGAGATCACCTCGGCGCTCGATCCGGAACTGGTGTCGGAAGTGCTCAACATCGTGCGCGACCTGTCGCGCGAGGGCATGACCATGGTGCTCGCCACCCATGAGATGGGGTTCGCGCGCGAGGTCTCCTCCAAGGTCTGCTTCCTCTACGGCGGGGTGGTCCACGAGGAGGGGCCGCCGGAGCAGATCTTCCGCGAGCCGAAGAACGATCGCACGCGAGCCTTCCTGCAGCGGATCATCGAGGCGGGGCGGCTGTGACGGTCGCGCGCGGCGAGGCCGAACTCCGGGCCGAAGTGGTGGTGGCGATGCGCGAGATGAGCGCCTCGGGGCTCAATCGCGGCACCTCGGGCAACGTCTCGGTGCGCTGCGGCGATCATCTGCTGGTGACGCCGTCGGCGGTGCCGCCGGCGGAGCTCGCGCCGGAGCTCATCGCCAAGATGGCGCTCGACGGCGCGGACGGGGTCTTCGAGGGGCCGCGCAAGCCGTCGAGCGAATGGCGGTTCCATCGCGACATCCTGCGGGGGCGGCCGGAGGTCAATGCGGTCGTCCACACCCATTCGCCCTACGCCACGGTGCTGGCGATCGGGCGGCGGGAGATCCCGGCGGTGCACTACATGATCGCCGCCTTCGGTGGGGCGACGATCCCGTGCTCCGACTACGCCACCTTCGGTACGGCGGAATTGTCGGCGCATGCGCTCACGGCGCTCACCGGGCGCAACGGCTGTCTCCTGGCCAATCACGGCGCGATCACGGTGGCGCCGACGCTCACGCGGGCGCTGTGGCTGGCGGTGGAATTGGAAACCCTGGCGTTCCAGTACCATCAGGCGCTGCTGCTCGGCGATCCGGTGATCCTGTCGCAGGAGGCCATCGCCGAGACCGCAGCGAAATTCGCGGGCTATGGGGCGAAGTGATGCCGCTGATGCAGGGATGCCACGGAGGGCGGCGTGCGCTCTCGCATGGACCCCATCGGTCTTTTCGGCGTCTTCTCGGTGCCCTAGGTTCCGGGAAGGCCGTGCGACGGCAGGCGAGTTCGATGAGGACGACATGGCGGACAGAGGCGACATCACGACGGCGACGCGGCGAGCGGTGCTCCTGGGGCTGCCCCTGACGCTGGCGGCGTGCGCGCCGGGATCGCGGTTCGATCAGAGCCGCTTCACCTACGGCGGCTCGCGCGAGCGGGTGCGGCGGCCGGCGACGGGAACCGGCGTGGCGCCGGAATACCTGTCGATGTACGGAGAGCTGGACGACGGGCGCTTCGTGGTCGACGCGCTCGACTTCAACGACGTCGATGCCGACTATCTGCGTTCGGTGGTGTCCTATTCCGGACCGGAGCGGCCGGGGACGATCGTGATCGACACCTCGGAGCGCTACCTCTACCTCGTGCGCGAGGACGGGTCGGCGATCCGCTACGGCGTCGGCGTCGGGCGCGACGGCTTCCGCTGGAAGGGGCGGGCGACGATCCGGCGCAAGGCGGAATGGCCGACCTGGACGCCGCCGCACGAGATGACCCTGCGCGACGCGGAAGCCGCCAAGTGGGCCGGCGGCATGCCGGGTGGGCCGGAGAATCCGCTCGGGGCGCGGGCGATGTATCTGTTCCAGGGCGATCGCGACACGATGTATCGCCTGCACGGCAACAACGATCCGTCGAGTATCGGGCACGCGGTGTCGAGCGGCTGTATCCGCCTGCTCAATCACGACATCATCGATCTCTATCGCCGGGTGCCGGTCGGCACGCCGGTGGTGGTGCTGGGCTGAGACGCCGTCCTCCAGAACGACCGAAAAAAGCGCCCGCGACGAGGTCCGTCGCGGGCGTTCGCGTCTCGGGGCGCGAAAGATCGGGCCGGGGAGGCCGGCGCCGATGGTCTCAGGATCTGGGTTCGATCAGGCGGCGGTAGAGATGCCACGTGGCGTGGCCGAGTACCGGCAGGGCGACGACGAGGCCGAGGAACAGCGGCAGGATCGACACGAACAGCAGAGCCGTGACGATCACCCCCCAGGAGATCATGGTCCTGGGGTTGCGCACCACCGACTGGATCGAGGTGATCATGGCGGTGATGAAGTCGACCTCGCGGTCGAGCAGCAGCGGGAAGGACACCACCGTCAGCGAGAAGGTGACGAGGGCGAAGGCCAGTCCGTCGGCATGAACCAGGGCGAGGAAGAGCCAGCCGTTGGAGGTCTCGAGCAGAGCATGGCCGAAATCGGAGAGCGTGGCGAAGCCCTGCAGACCGAGGCACAGGATGAACAGCACCCGCACCTGATACATCCAGACGATGAAGACGAAGAGGGTGACGAAGGCCATCCAGCCGAGTTCGCGTCCGCCCTGGCGGAAGATCACGCCGAAGACGCTCACGGGATCGAGGGATTCCCCGCGCTCGCGGCGGCGGCTCACCTCGTAACAGCCGACGGCGACGAAGGGGCCGATCAGGGCGAAGCCGGTGGCGAGCGGGTAGGTCAGATAGCCGATGCCGGCGCCGACGGTGATCCACAGGAGCAGAAGGCCGCCGAAGGCATAGATCGCGCCGAAGGCCAGGCCATAGAGCGGCGCGGCGCGGAAGTCGTCGATGCCGGCCCGGAAGGCGGCGAGCACGTCCTCGGCGCCGATCGAACGGATCCGAGGGGCCGGCTCGGCGAAGGTCGGCGCCGGGATGACCGGAGGCGTGCGCGGAGCATCCGCCATGGCTTTCTCCTCTCCTGACCGATGGATCGGCGTCGAAGGGCGATCGTATCGATTAGAATAGCGCAACGCGGCGGGAAATCGAGGGGAAACTACGTGGTATCCCGTAATTCGAAGGGATGGGTATGGGCGCCGGACGCGCCAACCGTGCGGGTGGCTCAGGTCCGCGATCCGGACGCGCGCGGTTCGCTCGGCTCGGTCGCGGTCGTGCGGGGCGGCGCATCGGCGAGCGGCTTTCCGGCCGTGGTCTTCGGCCGGCTCTCGACCACGTCGACGGCGACCGACAGGCTCTGGGCGCCGGTGGAGATCAGGATGCCGGTGACCGGCGAGACGTCGGCGTAGTCGCGGCCGACGGCGACCACGACGTGATCGTCGGAGGCGAGGATGCCGTTGGTGGGGTCGAAGCCGAGCCAGCCGAGGGTCGGACCGCACCACACCTCGACCCAGGCATGCATGGCGTCGGCGCCCTCGAGGCGGGGCTGACCGGGCGGCGGCACGGTGCGCAGATATCCGCCGACGTAGGAGGCCGGCAGGCCGATGCCGCGCAGGCCGGCGATCATGACGTGGGCGAAGTCCTGGCAGACGCCGCGCTTCTTCGCGAAGGCCTCGGCGAGCGGCGTGGCGACCTCGGTGGTGCCGGGCGCATAGGCGAAGTCGGCGTGGATGCGCTTCGTGAGTGCCAGGACGCCGGCGACGATCGGCCGACCGGGCGTGAAGAGCTCCGCCGTCCAGGCGGTGACGGGCGGGGTGAGGCCGACGTGGCGGGAGGGGAAGAGGAACTGGATCGGATCGGTGTGACCGAGGTCGCGCGACAGGGCGGCGCGGGTGCGCACGTCCTCCCATGGCGGGGTGGTCTCGGGATCGATCGTCGGGGCGGGGACGACCGAGACGCTGGCGGTGGAGCGCAGGGTCAGGCGTCGGTGGGGGCTGCGCAGGGCGAGCCGGGTGACGTGATTGCCGAAATAGTCGAGCCCGTCGGTGAGAACGGCGGAGGGGGGCTCGACCTCGAGGCGCGAGACGAAGACGCGCTGGCCGGGGCGCTCGATCGGGGTGAGGCGCAGACGGCAGTCGGCCATCGGCACCGAAGCGCCCCAGTCGTAGGTGGTGACATGGGTGATGTCGTAGCGCATCGGCCCCTCCCGCCTCACGGGCCCGCCGCCGCCGCAGTGGGCGGCGGTGGGGCCTGATGGCCGAAATAGCGGCCGCCGACGGCGTCGGAGATCGCCATCAGATCGGCTTCGACCATCTCGATGCGGGCGGCGTCGAAGGCGTCGGCATCGGTGGTCTCGAGCAGGGTGGAGAGGCGCTGGGCGACGCGTTCGGCCGGGTCGAGCAGATCGCCGCGGCGGCGGCCGGCGAGCGCGGCGAGATGATCGGCGATCGCCACCACCTGGAAGGCGACGGCGCGCGGATTGGCTTCGTCGAGCAGGACGAGGTCGAGCACCGGACGGCGGGAGGCGCCGGAGAGATAGCGGGTGCGATAGGTGACGCGGCCGTCGGCGAGGTCGAGCAGCAGGTCGAGAGCGTCGACGTCGGCGGTGGTCTCGCCGAAGCGGCGGGCGGAGCGGGCGATGCCGATGGCGCGTTCGATGCGGCGGCCGAGGTCGAAGAAGCGCCAGCCGTCGCGGCGGTTCATGTTCTCGTGGGCGAGGCCGACCACCGAGGCGACGATGCGCAGCGCCTCCTCCACTTCGTCGAAGACGCGCGGGGGTGGAGCCTTCGGGTCGAGGCGCAGACGGTCGCGCAGGTCGCGCAGCGCCCGCCAGGCATCGGGGGAGAGGCGATCGCGCACCACGCCGGCGGCGCGGTGGGCCTCGGTGACCAGCCGGGCCACCGAGCCGGGCAGGTCACCCCAGGTGGCGGCCTCGGCGACGGCGAGTGGATCGGCGGGCGGATCGAGCGGCACGGCACCCCAGGACACCAGCAGGCGCGAGATGCGGCGGGTGAGATCGCGGGAAATCTCGACGACACCGTCGTCGCCGTGGCCGTCGAGGCCGCGCAGGAGGCGCAGGGTGGTCTCGGCACGCTCCAGGTATCGGCCGAACCAGAACAGGTTGTCGGCGGCGCGGGCGGGCAGGATGCCGGTGGAGCGGTGGATGGCGCCGTCGCCGACCGCGACGGGGGGGCCGTCGGTGGGACCGGCGGCGGTGCGGGTGCCGACCACCCAGACGTCGCCGGAGCGGCCGCCGCGCTGCATCGAGATGTGGCGGACGTCCTCCCGATCGGAGAAACGGGCGAGGCCGCCGGGCATGACGCGCCAGCCGTCGGGGGTCCGCGCCACGTAGACGCGGATGGCGAAGGGCCGGGCGACCAACCGGCCCTTCTCCCACACCGGGGCGGTGGAGAGGCGGACGGGTTCGCGGCCGACGAAGTCGATGCCGCGGCGCTCCAGCTTCTCGATGAAGCGGCGGCGATCGGCGGTGGTCAGTTTCGCGCCGAGCACGCCGGCGCTGTCGATGACGTCGGGCAGGGTGCGGCCGAAGGCGGGGGCGAGGGCCAGACGCTCGAGCTCGCGGATCACCGTCTCGCGGGCCGGGGGCTCGCCGCACCACCAGGTGGCGACGTTGGGCAGGCGCAGATCCTCGCCGAGCAGGCGGCGGGCGAGGAGCGGCAGCCAGCCGACCAGGGCGGGGGCCTCGACCAGACCGGAGCCGAGGGCATTGGCGACGACGACGCGGCCGGCACGCACCGCTTCGACGAGGCCGGGGACGCCGAGACGCGAGGTGGGGTTCAGCTCCAGCGGATCGGCGAAGTCGGCGTCGACGCGGCGGACGAGGACGTGGACGCGCTCCGGGCCGGCGATGGTCTTGACCGCGACGCCGCGATCGGAGGCGACGAGATCGCCGCCCTCCAGCAGTTGGAAGCCGAGACCGCGGGCGAGGAAGGCGTGCTCGAAATAGGTCTCGTTCCACGGGCCGGGGGTGAGCAGGGCGATGCGGGCATCGTCGCGGCCGCAGGCGTCGGCGAGGCCGGCGCGCAGAGCCTGGAAGAACGGACCGAGACGGTCGATCGCCAGTTCCTCGAAGGCCTCGGGCAGGGCGCGCGACAGGGCGATGCGGTTCTCGATGGCATAGCCGGCGCCGGAGGGCGACTGGGTGCGATCGGCGAGCACCCACCAGCGGCCGTCGGGGGCGCGGGTGACGTCGGCGGCGTAGAGATGCAGGAAGTGGCCGCCGGCCGGCTTCACGCCGACGAGGGGGCGCAGGTATTCGGGATTGCCGGCCACCAGGGCGGCCGGCAGGGTGCCGTCGGCGACGAGCTCGGCCTTGTCCATCAGGTCGGCGAGCATGGCCTCGAACAGGCGGGCACGCTGCAGCACGCCCTCGGCGAGGACGGCCCAGTCGTCGGCCTCGACGACGATCGGCAGATGAGCGAGCGGCCAGGGGCGTTCGGCGCCCTCGGCATCGCCGTAGACGCGGTAGACGACGCCGGAATCGCGCAGGTAGCGATCGGCGCCGCCGAAGCGGGCCTCGATCTCGCGCGGGCCGAGGCGGACGAGGCGGGAGAGCAGGCCGCCCCAGTGTGGGCGCACCCGCCCGTGGGCGTCGACGAGTTCGTCGTGGACGCCCGGCGTGGTGCGATAGCCCGCGATGAGGGGGGCGAGCGCCGCATCGGCCTCACCATCCCACCGCATCGCCAATTCGAGCTGCGTCGATGCCACGATTTCCCCCCGGGCGAACGCGCCCCGTCACCCCCGAGAGGGGGGGCGACGCAGGTCGAGTGTCAAGGGGTATTCTCCGGTTCGTTCCGGCTGCGGCACCGTGACGAAGCCCGGCGTGTGGCCGTGATCGACGAAACGGGCGAGGCGGCGAGCCTCCGCTTCGTAGGAATTGACCGGATAGGTGTCGTAGTTGCGCCCACCGGGATGGGCGACGTGATAGACGCAGCCGCCGATCGAACGACCCGTCCACTTGTCGAGGATGTCGAAGGTGATCGGGGCCTGGGCGGGGATCGTCGGGTGGAAGCCGGAGGCCGGCTGCCATGCCTTGAAGCGCACGCCGGCGACCGCCTCGCCGTTGACGCCGGTGGAGGCGAGCGGCACGGGGCGACCGTTGGCGGTCACGACGTGGCGCTGCGGGTTGTAGCCCTCGACCTTGACCTGGAGGCGTTCGACGGAGCTGTCGACATAACGAACGGTGCCGCCGACGGCACCCTCCTCGCCGGTGACGTGCCAGGGTTCGAGCGCGGTGCGGACCTCGAGCCTGACGCCGCCGTGTTCCACCTCGCCGTAGAAGGGGAAGCGGAACTCGTACTGCGCCTTGAACCACAGCGGGTCGAAGTCGTAGCCGGCGCGCTTCAGGTCCTCGAGCACGCCGAGGAAGTCCTCCCACACGAAGTGGGGCAGCATGAAGCGATCGTGCAGGGCGGTGCCCCAGCGGGTGAACTCGCCGTGTTGCGGCTCGCGCCACAGCCAGGAGATCAGCGCGCGCAGCAGGAGCTGCTGGGCGAGCGACATGCGCGCGTCCGGCGGCATCTCGAAGCAGCGGAACTCGACGAGGCCGAGGCGGCCGGTGGGGCCGTCGGGCGAATAGAGCTTGTCGATGCAGATCTCGGTGCGGTGGGTGTTGCCCGACACGTCGACCAGGAGATTGCGGAACAGGCGATCGACCAGCCACGGCGGCGGCGCCCAGCCCTCACCGGGCAGCGGCACGTTGGAAAGGGCGATCTCCAGCTCGTAGAGCGTGTCGTGGCGGGCCTCGTCGATGCGCGGGGCCTGCGAGGTCGGGCCGATGAACAGGCCGGAGAACATGTAGCTGAGCGAGGGGTGGCGCTGCCAGTAGAGCACGAGGCTCTTGAGCAGGTCCGGACGGCGCAGGAACGGGCTGTCGCCGGGCCAGCGACTGCCGACCACGACGTGGTTGCCGCCGCCGGTGCCGGTGTGGCGGCCGTCGATCATGAACTTCTCGGTGCCGAGCCGCGACCAGCGGGCCTCCTCGTAGAGCTTGGAGGTGATCTCGACGCACTCGTTCCACGAGCCGGCCGGCTGGACGTTGACCTCGACGACACCCGGATCGGGGGTGACCTTGATCACCTCGAGGCGCGGGTCCCACGGCGGCGGGTAGCCCTCGATGTGCACCGGAATGCGGTTGGCTTCGGCGGTCGCCTCGATGGCGGCGATGAGCTCGAGATAGTCGTCGAGGGTCTGCACCGGCGGCATGAAGACGTGGAGGATGCCGTCGCGCGGCTCGACCGACATGGCGGTGCGGACCTGATCGGCGCCGATCTCCTCGACGAAGCGCTGGGTGATCTGTTGCGCCGGCGAGGTGCGGCGATAGACCTGGGCCAGTTCGTCGGGGTCGGGCAGATCGGGGCGATCGACGAAGGGGTCGAGCTCCATCACGTACGGATAGGACGACGGCGGGATCCACGGCAGCGAGGCGATCGGCAGGCGGTAGCCGACGGGGCTGTCGCCGGGGATCAGGAACAGCTTCTCACGGCGCAGGCGCCACTTCTCGGAGTACCAGCCGGAGCCGGCGCGGCTCTGCCAGCGCTGGACGGGCAGGACGTGGCCGGTGGGGCTGGTCAGGCCGTGGTCGAAGACGCGGGCGATGCGGTGACGGTCCTCGGCGTTCTCCAGCTTCGAGTTGGAGGGATCGAGATTGACCGGCAGCTTCGCCTCCTGGACGAGCCAGTGGGCGGGGTCCTCGTAGGCGGGGATGACGTAGTCGGCGCCGATGTCGAGGCGCTCGGCGACGCCCTCGGTGAGGATCTTCGACTGTTCGACCGTGGCGCCGCGGGCGCCCGACTCGAGGGCGATCAGCGACGGGTCGCGCCAGATCGGCTTGCCGTCCTTGCGCCAGTAGAGCGCGAAGGCCCAGCGCGGCAGGCTCTCGCCGGGATACCACTTGCCCTGGCCGTAGTGGAGGAAGCCGCCGGGGGCGAAGCGTTCGCGCAGGCGGCGGATGAGATCGTCGGCCTTCCAGCGCTTGGTGGGGCCGACGGCGGCGGTGTTCCATTCGGCCGACTGGTAGTCGTCGATGGAGACGAAGGTCGGCTCGCCGCCCATGGTGAGACGGACGTCCTGGCGGGCGAGATCCTCGTCGACGCGATTGCCGAGCGCATCGAGGGCGGCCCAGGCGTCGTCGGAGAAGGGGGCGGTGACGCGCGGCTTCTCGGCGATGCGGTCGACGTGCATCTCGAATTCGAACTCGACCTCGGCCGGGTCGACGAGGCCGGTGATCGGGGCGGCGGAGCGGTAGTGCGGCGTGCCGCACAGCGGCAGGTGGCCCTCGCCGGCGAAGAGGCCGGAGGTGGGGTCGAGGCCGATCCAGCCGGCGCCGGGCAGGTAGACCTCGCACCACGCGTGAAGATCGGTGAAGTCGTGGTCGGTGCCGGTGGGGCCGTCGAGCGACTTCACGTCGGGGCGCAGCTGGATCAGGTAGCCGGAGACGAAGCGGGCGGCGAGCCCCATGCGGCGGGCGAGCTGGACCAGGAGCCACGCGGTGTCGCGGCAGGAGCCGGAGCCGAGCTCGAGCGTCTCGTCGGGCTCCTGGACGCCGGGTTCCATGCGGATGACGTAGCGGATGTCCTGGCTGAGGCGCTGATTGAGCGCGACCAGATAGTCGATGGTGCGGACGCCGGTCTCGGCGACCTTCGCGAGATAGGCCTCGAAGCGCTCACCGGTCTTCTCGGGGACGAGATAGGGCTTCAGCTCCTCCGCCAGCTCGGGGCGATAGGCGAAGGGGAATTCCTCCGCGTATTCCTCGAGGAAGAAGTCGAAGGGGTTGTAGACCGCCATCTCGGCGAGGACGTCGACCTCGATGCGGAACTCGGTGGTCTTCTCGGGGAAGACGTAGCGCGCCAGCCAGTTGCCGTGCGGATCCTGCTGCCAATTGACGAAATGGTTCTCCGGGGTCACCCGCAACGAGTAGCCGGTCACCTTGGTGCGGCAATGGGGGGCGGGTCTGAGCCGGATGATCTGCGGTCCGAGCTGGACCGGGCGATCGTAGGAATAGGCGGTCAGGTGATGCAGGGCGACTTGAATGGCCAAGGCGGGCTCTCTCGGCAGGAGTTCGGTCGGAAGGCCGATCGATCGTCAGCCTAATCGTTGTGCAGCGTGGTGCAAGGCGCGAAAGGTAGCATCCGCTGCTCGGATCTCGAGCAGGATTCGCCCTCGCCATCGGGCGGACCGCGGAGGGGGTGCCGAAGAAACAGACACCCCGGAAGCGGGGCTCCCGGGGTGTCGAATGCGTCGCGCGCCGTCCGATCAGGCGGAGCGGGCGTTCAGCGCGGCGATGATGGCGGCGCCCATCTCCTTGGTGGAGATGGTGTTCTGGCCGGCTTCGGCGATGTCGGCGGTGCGCAGGCCCTGGCCCAGCACGTCGGCGATGGCGGCGTCGAGCAGGTCGGCGGCGTCGCCGAGGCCGAAGGTGTAGCGCAGGGCCATCGAGAAGGAGCCGATCATGGCGATCGGGTTGGCGAGGCCCTTGCCGGCGATGTCCGGGGCGGAGCCGTGGACCGGCTCGTACATGGACTTGGCGCGGCCGGTCTTCGGGTCCGGGGCGCCGAGCGAGGCGGAGGGCAGCATGCCGAGCGAGCCGGTCAGCATGGCGGCGACGTCGGAGAGGATGTCGCCGAAGAGGTTGTCGCAGACGATGACGTCGAACTGCTTGGGACGACGGACCAGCTGCATGGCGCAGTTGTCGGCGAGGATGTGCTCGAGGGCGACGTCGGCGTAGCCCTTGCCGACCTCGGTCACCACCTGCTTCCACAGCACGCCGGACTTCATCACGTTGTGCTTCTCGGCCGAG